>OGKA01001825.1_pt1 | contig 15346 bp, 13 predicted proteins | sample 1572211 | NCBI WGS metagenome assembly OGKA01 (sample SAMEA2582125, study PRJEB24529) | metagenome | biome: Human gut stool | place: China | collected 2011 | reverse complement strand
AATTGAAAGGAGCTGCCAATTCAGGACTGGTACATGACACTACAATCGTCAGCAAGTCTTTGGGCATGATCTTTGCATCATACAACTGTTCGTTCTGGTTACTATACAGTACCACTTCCGCATCCTGCAGGTAAGGTACTTTCTTATAAGACTGGCAAGCTGTTAACAGAAAAGCTGCCAATACGCAATAGCCTAATTGTTTTATTCTTTTCATATATTTATTTAATTGTTCTTATGTTATTTTACTAAATTCTCCAGGATCAGGTTATCTTAACTAATCATCAAATATTTCTTTATAGAACCGTTTTTGTCAACCTTTAAATACTGTACGATTCGTCGGTCAAGACTATTTTGCATCTCTATTAGTGAGACTTCTAATTTTTCAAAAACAGCTTCTTGCTCCTCTTTCATCTTTTGTATTTTTTTAGATTCAAACCATGAATCCTTTGCTGATAATTCAAGATAAGTGATAACATCATATTTCAACCTCATAAATTGATCTTGATAATTTTTCCAGTAGTCAAATTTCAATCTCTTCATAAAAATTTCAGCATCTTCTGTAGCATTCATACTTTTTGCGATTTTCAAAGAGACCACATTCGCAATATAAGATAACACTTCAGATTGCATAGCCATTTCCAAATAGTCCAAATAGTGGGAACCCTTCAAACGTGCGATTTTACTTTTAGCCTCTTCTATATCTTTATACTTAGATTCTATATTTAAATTCTTTATGTCATTCAGAAGACTTCTGTATTTAACTTTAGCTTTTTCTACAGATTTAGAAAAGTCTGATACAATATTTTTATCTGCAATATCAAATGACGTTTTCGAATTAAGCTCTAATAAACGGTCGTATGCAATACGTAGTTCAGCTTTATCATCAACTGAAAGGAAGTTGAAAATTTCATCCAGCTTTTGGTCTATCGCACATAATCTCTCCGTTATCACCTGCAAATAATACTGGGAGGTTATTACCGCCATACACTGATAAATCATTAATGGTGCAACAGAAGCACTCCCAGCTTTTTCAAATTTAGCCTGCTTTGAAACTTTTCCGTATTCAATAGAATATCCTCTCATTAAAGAAGGATTGTCTTTAACTCTGCACAACTCTGACACAGAAAGATCACATTTTAGCAAACCATCAAAAGAATAAGCTGTCAATCTACCCCGTATGGTTTCACCTCCCAATAAAGAAAATAAAGATTTCCATTCCATTTCTTCTGTTTCACTCAAAGGAATAGTTGTATATTTATCTGACGGAAATTCCATATCAGATTCAACATCCAACTCCAGATATTTTCTTTCAACCGGGCTATTGCATTGAGCCTTTCTCAACCAGCCATCATCTACTTTTTGCTGACGTTTTTTCTGAATATAATTTCTTAAATGCCGACGTCCTGTTTCTACAGTAATAATTGCTATTACTGATATTATAGTCATCACAGCATTAATCGCCAGACCAATAGGTTCGTTTTTTTTATTATCAGTACTCATACTTTCGCCTTTAAATCATTGAATGTTATAATAATATCATTCTACAATAGCTTCTTTAATTGATTCTACAATATAACGTACATCATCATCCGTTACATAAGGTCCTGCAGGCAAACAGAAACCTATCTTAAAGATAGCCTCCTCCACGCCATTGGTATAAAATGGCGCATCCGTATACACAGGTTGCTTGTGCATAGGCTTCCAGACAGGACGTACCTCAATCTTCTTCGAGAGCATAAACACACGCAAGGCTTCTACGTTCTCATTCGGCTGGCAGTCGGTCACAGCACTATCCACAGCCTTAATCACACCGGCTGCACCTCCTACAGCAGTCTTTATAATTTCCTTGTAAGCATTTTCTTGTCCCACAATTTTGACCGAAGGATCTATGGTCGCAGTACACAGCCAAAAATTAGAGTCGTAACGTTCATCCACAGGTTGTTTATGGATAGACACGCCTTTCACCTCCTTGAACAACTCCTCATACAATGCTTGTACATGCTTATGATGATCAATGTGTGCCTGCGCCACAGTCATTTGACCACGACCTATACCGGCACAGATATTCGACATACGGTAGTTATAACCAATAGCAGTATGCTGATAGTAAGGATAAGCATCGCGTGCCTGCGTAGCATACCACATGATAGTATTTTTATCTTCTGCATTTTGGCATATCAACGCACCACCACCCGAAGTCGTAATCATTTTATTTCCATTGAAACTCAGTACACCGAAACGGCCGAAAGTACCCAGTACCTTACCAGCAAACTTCGAGCCAAAACCCTCAGCAGCATCCTCTATCACGGGGATCTCGTAACGGTTAGCAATCTCCATAATTCGTTCGCAATCATAAGGCATTCCATAGAGTGCCACAGGAACAATCGCTTTCGGTTTCTTACCGGTCTTTGCAATGCGATCCTTGATCGCTTCTTCAAGAAGAATGGGATCCATATTCCATGTTTCGGATTCAGATCCTAGAAACACAGGTTTGGCACCAAGATAAGTGATAGGATGCGATGATGCGCAAAAGGTGAAACTTTGCACCAATACCTCGTCACCCGGTTTCACACCGCAAGCGATAAGGGCAAGATGCACAGCAGCCGTACCGGCACTCAGTGCCACTACTTCACTCTGTCCCCCCACAAACTCCTTCAGATCCGCTTCCAATCCGTTTACATTAGGGCCCAAAGGCACCACCCAGTTGGTATCAAAAGCCTCTTTTACATATTTTTGCTCAATACCACCCTCACTCATATGCGCAAGGCAAAGGTATATTATCTTTTCTGGAACGTAACTCATTTTGATTTTCTATTTAAATTAGTTCACCATTAAATTTTACTTTGAATCCAAGTACTGTAGCAAAAATCATTTCTATGTCCTTTATAAATGAATAATGCTCGTAGTAATACTTATTAAGCCTTACTTTATCTGGATAAATCACATTATCGTTGTACCATACAGCTAACTCTTGATCAGACAGCTGTTGATAGGATGAAGGCAATACCATGTCTTGAGAAACCAATCCTTTGCGTACATTATCCACAAAAGAGGCTATCATTTCATCTTCCAATCGATACTTCAAGGTAGCAGGACCTGTTATACCTGGACGGAGTTTGAGAACTACACGGTCATCACCCTGCAGTTGGTCAGCATATCCAGGTACGTCAGGACGAGGACCAACGAAGCTCATGGTTCCGATGAGAACATCCCACAACTCTGGGAGTTCATCAATCTTGTAATGACGCAGTTTGGCGCCAAACGGAGTGATGCGACTGTCGCCTGCCACCGATACCGAAGAACCGCTGTGCTTCACTGTCATCGAGCGGAACTTGTGGCAAGTAAAGAGCTTACCATCCTTTCCCACACGTTTCTGGCAAAAGAATGCAGAACCACCTGGCATTTTTACTTTTATCAACAAAACGACAATAGGATAAACCCACCATATTAACAACAAGCCAAACAAACTTGCAAATATATCAAATAGTCTTTTTTTTAACATATTGATAATTAATCATGTTTTCAAAAAAAATGAGCTCTACATATAATAACATAAATGAACATAAACTTATGTTTATTAGTTTTTCTATGAATCTGAAACTAAAGAACAAGAAAATAGACCGCAAGCTACACTTTTCTCCTAATAAATGGCAATTTTAATAAAGCCACTAAAGATCCACACCCATATGATACGTGCAGAACAGCGAATGTGCAAAGGAGAAAGAAAAAGTTTAACTTTTTAGCAACAACTAATTTGACACTCACAATGCCTAATGTTATTAAATACAATAATAACACTAATACGGTCATCGCAACTGCTGGACGCCAAAAAATTCCAACAATCAGTGGAATGAATAAACCTATAATAAAACCTAATGGCACAAAATGCCGAAGAGAGAGAGAGCGAATCTCGCCTGTATAGAAAACCGTCAAAATATTCCACTTACCATTACCAAAGTTATTCTGCGCTAACTTTGAAAACGTTTCACGAGCCAGATAGGTGCTGTAAGTATCTGGGATTATCACAATCTTACCACCACCATGGATTATACGCTTATTCAACTCTATATCCTGATTACGAACAAGACGCACATCATAATAGCCATACTTCTTGAACACCACACGCCTCCAACATCCGAATGGAACGGTCTCCACCTCCTGCACACCGTCAATGCCGGTGCGGAATGTAGAGTTGCCTACACCAAACTTGTTACTCAACACCTCACGAATGGCAAGTGCCTTAGGCGTCTTATTCAACACGTCCGTCTTACATACAGCACCAATATTATCAGCACCATACTTGCTAAGTCCATAAGCCAAGGATGAGAAATAATTGTTCTGATAGGTTGCATGAGCATCCAGTCGCATTATAACATCACCCTTTGCCTCCTTGATGCCGATGTTCATCGCCCAAGGTGCAATACGGTTAGGATTGTCAATCAAACGGATAAACGGATACTTTGCCGTATAGGTGGAAACTATCTCACGCGTCTTATCCTTACTCATACCGTCCACAAGGATTATCTCCAAGTCATCCTTTGGATAATCCTGCTCCAGCATTGAATTAATACACTTTGCTATGTACTTCTCTTCATTGTAAATAGGTACTATTACTGATAACATATTATTATCTACATTTTTAATTTCGACATTGCGTATTCTGGCATAAACTCGTATGCCTTGCGCAAGCAATTCTCTTTTAAGTTATTCAACATTTCAGGAGTGTCCTTCGCTTCATTCAAGACATTATAAAGATCGTCTACATTTTCAAACTCGTAGCCAATGCCGGTAACGCCATCATCCACAACATCAGCAAAACTCTCCCATTTGGCAGATACCACAGGTACACCAGCTGCATACGCATCAATGATAGTCCCGGGAATGCCTTCGGTGAAGAATTTTGTGGGGAACAGCAATGCGAAATATGATTTGATTATCTCGACACTATCCTGAGGATTAGCAACACCCCTATATTTTATGTATTCAGGTAGAGATGCTTTTATTTCATCAAACCATTCCGTTTCGTTAGGATCTACCGAACCATAAATATCAAGGTGGTATATAGCTTGACTACACTCATTGTTAATGCGTCTGACTACATTTATCGCATCCTCAATTCCTTTCTTCTTCATGACTCGGGAAAACGTAATCAGCTTAAGAGGTTTCGCTTCTGATATAATAAGATCAGACTTTTCAAGAACATGAAGATTCTTAAAGTTTGGCATCACAGTGATATTAGTAAAGCCCAATGCCTCAAGCTTTGTCTTCATGGTATTCGTTTCCACTAATATCAAATTAAACGACATCAGTTTACTTTTGAGACCTTCTGCTGTTTCAAGCATGCTTGGGAGCCATCCACCAATAACTGAATACATAAGGTTACGTTTAGCTACCTTATTAAAAAAATAAAGCAGTGGCGTGAACACCTTCAAACCATTCTGCGCAGGTAACATGATGATTGAGTCACACCTGAAATATAAAGCTATGACCTGTAGCATAACCTTTAGTTTGCCTGCTTGAGTGTCGATACTGATTACATTGTCAGTTCCCATTTTTTTTTGCAGTTCAGCAGAAAGGTTTCGAGTCTTTACAGACTGCCCATCAGATGTATTAACGCCATTCGTAAAGGCGCCTACGATACAGAGTTTATTCATTATTTTCTATACTTGAGGATTCTAGCAGGTACTCCACCTACAACGGCATAGTCTGGGACATCCTTTGTAATCACAGCACCAGCACCAATTATACAGCCGTTGCCAATTGTAACACCAGCCATTATGATTACACGAGCTCCTATCCACACGTCATTCCCAATCCTAACAGGCTTTTTCTCAACATCCCCTTGTTTGCACATTGGAACGTCTGTTGATGATGTATTGTGGGCACTCGTGAATATTATAACGTCAGGCCCCATCATGACATAATCTCCTACGGACAAAGGTCCTCGTACTTTGCAGTTAATACCAAATCCGGAATCATTACCTATTGTGAAACTTTCTCCAGAACCAAAATCGGCACCTTTCTCAATATTGGCATTTTTACCACATGAATCAAACAGGTGTGATGCTACTCCAGAACGGAACTTTCGTATCCATCTGCTGTAAAGCCTTCCATCTGTTGCAGGTAAGTGAGCACAAAATATCTTATAAATGAACAGCCAAAAATATCTCATATAATTGCTTTGTTATAATAAATTTATGAGTCCACTAAAAAAATCATAAGCCTTTCAATTTAGAAGTAGATATGTAGTTTTCTCCCATTTTTTTTATGGTAATGCTTGCAATTTTCATCTTATAAACAAAGATTCTACAGTGCATGTTTTATAGATTGAAATCAAAATTTATTAATCGAAATTTTAGAGAGACTTTTTGGAGCGGACTCATTTATTAATTCAATATACTTTTCAACAAAAGCATCTTCAGTATTATTTCGAAGAATCTTTGCCCTGTTTGTTTTGCTCATATCAGCAAGCTCAATCTCGCTGGTATTTAGCAGACGAGCGATTGCATCTGCTATACTCTCCGGATTGTATGGATCAAACAAGTAACCATTCTCAGCATCCTTTACAATACGAGGCAGTTCTACAACATTACTACAGATAACAGGAAGCCCGCAACTCATCGCCTCACATAGTACATTCGGATACCCTTCATATATTGAGGGCAGACATAGTGCATCCGCATTATGGTATTCCTTGACAATTTGCGAAGATGGAGCATGTACGGTCACATAATCCTCAATACATAACTCTTTTATCTTAGCAAGCAATGACTCAAAATATCCCGTATGATAATTGTTACCAAACCAGTTACAATGGAATTTGTATCCTTTGCTCTTAGCTATCGCTATACCTTCAGCATAGTTAAGATAATTCTTTTGAGTAGTATATCTTGCGACCGTTACAATATTGAATACATCATTCGAGGATTTCTCAAAAGCAGGTTGGAATTTCTCTACATCCACAAAGTTCACAATGGGATAAACTTTCTTTGCGAGTCCTGGATAATGCTTTGTAATAAACTCGCCTTGTGAGAAAGAGTTTGGAACAATAGCGTTAGCTAAACGATAAATATTGAATCTAATTCTATCAGTTCGTTCAAGAGTGAGATTGGTATTTCGTTCTCCAACAATGAGCTTATACCCGCACAATAATTTTGCAGCACATGCCGTTAAATTTGGAGAGGGCAAGAATGAGATCATAACATCAGGATTGAATGCTTTTGCAATCTTTGAGAAACGCCATATACGAGTCTTTGAAGGAGTTAACTCAATATGTAGCTCATAATCAACTCCTGCATTACGTAAAAATGGCTCATAAAATTGTGTAAAGTCTGCCTTAAAATATGTTACAACCTTCACGCAATATCCCCGTTGGTGAAGAAGAATTGCCAAACCACATAGTTGGCGTTCTGCTCCACCTGGGCCGAGGTTTTCTGTAAATAAGAGTATCTTTTTCATTATAGTTCATTGTTATAATACAGAATTGTAAAGATCAACATGCGCTTTTACTACAGTTCCTATATCAAAGTCTTCTATACTATGATTCTTAGTTCTATCAGTATTGTTATCAAGGATAACTTTTGCCCAATCCTTAGCGCTATCAGATAAAGATAGAGCAAACGTGTTAGGATTCCGAAGGACTTCTGAAGGTATGGCATCCGATGCCACTACTCTTATGTTAAACACTTGAGCCTCCACAGCGACCAGTGAAAAAGACTCTGAACGAGACGGAACCAGACACACATTAGAAACACTTAATATAGCGGTTGCATCTTTTCTTAATCCCAGGATTTTGACTTTGTCTATCGGGATGTTATATTTTAAAATTCGCTCGTCTATTATTTTTCTAACACTCTTTTCTTCCTGGCCAACATATAAAAGATAAGCATTCGACTTGTTTTTTAAAACCTCATCAAGAACATCTATTGCCCACTCTTGGTTTTTTACCGGATGGAAACGTCCTACCATGGTGATTATAAAAGAATCCTCTGGCAGGCCTATAGAGGATACGAATTCTTCCTTTACATACCTTTTCGAACGAATATCTCCTATAGATAACCCATTGGGAATTCTATGGATTTTGCTGTTTTGAAAGAGTTCTTGTGCATCTTGATACATTGTTTCATTGAGGACAATAGTAGTCAACCCTAATCCTACGCTTTGTCTATATACTAATCTTTCTTCTTCTGTAAAGAGTTTCCATATTCGCTTAAAATCTGCGTGAAAAGTAAAGAACTGTTGGCCTAACGGGAGTGTTATGAATTTGTTATAACAGATGGTTGTATGCCAATGTATTATCTCAGGTTTTTTGCGTCCTACTATCTTGGAAAGTCTTTTGTCAAAATAAGAAGAATACTTATTCAGTTTTTGAAGAAATATTCTAATGAATAATGAAACATCATTATTAATGACATAAGGGGTCAAATGGTAGATTGGGATATTCTGCTTCTCTAGTTGCTCCGACAAGTAAAATTTTCTTGCATCAATTGAAATAGCAAGAACATCATGACCCTGTCTCTTTAATTCACAAAGATAATTGGCTACAATGTTTTCTGCGCCACCCATCTGGAATCCATGTACTATATAACAAATCTTCATTTTATTATAATATGATATATCTTTGATACGATTGGCTTAATCCCGTACTGCCAAAACAAGTAAGCTTGCTCGTCTATTTTCTGAAAGAACGGCGATCCTGATTCGATGCTCGAAAACACGTCAAATGACACTATGTCATTCGAATAATTAATCAGCAACTTCACAAACTCCTTAAGGCAATACTTTTTATCTTCTCTTTCCCACTCGTGGGCATGAAAAACAGCCGTATATATCCCTTCTTTTGACACATTAGGACAACCGCTCGCTCTACACGGTAACAATTTTAAACCATCAATTTCATAGGGTCGAGAACTTTTCGCATCCGACATATACTTGAAGCCATTCGCTGCAAGTGCCTTTATTGTGTTTTCGTCATAAGAATGTGCTGGTGCAAAAAAGACATCAGTATATATACCATGTTCATTTAAAATTTTTTTGCCCTTCTTTATCTTCTCTATCTGAATTTCTAATGAGTGCCCCGCAAACTCTGAACCATATCTATTATTTACAATACCCTTGTTATGAGAGTCAAATACATGCTGATAACCATGCATAGCAATGGTGTAGCCCTTCTCCTGCAAAGTCTTAATATTATTCCAAAAGTCAAGATGCTCAGCCTCTATCTGTAAATCAGGATCCTTACAATCTGGTATAACCCCTATCAGTGGTTTTATGTTATATTTATCCAATAAATCGACAGCATATTTCCATTGAACGTAATTCATTGTTGGACATATATCATCGAAACGCACCAAAATTCTTCTCATAGTTTATCTGCAATTCTATTAATTATGTACTATTTTCTTCAAATGATTCTCAGATATACGAATTAAATCATCAACTTTTGGCGAGACTACACCGTAATCTATCCGTTCAAGTTTAGTCGGTTTTATATCGTCTTTACAGAATCTATCAGTCAAGCAAAATTCATTGAGTACTTCTGAAATACGGTCGTTGTCATTATTAACCTCGTTATCTGACAATTTTGTAAAGACATAGAATGGTTTCTGCAGTTTTACAGATAACATTATGCCATGAAACGAATCAGTAACAAGACACTCACAGTTATCGATTAGGCTTATAAACTCTTGTGGCCCAACATCCATAATACAATTTTTCTTGGAAGCATAATATGGGTGTGTTAGAATATAGTGTACAGGAAGACCCGTTTTTGACCCCAGCATTTCTGCATATGCCGACACGCAAGGTTTTGTTCCTAATATGTAACAAAGAATATACTTACCTATTGGATGATTATTGTCGCGCCTAGATACCTCTCTCCACTGTTCTGCAGTTAATAGCATTGTAGGATCTAGTACAAATTCAACTTCACGCTTCAACTTTTTTGCAAGCAATTCTGAATTTGATCTCTCCCGACATGAAATCAAATTGAATTCATTAACTCGAGGAACAAATGCTTCCAAAAACTCTATTGAGAGGTGTGTAGTTCCAAAGCTAGGAGCATAGGAGTATTTCTTACGATAATCTGTAACAAAGTCTAACAAACGCATAGGATCTCCTCCTCGCAATATTGCATCCGGAAACCACATTTGGTCGCTACCTACGATAAACTTATCATATACATTATTTGCAGAGTTTAGGGTAGAAGGAATAAAAATTTTCCTTCTTATCTCTCGCAAGCGGAAATCTTCTGTACGCTTTGCCGTCCCTTTAAACATGCGAGTTTCCCAGTGATTTGTATTGAGGTCGGCTAATTTAAGCGCACGAAGTAAACTTAAAAATGACTGCTTTATTGCCGATGCAATAATACGACTTTCTGATCTTGGTATTGTATAGTCGATATATTCATTATCGTAGCCAAGGTCAAGCAGTTTTTTATGTAGTGCATAAGCTTGTAGTGCTGTTCCAAGGTTATTCCAATGTAGTTGTGATATAAGCGCAATCATAAACTATTTCTTGCGTATTGGTTTTAAAATCCATCTTATTACATCCTTCATCGTTCTGATAGGGTGCTTTATCCATTCTCTATAGATGTGCTTTCTGCGTTGTCTCAAAAGAACAGCCAACATATCGTCAAATGAGATATTGGGATCAGTAACTGCACAATGGATTACATCATCATGCAATTTGATTTTTGGTGATTTTCTGTGTTGCCCCTCTGCTGCTATCTTGAAAGGATATTCTTTAAGCTCACAGTTAGTTTGTTTCACCAACTCAAGACCCTTCTCTGTGAATGTGATAATGCAGTTAACACCATCTTTATTCTCACGATACTCCTCACCCCACATATCGCCAATACGAATATCTGCAGACGAATTATCATATCGGTACTTACAATGAGTATAACAAGCCTTTCCCAAACAATCTTCGGCCATAAAGAATTTAAAGAAAGGATTGCCTTGAGAATGTCTTTTCTGGTACTTACCATTCTCGCCTCTAGCAATTATGTTGTACGAGTCATGCCAACCAGTATATACCTCGTTGGCTTTTTCGTCATAATCGTTTTCTGCAAAACCATCTTTCCAGACTACTTTATTTCTCCATGAGGCATAATATACTTTCCCTATATGTTGCTCAAGGCAGGATACATATTTCTGCCAGATAAACATCGATGCTACACCATGACAATATACGTCAACTAATATGAAATTATCTCCAATGCGCTTTAGTCTTATAAATCTTCTAAAAGAATCGATTTGACATGGTGTACCGACAACAAGATATTTATCATTTTTATTAATACTTCTGAATCCGTCAACAGTATAGCTTTGAATATATTTGCTGCCTTTAGATTGAAGCAGTTCTTCTAAACTTGACGCAACATAATGCTCTGCAACATTACGTTCTCCATTATACCTCACTCCACATACTTTATAGCCCAAAGTGAGTGCAGTTTTAGCCAACTCATATGCCGCACCGCCTGAGGTGCATTCTTTCCTAGTTTGAGTATCATTACTCCATGCTGCAAATGACTTCAAAACTGGGGCTTCTAACGCTCTTTTTGCGAAGTTGTATGCACATGTTTTTGAACAAAGCCCACAATCAACACATTTTTTTTCGTCCAAATGAGGCTCATAAAATCCATTGGGACTTAATTCTATTTTGATTGCATCTTTATTACAGATAACGGCACATAAGCCACATCCATAGCAATCTTCATTATCCTTGACTGTCATTTATCTATGAAGAATTTTCTTTAATAATCTCACAGGTAGCAACCATCTTACCGACATATAGCAAGTGGATATGATATGATTCTTTCTGTTTTGCTTCAACTCTGTCTGTAGACATGTTTTAGCAGCCTTCCCAAAATTTTTCTGCACCTTGTAGTTTTCCAAGAACAGCTTTCGATTAGGATGTCCTTTCGCTGGAGCTTTGAGTTGTCGCTGTGGCTTTACAGCTTCTTCCAGCGATCGCTCTTCTAAAAAGAGTTTGTCTGATACTGCAGAAAGATACTTGTCTCCCTTTTCTGTATTTACCAAGCATAATGAAACTTGTCGGTTCCAATGGTTAAATGGCTTTGATTTCCCAAGTCCATCAAAATCACCAAATGTCAAATCAGAGACTCTTTCGGTCCTTGCATAATGGCATTGATAACAATTCTCTCTGTATTGGAGTTCATGCATATACCCGATATAGTAGAGATTCTTGTCATAATGATTTTGGTTATAGAATGGTTTGCTTTCACTATTTGACTTTAGAGTGAACTTGAATGTCTCGGTACCCAAAACCGGATCTCGGAAAGAAATATGATCGCCTTTCTTGCCGTATCTTTTTTCTATATCATTCAAATATTGAAAGAAATAATCCTCGTTGACTACACCATGACATAGTATATCAGCCGTGAGTAGATTATCTGAATCTGCTATTTTCCCCAAGTATGTTTTCAGAGCTGCGACATGACAGGGTAAGCCAACAAAGAAAACAAATTTATTATCTTTTAATGCTAATCTAATTTTTTTGAATATATCATCCATATGTGCATAGAGATACTTCGAGTTCTTTACTCTCTGAATATCTTCGCATGATTTGAGTTCAATAAAACGGGCTCCTCTTTCACGTGTAAGTTCAACACCAGCCGTGAATCCCCCGTTCTCTATGGTATACTGATAGAATACAGATGTGATTCCTCCCGAGGCTGAAGTTCTACGGTCTTCTTTATCAAAGCTCCAGGCTGCGTAAGTCTTAATAGGCGTATTGAACTGCAGATTCTTTGAGTTGTTATGGCAAGCTCTTACACATGCATTGCATTGAACACAGATACTGTCATCTACCTGCGGAAGTAGCGTATCATACTCATCCTTATACCACGATATGCAACCTTTGGGACAAGTATTTATACATGCTCCACAAGCAGTACATTCTTTCAGATCACAAATTGTCATATTACGAGTTTATGGCATTTGCTAATTGATTAATAGAATAATCTCGGTAAGCCTTAAGATTCTGGTCAACAAGAGTGTAGTCTATATCCTTCATATTGAAAATATCGACCTTTGTTGCATCTCTTTCTTCTACGCCTAATCTATTAGCAGCAGTAAGCATTCTACTTTCGGGATGTCTTAAATAATAGTAGAGTTCTTTGTGGAAATAGAGAGAGAACAACATTCCATGGTATGACGCTGTGAAAACTGCTTCTGCATGATATATGAGAGATAAAAAAATTTCAATAGAATACGCAGGAAGACATTTGTATCCATCTTTTGCTATCTCAATGCCAATCATGTAAACCTTGCATTTATTCGTTTGAGCGTAAAGTTTTGCATCTTCAATAGTTTTGTTATCCTTGCTATTGAAGTACACAACCACATATTTTTCTTTTATCTGACGTGGAGCGACAAAGGGCATCCATTCTTTGCTGGTAAGAAGCATAGTCGGATCACTCACAACATCTGGTCTTTTGCCTATCATACGTTCAAGTTGATCTGCTGTTTCAGTTTCACGAACAGACAAATACTCAAAATCTTCTAGTAGATTAGCGATTTTCTTCCTCTCATCCTCAGTCCAATCTTTTCCGATAGAAGAACCATACGTCAGTTTCTTTGTAGTTTTTTGAACAAAATCCAGAAAATATGTATAGTCATGGTCAGTCACATCAAGCCCCCATACCATATCACTTCCCACTATGTAAGCATCAAAGTTTTCCGAAATTGATTTTATCGAATCAATATCGTATTGCTTCGTTTTATTTGTTACATATTTGTCTTGGAACTCAAGTAACTTTTTATATTTCTTTCTTTTCTGAGACCCATAAATTACGTCAATAATGAAGTTCTTTAGGTTCCATGTAAACTTAAGGGGATGAGGAGCACCAACTCTAAACACACGCTCGCAGCGATAATTGAGAAGGTGACAATCATAGCCTATATCATTGAGCTTTCGGTACAGACCATACATCTGCAGGTGTGCGCCAAAATTATTGTTCTCATGGAATGTGATTATTGCTATTCTTTTCATTCTTATTTTTATTGTTTTTTGAAGACTATCCTTAAAACATATGATTTTATGAAGTCACAATCATACTTACTGAGAACAATATAGTAGTACGCTATGGAAGTTAATAGCACTGCAACCATTGAGGATGTTATAAATATAGTAAGTTGGTTTTCAAATAATGTTGAGACAAAATTCGATAAACAATATGAACTCACCGTTACAACGATTATCTTTATCAATAACAAAAGATGTGTACTGCTGTTAAACAATGGGATGATTTCTTTCAAAAGATAAAGCCTAATGAATACAAGAGCAAGAGAAATCACGATTGATACAATCACGGTTGTCTCAGGGGTTGCACCCATTCGCAATGCCAAATATGCAATAGGAATATTCATAGCTATCATAACGGATGATATAATCTGGCATTTTTTTATTTTACCAGTAGCAGCAACGGAGACAATTACTCCATTACTCATACTATCCACAAATCCATTAATCAAAGCGAGAACCATAAAAAGTTCTGTGTGTACAGGAACCTCTTTCAACCATAGCCCTAAAATGTAACCACCGTTCAGTATTAATGGTAACATGATCACAGCAAGCATATAGGTACACATAATAGTGCTCCTATCAATTAGACGGAACAATGGCTCAATCTCCTTATTTGAGTAAGCTTTGTAAAGTTGAGGTCTTACTGCACTAAAAAAGTTCTCTGAAAAACGAATAGAAGTGCTTTCTACCTGATATGCAATGGCTCTTGCCGCATTAACAGCAGGATTAAAGAATGCGTTTATTAATAGGTTTATACCTTGACCTCTTAATACAACTGCAAACTGCCCCATGAAGTTCCATCCTGTATAACTGAGAATTTCTTTAAACTTCGACTTTTCCCACACAAACTTATAGTGGCTCTCCCTGAAATTGACTCTACAATATGAATAATAGAAGACCAATAAGAGTATATCAGTAATTGTCATTAAGATTGCATACAGAATAAATTTGTCTATAGGACTATTCTTGATGGCAAATGCAAGAAATAATTTCAGTACAACTTCAGCAATACCTATGTACGCATAGATATTCATGCGTTCATGTGCAATTATCATTGCATTATAAGAAACGGTCAAGAGTTGAGCAATAAAACTCAATAATGAAAGTTGAAATACGATTTGTACAGCTATGGCGCGCGCTGGAGGATAGTTCAGCTTGTTTATCACATACCATAAACCAAGGGTTTCTGCTATAACAAGAATAACAAGCGCAATAATCACATAAATATTGAGACTTATACTAAAGGTCTTTCGTAAATCCTCAATATTCTTGTTAACCATCTCTACGGAGAAGAAAC
>OGKA01001824.1_pt1 | contig 15364 bp, 15 predicted proteins | sample 1572211 | NCBI WGS metagenome assembly OGKA01 (sample SAMEA2582125, study PRJEB24529) | metagenome | biome: Human gut stool | place: China | collected 2011 | reverse complement strand
TTCTGGATATGGAAATTGCACAGACAAGTCCGGTGTATTACGAACTGCTGTCCCGGTATAACCGGGTGCTGCAGCAGCGTAATTCCTTTTTGAAACATTGGCAAAAGGAAAGTAAAGCGGCAGAACCCCAGCTGTTGGTATGGGATCAGGCGCTGGCGGAACCAGCAGCGGGAATTTTAGACTTACGGCTGCAGGCCCTTACCGGTATAAGTGCGGCAGCAAGGGATGTATATGCCCGCATTACCGGCAATCATGGGGAATTAACACTTTCCTACCAGCAGAAAAAAGCTGCAGTTACGACAGTGGTGGAAGAAAATCCAGGGCGCTCCCATTGGGCGCAGCTGCTTTTGGAAGAATTGCAGAAGCGGCATGCCTTGGATCTTCTTCGGGGATACACCAGCGTGGGACCGCATCGGGATGATCTGGATATTTTGCATAATGGCAGGTCTCTTAAGGCCTATGGTTCCCAGGGACAGCAGCGAACAGCGGCCTTGTCCTTAAAACTTTCTGAGCTGGACTTTATCCGCAAGATCCGGGGTGAATATCCAATCCTTCTGTTAGATGACGTACTCAGTGAACTGGACCAGCACCGCCGGGAAAAATTATTACAGTGTATTAATGGAACGGTACAGACTTTTTTAACAGTCAATGACCGGCATCTGGCACCCACCGCAGGGGATGCGGTACTGTATCAGGTCCGGGGCGGGCAATTGGAGGAAACAGAGGTATGAAGGATTCCGAAAAACTGGTGCTCCAGGTCTTTAAAACGCCCTGGGCCAGGGCCCAGTTTATGCTCCATGTGCTAAGAGCCCATTGGGAAACCATTGTGGGTCCTGCCGCTGCCCCGCATTCCCAGCCCTACCGGCTGGAACAGGGCGTTTTATATGTCCACACGGATCATCCCACTTGGTCTGCCCATTTGATGATGATGCAGGGAAAGCTGCTGTTGCAGCTGAATCGGCTGCTGGCGGGAAATCCTGAGAAAGAGAAAGTTCCCCGCCGGATCACCCGCTTAAAATGTTATATAGGGGAACTCGTGGTTCCGGAAGATTCCCCGCCTAAGGAGCAGCCTTTTATCCCTAAAGTGGATGAAACACGGCGCTGCCCCATCTGTGGCGTTCCGCTCATCGGGGACGAACCCCTGTGCTCTGCCTGTCAGCGCCAAAAGGTGCAGGAAATTCGCCGGAAGATCCGCCGGATCCTTCTGGAAATGCCATGGTGCAGCTATGAAAATTGCCGCACCATGGTGGAGTGTGATAAAATACTTTTTACTGACGTCAAAGCTGTACTGGAGGAGTGGGCTTGGAACGAAGCCTTGCAGGAGGGGGCAAAGCTGGATGCCAAAGCGTTTGCCGTAATGCTGGCTAAGGGATGGACGCCGGACCAGTTGGAGCATGAACAGGTGGAACGCCTGGTGGAGAAGAAAAGAAAGGGAAAGGTATATGTACCTGCACGTAGGAAATAATGTAGTCGTTCGGGAAGATGAACTCATTGGGATTTTTGATATCCGCAATAAGCGCACGAATATATACCGTTTTTTTCTTCGGCCCAAAATGGAAAAGAACCAGGTGATTGATTTGACGGATCATTTCTCCCCGTCCAGTTGTGTGGTCACCAAAGATAAAATTATTCTGTCAGGGATTTCTACCAGAACCCTGCGGAAACGCTAAGAGGATTCGGGAGGGTATGTATGACGAAAAAAGAACAAACCATTGAAGAGGAGATTGCTGTGCACGGTGCCTATGGCGCTGCCCAGATTCAGGTCCTGGAAGGGCTGGAAGCGGTACGCAAACGGCCCAGTATGTATATCGGAAGCATTAGTGCCAGAGGGTTGCACCATCTGGTCTATGAAGTCATCGATAATAGTATTGATGAGGCGCTGGCTGGGTACTGCGACCATATCCATGTGAGTATTCATGAAGATAACAGCATTACCGTTACGGATAACGGCCGGGGCATTCCCGTAGAAATGCACAAGGTGGGAAAGCCTGCTATTGAAGTGGTTATGACGGTGCTCCATGCCGGCGGCAAATTTGGGGACGGCGGGTATAAAGTATCCGGCGGTCTGCATGGCGTCGGGGTATCCTGCGTCAATGCACTGAGCCAGCGCATGGTGGTAGAAGTTAAGAAAAACGGCAAGGTATATGAAATTGAATTTGCCAAAGGCAAAACCACCAAGCCGCTGCATGTAATCGGCAGCTGCCCGGAAACGGAAACGGGAACCAGCGTCACGTTCTGGCCGGATGCGTCGATTTTTACAGAAACAGTATATAGTTACGATACCCTGAAACGGCGGATACGGGAACTGGCCTTTTTGAACAAGGGTGTTAAAATCCAGCTGACCGACGAACGCAGCGGGGCGGATGAAATCTTCCACTATGAAGGGGGCATTGTGTCCTTTGTAGAATTTTTAAACCAGGGGAAGGAACCTCTTCATGCCAAAACGGTCTATGTGGAAGGGGAACGGCAGGATACCATTGTGGAAGTGGCCCTGCAGTATACCGATGCCTATACGGAAAATATCTTGACCTTTGTGAATAATATCAATACCGAAGAAGGCGGAACCCATCTGGCCGGGCTAAAACAAGCCTTAACACGGTGCATTAATGATTATGCCCGGAAAAACGGCTTGTTGAAAGATAACGAAGAAAATTTATCCGGGGATGATGTGCGGGAAGGGCTGACCTGCGTTCTGAGCTTGAAAGTACGGGAACCCCAGTTTGAAGGGCAGACCAAGACCAAACTGGGCAACAGCGAAGTCAGGGGCATAGTGGATAATATGGTTACGGATGCCCTCACCGAGTACTTTGAAGAAAATGCGCCTGTAGCCAAAAAGATCATTGATAAAGCAGTGATGGCCAGCCGTGCCAGAGCGGCAGCCCGCAAAGCACGGGATTTGACGCGGCGTAAATCAGCGCTGGAAGTCAGCAGCCTGCCTGGGAAATTAGCCGATTGTACCAGTAAAAATGCGGAAGAAACCGAAATTTATCTGGTGGAAGGGGACTCCGCCGGCGGAAGTGCCAAGCAGGGCCGGGACCGGAATTTCCAGGCGATTTTACCCCTGCGGGGCAAAATCCTGAATGTAGAAAAAGCCAGACTGGACAAAATGCTGAATTCCCAGGAAATCCGTGCCATGATTACTGCCTTTGGCTGCGGCATTGGGGAAGAATTCGACGTAGAGAAACTGCGCTATGGGAAAATTATTATCATGACCGATGCGGATGTGGACGGGGCCCATATCCGGACCTTGTTGCTGACCTTCTTTTACCGGTATATGAAACCGCTGGTTGTCCATGGCAATGTGTTTATTGCCCAGCCGCCGCTGTATCTGATTCGGACTGGGAAAAAACACACCTATGCTTACAGTGATGAACAGCTGCAGCAACGACTGGATGAAGTGGGACGGCAGAATAATCCCTATGTGCAGCGCTATAAAGGCCTTGGGGAAATGAACCCGGAACAGCTGTGGGAAACCACTATGGACCCTGCCAAACGGACAGTGCTCCAGGTGCAGCTGGAAGATGCCGCTACTGCGGATTCTGTTTTCTCCGTGCTCATGGGGGACAAGGTGGAACCCCGGCGCAAATTCATTGAGGAAAATGCCGGAAAAGTAACCAATCTGGACTTTTAAGGAGAAAGCATGGGAACAACCATTGCGCTGCCCCAGGTACATATTGCCCATTCCCTTACAACCGGTTCATCGGTTTTCCTTACCGCCGGAGGCAGACGTCCGGATCCTGTATGGCTGCAGAAAGCGGCAGGCGGCTATCCTGTCTATGCGGTGGACAGGGGGGCGGACCATTTGAAAAAAGCCGGACTTTTGCCCAGTTTTTTGTATGGGGATCGGGACAGCTCCCGGCCTGGCGCCTGGGATGAATTTGTCCGTAAAGGCGCCAAGGCAAAGACCTATCCGGTGAATAAGGATGATACAGATCTGGCTCTTGTGGTGCAGGATCTTGCGCCGCATCTGACGGTGATTACCTCCGGCATTTGGGGCGGCCGTGCTGATCACCTGATGGGGAACTTTTTTACGCTCCTGGCTTACGCCAAAAAAGGCGGAGTCGTGATCCTGGCGGATGAACAGGAAGTATTATGCTTTTTGGGTAAAGGAGAGCAGATATCCTGGAATGTTGCAAAAAAATTACCCCAGGCCGTGAGCCTCCTGCCCTTTACCGAAACTGCCAAGGTGAGTATTTCCGGTGTGCGCTGGCCCTTGCAGGAAGCTTTACTGCGGCAGGAGCAATTTTCCTATAGTATCAGCAATAAAATGACGGAGCCTGTACTTTCTGTTTCCTGCACCAGTGGCTGGGTAGGCGTCTACGGGACCTGGAAGGAGTAACATTCATGGAATTTCAGTGGGATCACCTGCTGTTTCTTTTGGTAGCCAGTTTTGTAGGGTCCTTTATTGACGGCGCCGTCGGCGGCGGGGGACTCATTACCCTGCCGGCTTTTATGACCACGGGCCTTCCCATGTCCTATGTGCTGGGCTCTAATAAACTGGCAGCAGCGGCTGGAGCAGTCACCAGCTTTTATACCTTTTCCCGCAGCGGCTGCGTGGACCGGAAAATCTTAAAAATGATGCTGCTGTCCGCAGTGGGCAGTGCTTTTGGGGCCTATATTGCCTATTTGATACCGGAAATTGTGCTGCGGTATATTGTAGTGCTGGCACTGATCGGGGTCGCGGTATATACGTATAAAAAGAAAAAATGGGACGGGGTCAGTACTATGACCACCATGACCCGGTCCATGGCCCTTGGCATAGCGCTTATGGCCTGGTGCCTTGGCATGTACGATGGCTTTTTCGGGCCGGGAACCGGTTCTTTCCTGATTTTTGGCTTTTTATCCTTTGGGTATAATTTTGTTACCGCAGCGGGCAATACAAAAGCGTTAAACCTGGCCAGCAATATTGGCGGGCTAGTGGCCTTTTTGCTCCTGGGTACGGTGTATCTTCCGTATGCCGTGCCTATGGGGATTATAGAAATTGCAGGAGCGCGCTTGGGCGCCAAGTTGGCCATAAAAAAAGGCGTGGCCTATATTCGCATTCTGTATCTGATCGTTACCGTGCTGCTCATAGGCAAGCAGGTGTATGATCTGTTTTTGAAATAAGGAGCGTGATAACGTGGATGATCAGCAAAATGATAAGCAGACCATCACAGCAGGGAAAGTCATCCCTGTGTATGTAGAAGAGGAGATGCAAAAATCCTACATTGATTACGCCATGAGCGTTATCGTGCAGCGGGCCCTGCCGGATGTGCGGGATGGGTTAAAACCGGTGCACCGGCGGATTTTGTATGCCATGAATGAAGCCGGCATGCTCCCCAATAAAGCCTATAAGAAAAGTGCCCGTATCGTCGGGGATGTTTTAGGTAAGTATCATCCTCACGGCGATTCCTCCGTTTATGATGCAATTGTGAGGCTGGCACAGGATTTTTCTACCCGGTATCTCATGGTGGACGGCCACGGGAACTTCGGTAGCGTGGATGGGGATCCTCCGGCAGCTATGCGGTATACGGAAGTCCGTATGGGCAAAATTGCGGTAGAGATGCTGCAGGATATTGAGAAAGAAACGGTGGATTTCATTCCCAACTATGATGAGTCTTTAAAGGAACCTACCGTTTTGCCGGCAAAAGTGCCTGCGCTTTTAATCAATGGATCCGCAGGGATTGCAGTAGGCATGGCTACCAATATTCCTCCCCATAATCTGAGCGAAGTGGTGGATGCTTGCGTAATGCTGATTGACCATCCGGACGCTACTGTGGCTCAGCTAATGACCTGTATTAAAGGACCGGATTTTCCCACCGGCGCTAAAATCTTAGGGCAGAGCGGTATCCGGCAAGCCTATACGACCGGACGGGGCGTGGTGAAAGTACGGGCCAAGGCCCATGTGGAACCCATGCCCAAAAATAAAAACCGGATTGTGGTGACGGAAATCCCCTATCAGGTCAATAAGGCACGGTTGATTGAAAATATTGCCAAGCTGGTGCAGGATAAAACTTTGGAAGGCATTACCGACCTTAGAGATGAATCCGACCGGAAGGGCATGCGGATCGTCATTGAACTGCGCAGCGATGTCGCGCCGGAAGTGATGCTGAACCAGCTGTATAAGCATACTCAGCTGCAGGATTCTTTTGGGATCATCATGCTGGCACTGGTCAATGGTCATCCCCGAGTGCTCAACCTGAAACAGATTCTGGAATACTACCTGCAGCACCAACAGGATGTCATTACCCGGAAATGCCAGTATGAACTGCGTAAAGCCAAAGACCGGGCACATATTTTGGAAGGTCTAAAAATTGCGCTGGATCATCTGGATGCTGTGATTGCCACGATTCGGCAAAGCGCCAATGGCGATGTGGCAAAACAAGCCTTGATGGAAAAATTCAGCCTCACCGACCGGCAGGCACAGGCCATTTTGGATATGCGTTTGCAACGCCTGACCGGATTGGAACGGCAGAAGATTGAGGACGAATATAAAGAAGTTATGGCCACCATTGCCTATCTGGAAGATGTTTTATCCGATCCCCATAAAATTATGGGAATCGCCCGGGAAGATTTGCTGGATGAAAAGAAACGCTTTGGGGATGCCCGGAGAACTTCCATTGTACCGGATTCTGGCGAATTGGATGCGGAAGATTTGATCGCAGAAGAAGACGTAGTGATTACTATCAGCCACCAGAGCTATATTAAACGCCAGGCACTTACCAATTTCCGGAACCAGAACCGGGGAGGGCGTGGTGTCAAGGCCGGCAGCGGCAAAATCGTCAAGGAAAATAACCAGGTGAAAGGTGATTTTTCGGAGCATCTGCTGATGGCCAGCACCCATGACAACATTCTCTTCTTTACCAACCGGGGACGGGTGTACCGGCAGAAGGGGTATGAGATTCCTGAAGCCAGCAAGGCAGCAAAAGGAACCTATATCCGTAACTTACTGCCTTTGGAAGAAAATGAAAAGATCAATGCGGTCATCGCTGTAAAAAGCGGGATCAGTGCCGATGAGGATAAATTCCTCTTTATGGCCACCAATAAGGGAATTGTGAAACGGACCAGTGTGCAGGAATTCCGTTCGGCCCGCAAAGGCGGCCTGATTGCCATTAATTTGGATGAAGGGGAAGAACTGATCGACGTAAAACTGACCAGCGGCCATAATAATATCCTCTTGGCAACCCGGGACGGCTATGCTATCCATTTTGAGGAACAGGATGTGCGGCCGATGGGACGCACCAGCCATGGGGTGAAAGGTATCAGCCTGCGGCCGCATGACAGCGTGGTATCCATGGACAGCTGCGAAACCAGCGAAGGTGATGTGCTGACTGTCACGGATAAAGGCCAGGGGAAACGTACCGGAATTTCCGAGTACCGGTTACAAAGCCGGGGCGGTAAAGGAATTATCAACCTGAAAGTTACGGATAAGACGGGCCTGATTGTGGGGTCCAAGATGGTGGATGCTTCTCAGGAAATCTTGCTTATTTCTGCCGCTGGTATTATCATCCGGATGAATGTTGCGGATATTTCCAGCTATGGACGCAATGCCCAAGGAGTCAAATTAATGGATCTGGAACCAGGCGACCAGGTAGCCGCAATGGCCATTGTGAACACAGTAGCGGATGAGGAATAATTTATTGTGAGAGAAGAAGAACGAAAAACAGCAAATCCTGTTCTTCGTTCTTCTTTTTTTGGTGAAGGATGCGACTTATCCCCAATTTGACTGTGGATAACCTGGGGATAACGCCAAAGAGTTTCTAGATTTGGTATGATGAACGGAGTTTTACACAAGATTTAGAAATTTTATTGGAATTATCCACAGAAACTGTGGATAATTTTGTGGATTTAGTGGATAACATTGTGTATAACTGAAAAGCCGCAGGGCTTATTCGGAAATCTTTTGGACAGAAGAAAGTTTGTACGATTGCAGTTTTTTTGTATAAGGAGGACATTATGGCAAAATTAAATGAAAAAGCAGCGATGTTTCAACGGTATGTGGCAAAAAAAGACCCTACGGCTTTTGGAATTGCAGAAGTTCCCAATGCGCCGCTGCATTCTGTGGTTTTTCGTTCCCAGCTTAATGTAGAGAACACACCTTTGCCGTTAGTGGTAGAACTTGACGACAGCCCCTTTGGGATCATCCGTGTGGTGCTGGAAGTGCAGCTGACCCAGGAAGATAAAAAGACGCGTATTGCCCAATGCATGAACCGCTTAAACGCCCATTATAAAATTTATAAGTTTTACCTGGATCCCCAATACAATCTGCTGATGGATACTAGCGTGATCTTTCGGGACAGTAATGTAGATGGCAATCAGCTCTACAGCCTGTTTGAGATCATTGCCCACGATCTTAAAGACATTCGTAAAGAAATCAAACAAGCCATTTGGGGAGAAGAAAAATAAAAGACGAAAGCCGGAGAAGTTTTAAAATGTAAAACTCTTTGTGGAAAGAACAAATATCCACAAAATAAAAACACAATAAAAAATATACATAAAACAGGATGTTGTTTTTAAAAATAACATTAAAAATGTTAAAAAAAGACTGTTGCAAAATTGTGAAGTGTCCCGTATAATAGGTATAACTTGTGAGGCCGACCGGCGATGGGTCACCAGCAAGAAAACCGAGAAGAAAGTAAAGGTGTTGGGCATGAAAGCATGGAAAAAAGCGGTCGGCGTACTGACCATGACGACCCTGGCAGCAGGCGTTTTTACAGGGTGCGGAAAATCCGAAAAGGCCGCCGGAGGCGGAGACGATGTGAAGGTGGGAGCCCTGTTTGAATTGACAGGGAATGTAGCCAATTACGGTAAATCCACTTTTAACGGCGTACAGATGGCGGTGGATGAAATCAATGCCAAGGGCGGCATCAATGGCAAAAAGGTGACCTTGGTGCAGGCGGATAATAAATCCGAGCCCTCTGAAAGTGGTAATGCGGCGACGAAGCTGATTACCAAAGATAAGGTAGTCGCTATTATCGGTCCTTCCACCAGCGGCTGTGTATCCGCAGCAACACCGGTAGTGACCAATAGCAAAATTCCTCTGATGGCTCCTGTGGCTACGGCACCAGGGATTACCGTCGATGAAAAAGGGAAGGTACGGCAGTATATTTTCCGTGCCTGCTTTACGGATCCATTCCAAGGCAAGCTGATGGCTCAATTTGCAGCTGATACCTTGAAAGTGAAAAATGTAGCGATCTTTAATGATTCTTCCAGTGATTATTCCAAGGGGCTGGCCGATGTATTTGCCAAAACTTTGGAAGAAAAAGGCGGAAAGATTGTAGCCCGGGAAGCTTTCCTCTCCAAAGACCAGGACTTCAAATCAGCGCTTACCAAGCTGAAGGCAGCCAATCCGGATGCATTGTATGTGCCTGGGTACTATGAAGAAGTTTCCAAGATCATTAAACAAGCCAGAGAAGTGGGACTGACCTGTCCGATTATGGGCAGTGATGGCTGGGATTCTCCGAAACTGGCAGAAATCGCAGGTGCTGCGGCGCTGAACGGAACCTATTTCAGCAGCGCTTATTCAGCACAGGATCAGGATCCCAATGTACAAAAATTCATTAAAGATTACAAAGCAAAATATAATGCAGAACCGGATACGTTTGCTATCCATGGATATGATGGAGCTATGGCGGTCATGGAAGCCATTAAGAGAGCTGGCAGCACAGATGGCACCAAGATTGCCGAAGAACTGGCTAAGATGAAAGACTTCCAGGTTGCTACGGGGAAATATACGCTGGATGCGGAACATAACCCGGTCTCTGGTGGGATTATCATTGAAATGAAAAACGGCGTACAAACTTTTAACAAAAAGATTACTTTGTAATACTAGCGGGAAACGGCGTCGGATCTGATGTTCTGATCTGGCGCCAAACTTTTTCGTGAGGAGGCTTTGCGATGGATGCGGGATCCTTTACCCAACAATTTGCCCAGCAAATTGTCAATGGCGTATCCTTGGGCAGTATTTATGCGTTGATTGCCCTGGGGTACACGATGATTTACGGCATTATCAAATTGATCAATTTTGCCCACGGGGATATTTATATGCTGGGGGCCTATATGGGGTTTGTTTGTATTACCCGGTTTGGGCTTCCTTTTCTTCCTTCTTTGGTTCTTGCCATGGTCGGCAGTGCCCTGGCAGGTATTGTTATTGAACGCATTGCCTATCGGCCAATGCGTAATGCGCCCCGTATTGCGGCACTGATTACGGCAATTGGGGTATCATTCTTTTTGGAAAATGGAATGAATTTGCTGGCTTCCCCGCAGCCACGGACTTTTCCGGCGGTTTTTGCTCCTACGGTATATCAGGTAGGCGGTGTGGTCGTCAATAACCAGCAGATCATGATTTTGGTCAGCGCTTTTGTGCTTATGCTGGCCCTTACGTATATCGTGAACCGGACCAAAGCAGGTAAAGCTATGCGGGCCGTAAGTTTTGATGCCGATGCGGCACGCCTGATGGGAATTAATATTGACCGGGTTATTTCTACCACCTTTGCACTGGGCAGCGCCCTTGCTGCAGCAGCTGGAGTTTTAGTAGGGATTTACTACAACTCAATTGATCCTTTAATGGGTATGATGCCCGGTATCAAGGCATTTATTGCGGCCGTGGTGGGCGGCATCGGGATTTTGCCCGGCGCTATGCTGGGAGGCATTATCATGGGCCTTGTGGAGGCCATGGTTTCCGGTTTTTTCTCCTCTACCTTCCGGGATGCAGCTGCTTTTGCTATTTTGATTTTGATTCTGCTTATTAAACCCACCGGGATTTTGGGGCAGAATGTAAAAGAGAAAGTATAGGTGAACGCCATGGAAAAAAGTTTACGCAAACAGGATCTTCTGGGACTGTGCATCCTGGCTGTCATCTTTGCAGTATTCTATCTGCTGTTTGACCAGGAAATCCTGGATGATTATGTTGAAACCAACGTGATTATGATTTTGATTAACATCATTCTGGCTGTGAGCCTGAATTTAATCAATGGCTTTACAGGACAGTTTTCCATTGGACATGCAGGGTTTATGGCTGTGGGGGCCTATACGTCTGCCATTATTACTGTAAAGCTGGGTATGGATTTTGGCATGGCATTAGTGGTTGCCACAGTGAGTGCCGCCATTTTAGGATTTTTGGTGGGGGTGCCTACCCTGCGCCTTAACGGGGATTATCTGGCTATTGCTACCCTGGGGCTGGGGGAAATCATTCGGATCACCATTTTAAATATTGATTATGTAGGGGGAGCAGCCGGATTTATGGGGATTCCCCGGGAAACTACCTTCCCTATTGCGTTTTGGATCATGGTTTTTGTGGTCTATGTGATCAAGAATTTTAAAAATTCCGCAGAGGGACGTGCTTGTCTTTCCATCCGGGAAAACGAGATTGCAGCAGAAACTATGGGAATCAATACTACCCGGTATAAGGTATTGGCTTTCACCATTGGCGCTGGTTTTGCAGGGACGGCGGGAGCTTTGTTCTCTCACTATTACTACATTGCCCATCCGGCCTCATTTACTTTTATGCGCTCTTTTGATATCCTGACCATGGTGGTACTGGGCGGCTTGGGATCCATGAGCGGAGCAGTGACAGGGGCTGTCGTTTTAACTGGAATTTCGGCTGCACTGGCAGATTATCCGGAGTGGCGGATGGTGATTTATTCGGTGGTACTGATTGTGCTCATGCTGAACCGGCCACAGGGGATTTTTGGCAGCAAGGAAATCAGCATGAAAGTATTCCAATCTATCAAACGGGGAGGTGGAAACCATGGCGGAGCTGCTGCAAGTCAATAATGCATCCATGATCTTTGGTGGGCTGCGGGCTGTTTCCAACCTGACCATGCGCATTGACGAAGGCGAATTGATAGGGCTGATCGGTCCTAACGGAGCCGGCAAGACCACGGCCTTTAATATGCTTACCGGTGTGTATGAGCCTACAGAAGGGACCATTGTTTTTGACGGACAGAAAATCAATGGAAAAAAGCCGTATCAGGTGACCAATATGGGCATTGCCCGTACCTTCCAGAATATACGGCTGTTTTCTGAATTGACGGTGCTGGATAATGTAAAGATTGCGTTTAACAGCCATATCCGGTATGGTCTTTTGGAAGCAATCGGACGCTTTGGACGGTATTTTAAAGAAGAAAAAGCCGTGGAAGAAAAAGCGCTGAAACTACTGGAAATTTTTCATTTGGAGCAATTCAAAGGGGAAATGGCTAAAAATCTCCCCTACGGGGAGCAGCGCCGCCTGGAAATTGCCCGGGCCCTTGCGACAGGACCCCGCCTTTTGCTTTTGGATGAACCGGCGGCTGGTATGAACCCCCAGGAAACCAAGGAACTGATGGAACTTATCCGCTGGATCAAGCAGGAATTTAAGCTAAGTATTCTTCTTATTGAACATGATATGAATCTGGTCATGAATGTATGTCAGCGAATTTATGTGTTGGAATATGGTATTTGTATTGCTAACGGTACGCCGGAAGAAATCAAGAGTAACCGACGGGTCATCAAGGCGTATTTAGGTGAGGAGGTGTCCTGATGCTAACCGTCAAAGGGTTAAATGTTTATTATGGGGCTATCCACGCCGTCAAAGATTTGGACCTGGAAGTGGCAGATGGGCAGATCGTGACCTTGATTGGTTCCAACGGCGCCGGTAAATCCACAACCATGCATACCATTTCCGGCCTTTTAAAGCCCAAAACCGGCAGTATTTTATATCAAGGTAAAGAGATCGTGGGGGTTCCTGCCCATAAGCTGGTAGGGGAAGGATTGATCCAGGTGCCGGAAGGACGTCATGTGTTTTCAAATATGAGCGTCATGGAAAACCTGGATATGGGAGCCTACCTTCGCAAGGATGCAGCCGGGATTCAGCGGGATAAGGACATGGTATTTGAAAAATTTCCTCGTTTAAAAGAACGGGTGGGGCAATTAGCAGGTACGTTATCCGGCGGGGAGCAGCAAATGCTGGCTATGGGCAGGGCACTCATGAGCCGTCCTAAACTGCTGCTTTTGGACGAGCCTTCCATGGGACTAGCGCCCCTTTTGGTAAAAGAGATTTTTTCCATTATCAAAGACATTAACAGTGAAGGCGTGACGGTTTTACTGGTGGAACAAAATGCCAATATGGCCCTTTCCATTGCGGACAGGGCTTATGTCCTGGAAACCGGACGTATTGTATTAAGCGGTACGGCAGCAGAACTGGCGGCCAGCGAAGCCGTGCAGAAAGCCTACTTGGGTGGCTGAGAAAGGGGTAACAAGGAATGCTGATACAAGAACTTATGACCACAGAGGTCAAAACAGTGGGAGCGGACCAATCTCTTTTGGAAATCCGGGAACTGCTTTTGAATCATAACCTGCGGCGTATTCCTGTGGTGGATAGCGATGGCAGGCTGAAAGGCATTATTACCGATGGGGATGTAGCACGGGCTACTCCTTCAGATGCCAGCACGCTGGACCGCTATGAAGAAAATTATCTATTGGGGAAACTCAAGGTCAAAGATTTGATGACCAAAGCGGTCGTAACCGTGAAAGCCAAAGATGGAGTGGAAACGGCCGCCTATCTGATGTACAAATTTAAAATTGGGGCCCTGCCAGTAGTGGATGATACCAATAAAGTCGTGGGGATAATTTCCGATACGGATTTGTTCAAGGCCTTTGTGGGTCTCTTGGGATATGCTAAAACATCTACCAAGATTACCATTGATACCCAGGACCGGGTAGGAGTACTGGCCGATTTGACAAAGATTTTTAAGGATAACGGCATTAATATTATTTCAGTGCTGACCCGGAAAATCGGCCCTAAACGGGCTGCCATTGCGGTACGGGCTAACCTAACCGGGCGGATGGATATTATTCAGACCATTCGGGATGCCGGCTTTGTGATTATTGATATTTCCACTACGAAAGTAGATGATGGGGATGAATAAGCCACAAGAATACCGAGTGGGCGATGTTGTCCGGATGAAAAAATCTCATCCCTGCGGTTCCTATGAATGGGATGTGCTGCGGGTGGGAATGGATTTCGGCATCAAATGCCGGGGATGCGGCCATTACGTGATGTTGCCGCGTCCTAAATTTGAAAAAGCTGTCCGGGAAATTCTTTCCCATAAAGAACCGTAAAGGATAAGCCAGTGGTGTTTCACGCACAACTGGCTTTTTTGTATGCAGTATCCTTTGGCAGCAGAAAGAACGGAAATTCTCCCTGCCCCATGGTATAATAAAGCGTGACAAAAATAGCGCCCTACGGGGCAGGCTGTTTTATACCTAAAATATAAAGTAAGAAGAAATGGGGGATGGTTGTGAAAAAATGGTTTCTGCTCTGTCTTTCTGTGCTGCTTGTGGCGTTTCCCCTGCCGGGTGAAGCGGTGCACTGGATTAATTTGGGGCAGACAGAGGAAGGGTTGGTTTCCATGGACCGGGATAGCTTACAGGTCCGCTCGGAATCATCTGTAAAAGTCTGGGAAAAAGTCATATGGAGCAAAGCCAATGCCAAAGGCGTGGCAGGGGAGCTGCGGCACCAGGAATACGATATGAAAAAGAAGCAGTGGCGGCGGCTGAGCACCTACAGCCTGAATCGGCGGGGGAAAAAGGTACAAGGCAATCGAAAAATTGGGGAATGGCAGCCTTTTGAACCTATGACGCCCCTGTTTACCCGGGCCCGTTACGAACGGGATTATGCCCATTTACAAGGTCCCTGGGTTTTTATTCGGACACTCCCCGGTGTAGGGAAAAAATATTTTAATCCCAAGTCCTTGGAGAAAAAAGGGCGGGATACGTATGTTGTGTGGGAAAAAACAGTGATGCAGCATCCTGTGAATGGCACCAGTATTTTGCTCTCCCAGACCCGGTATGATGTGAATAATAAAAAGGCCAGAACCTTGTATCTGTGTACCTTTGATAAAAAAGAGGTCATGCTGGATCACTATGCCGTCAGTGATGCCTGGAGCGCCTCCGATGACCAGTATGGAGAATATATCGGAGAGCAGATTGCAGCATATTACCAAAAGCATCCGCAAAAAAGCGGGAAATGATGGTTGACAGCAGTATTTTTTTCTGCTAAGATATAAACACTTTCTCATTCCGAGAAAGGTAGCAGAAAGCGGCTTATTTAGAATCATTGTTAAAATGTTTCACCTGAAACATTTTAACAAAAAAGAGACTTGACAAACGAATTTGAATTTGTTAAGCTTAATGAGTCGCTGGCAAAGCGATGGACGAACTTTGAAAACTAAATATTGTTGACAGATGTGCGGGTCAGGTCACTTTGTGACCGACCATGTCACCTGGAGACAACCAGGTAAAAAATCACAACAGTTTTAAAGAGCCAATCGGCTTTTCAAAATATCTATTTTGGAGAGTTTGATCCTGGCTCAGGACGAACGCTGGCGGCGTGCTTAACACATGC
>OGKA01001823.1_pt1 | contig 15370 bp, 13 predicted proteins | sample 1572211 | NCBI WGS metagenome assembly OGKA01 (sample SAMEA2582125, study PRJEB24529) | metagenome | biome: Human gut stool | place: China | collected 2011 | reverse complement strand
GTGCAACGTCAACGCTGCCTCGGAGCATAGTAAAATTGACAACCCCATAGGGTTGGTCTTTAAAATCATGCCAATGCCCGTCAGTAGAAAGGGTTAACGGCCAAGCCTAAGAGCTTGCGTTGCCAGGGGAGCCTTGTCAGATGAAGTTAGCAATTGCCTTGCGATCATTGACCTGAATGATAGTAAACTTTTTGGCCTAATAACTTATAAACCTATCGCAAGTTTGGTTGCACATTACTGTTCATATCACGATTTACTACAATTCTTCGATAAAAAGTTTAGGTATTCGTGATGCGAATCTTCTGTTAAAGGAATTTTTAATGTGCGGTGAGGGGTTAAAGTCATTTTAATTTCTTTTTTTTGCAGGTAAAATTCCTTGTTTTACGGAGGGAGCTGTCGGGTTGCCTCTCTTTGTCGGCTTGAACTTATGTAGAAGTATGTGGCAAGTCGGCTGCTAAATATTGAAGAACTTACATGAAACAAAAGAAACGATTCGTGGCTTTCGCTTGGGGCTTATGCACCTTGACGGCTGTTTATGCACAGAGCAATGAGTTTGACCTAAGTAGTCAGCGCTTAGAGGTGCAGTGGGTCAATCCGGCTCCGGGAGAGAAGATGGACCATCACGGACTTGTGGTTAATCCCACGCCGCGTTATATGAAGCTGACGAATGAGGAAACGATCGATATTAGTGGCGGCGTAAAGTTGGAGTCGCCGCTACCGACGCTTAAAGAGGCTTGGGACTATCGGGGCGATATTGACTTTCTCGTTCATACGCCCAAGGGCTTCCCGCTGCGGCTGCAATTTGCAAAGATACCGGTGATTATAGAGAAAGGCTATGAGGGTAGTTCGGTTGCAGATGGTGCCTATTCGTTGCGCATTACGAAGAAGGGTATCAGCATTATGGCTGAGAACGATTTAGGACTCTTCTATGGCATCCAGACTTTGCGACAATTGATGGAGAGTCCGGCTGTGGAGGGTGGAAAGAAGCTTCCTTGCCTCGAGATTAGTGACGCGCCGGTCTTTCCTTGTCGTGGTGTCGTGGAGGGCTTTTATGGGCCGCCTTGGTCGCACGCTGTGCGTTTGTCGCTGATTGATTGGTATGGTAAGTATAAACTTAATACCTATATCTATGGCCCTAAAGATGATCCTTATCATAGTGCTCCGAATTGGCGACTGCCTTATCCCGTGAAGGAGCAGCAGCAGATTGAGGAACTGGTTGAGGCCTGCCATAAGAATCGGGTAGACTTCGTTTGGGCTGTGCATCCGGGAAAGGATATTAAATGGAACGAAGAAGATTATCAGAACCTCGTGCATAAGTTTGATCTTATGTATGCTGACGGTGTGCGCTCGTTTGCCATCTTCTTTGATGATATTGAAGGCGAGGGCACTAATCCGAACCGACAAGTAGAACTGCTGAATCGTCTGACCAAGGAGTTTGTGAAAGCGAAAGGTGACGTGTCGCCACTTATTGTTTGCCCTACGGACTATTCCAAGTTGTGGGCAAAGGCCGGCGAAGATGGACCTTTGAGTATCTATGGCCGCACGCTCGATCCCTCTATTCGCGTGTTTTGGACGGGCGATGTGGTTTGTAGTGACGTGACAAAGGAGACGCTCGATTGGGTCGATAGTCGCATCAAGCGCCCGGCTTTCTTCTGGTGGAACTATGCGGTAACCGACTATGCCCGCCATATTATCTTGCAAGGGCCGGTATATGGCTTGGACAATTCGCTTAGGAATCAAGATATGTGCGGACTGGTAAGCAATCCGATGGAGCACGGCGCGGCTTCAAAGCTGTCGCTTTATAGCGTAGCCGATTATACTTGGAATCCGAAGGACTACAATCCGATTGATAGTTGGGAACGTGGCTTGGAGGTGATGATGCCGCGGGCTAAGGAGGCTTATCGCACCTTTGCGATTCACTCGGCCGATACGGAGACGGGTTATCGGCGCGATGAGTCGTGGGAGACGGTCATTTTCAGATTATCCAACTACACGCGCGGGAAACGTGACGATCTGTATCAAGAATTTGAGCGTGTGGCGAAAGCGCCGGCTGAGATCGAGGCCGGTTGCACGGACCCACAATTGTTGAAGGAGCTAAGGCCGTGGCTCATAGAGTGTGGCAAACTCGGCGAGCGAGGTAAGAAAGCTATCGAACTTATGGATCTCTATCGCGCAGGCCATACGCAGAATTTCTGGCAAGATTATCTGAAGAATTGTATGCGTTCGGAGGATAAGAAAGCCTACGAGGCGCACAAGTTGGGCACGATGAAGTTGCAACCCTTCTATGACTTTGCGATGGAGGATCTGGCTGATGTCTTCTACGAACAGCTTTCGGGGCAAAAAGCATTCAGGCTGCGCGGCATAGGAACATATAAAAGTATCAAGACGATGCAAAGCCGATTGATGTTTGATGCGGATAGCGTGACCCACTACACTTCAGGCGTGTCTCAGAAAGACGGCGACTGGATGGGCGTAGCGCTTCCTGAACTGACGGCCGTGAGCGATGTACACATTTTGCAAGGCAGAAATTCGAAGGACGATTGCGACTTCTATGACCACGCGACTTTGGAATATTCTGTTGATGGCTATGCTTGGCAGCCGCTACTGGCTGATTTGAAGAATTGCTATGATATTCTGTGGCAGGGTGAGCCGGTTATGGCGCGTTATATACGTTTGCGCCGATTGGATTCTGCGCGCAAGAATTGGGCGGCTATACGCTCTTTCGTTGTGACGCCGGCCGATGGCGCTTCCGTGGTATTGAGTGATAGCAAGGCTACGGCTGAGAGGGTCGTTAGGGCCTTTGATCGCCAATTGAATACGGCCTATAAGAGTACGCGCGTCGTTTTGTTTGAAGTGCCGCGCGCTACCAATGCTTACACCTTCCTGTTAGATTTGCCCAAAGGTGGTTCTGTGCGCGTGTGTCAGTATGATAAGCGCAAACGCCTGAAGGCTGAGATGACTACTGATAAGTCGTTTTTCACCGTAGACGTAGCCAAGGATGTGGATCACATCGAACTGGTCGGCAAGGCTGATGTCTATGAGGTGATACCAAAGCGTATGTAAGTAATAGGCAAGGTCCGCGCGTCGCCTTCGTCTGCAGCTGCCTTTGCCGCTTCGCCTCGCCGGCTGCCTTTGTAGCAGATGGCGTTAAAATCAAAAACAGGGCTGACACCATTCATAAGTGTCAGCCCTTTAAGATATCCTCAAAACTTTTATTGCGATTGCCGGAAAAGTCTTAGAAAGAGGCTGCTATCAAATGTTTTGGCGGCAGCCCCTTATGGTAAGGTTATTTCACAATCTTCTGCGAAACCTTAGAGCCATCAGTATAGATCGTTGTTTGCACGTAGATGCCTCTTTCCGGACAACTTACGCTGCGGCCGGATAGATCGTAGAACTCAACGCGTTCGATGCGCTTTGTCGTAGCGGGCTTGAGGCCTGTATCAGATACGACATATTCCGTGATGCCTGAGCGGAGGCGCTGGTCGCCATCAATGTAGACCGCTTCCATTCCGACTTTCTCCTTCGCGTCTTTATAGAAATAAATTGCGCGCGAATTTTCGTCATACTTGTAGAAGTGATATTGATCAGAGAAAGCGTAGGGAACGTCGGTCATCTCTTCCGTTAAACTCTTGTACGTGTCGGGTTTGAACGTAAATAGTTCGCCGTCGATGTAGAGATTGTAGTAGAGGTGTGTGGGATCAAGATAGTTGAAGTCGGCTGAGTAGTAGCTCAAGGTGAACTGCAAACCGCCGGGACCACCCCAAGGATTCGGATCGTAAGGCTGATAAGCCGTGAGTTTCGGCGGCATAGGCGCAGCCGGCTTCTTATCCCATTGATTGATGAGCGCATAGCGATAGACGTCGAAGATGTGCGTGCTGCGATCATCCTCCAGACTCTTGTGAATCATTAAGATGCCCTTCGTGCTGAGCGCGTTTTTCTCTTCATCGTAAGTGAAGACGAGCGGATCCGGACTGATGCACGCTTTCGCAAACTCCTCGCCCGATTCGCTCTTGCCCTTGCCCATATAGCCGGAAGAAGCATAGACGTAGCAAGCCGTAGTGGTGTCGATACCAACATAAGATGTAGAGGGGAAAGTGACGGTCGTGCCTTCCTTCTTTCCCTTGATCCACAAGCCCTTCACGTTAGCCGACAAGTCGCCAATATAGACATCTTCACCATCCATAGCGTATTTCACGGGATACAACTGCGATTTGCCCTCCATATCCATATAGAGTATCAGTCCGTCCCAAGTCTTCGCCGAAGCTGATGGCGCTTCCGTGTTATTGTCCTTGCGCACCCCCTCGTAAGTGCCCTCAGCATAGCTGGTCCAAGCCCCCGTTTCGCGGCACATACCGATCATTTCTTCTCGACCAAGCACCATCACGAGCGAGTCGTTGCGCCATACGTATTTCAACACCTGATTGGCTTCGCCTTCGTTAGGCACATACGTTTGCTTACCATTTTTAGTTGCCGGATGAATGCGATAGAGGTAACCATACTTATAGTCACCCGTAGAAAAGTCTTTCTCAGCAAAAATTGCTTGCGGAAGTTGGAAACTGATCGTGTCTCCCTCAGTGCGTTTACCTTTAATCCAAGTCTTCGTGTAGAGTGAGTTGAGCGGGTTTTCGAGGTAGACAGCGCCGTCATCGCCAAAGACGATTCGATGCCAGTCGCCCGTGCTTTGATGGGGTACGCCATAGTAGTAGATCGACTCAAAGCCCGTCGTCGTACGGTAAAGGTTGATCGTTTCGCCCGCAGCCGGCTGCGTAATGACCGTTGGAGCGTCCTGTGCTACCGCCAAACCTGCAAAGAGGGCGGAGAACAGGAAAGTTGCGAAAAATTTCTTCATAAGTAAATAGCGGTTTTTAGTTATACAAATACAGCTTTTCGCTGCCTATGGTTACAAAATAGAAGGGTGCGCGTGTATGGATTATAGATTTGTTTAATTTTTGCACTTTTCCTCTTCAAGGCAAAGATACGAGGTCGAATCGACAATTGCAAAGAATACGATAGAAAACTTTCGCTATTTTTTATTGTTAAGTCAGCGTCGCTTTCGTTAGCGAAGATTTGCGATAGTCTTTCTGAGACTATCTCTACAACAAGCCCCGCCTGCGATAATTGCAGGCGGCCGCAAATGTAAGCGCCGGCAATGAGAAATCATAATCTCATTGCCGGCGCCTTATGTTAAACAAGCCTAAAGCCTCGTCGGTTTATTTTACCAATACCTTGAAGGTCGTGCCATCAGAAAGTTTCACGATGTTTACGCCCTTTTGCGGCTGACTGATGCGGCGGCCATCGATCGTGTAACGCGCTGCTTCTGTGAGCTTCTGCGAACTTTCGATGTCGTGGATGCCTGCGATCGGCGTTACCTGCGACTTCGCTGCATTCTCAATGCGGCCGTCGGGGGCGATGACCATTGCCACCACGTAGAGTTTGTTCGTCTGAACAGCAGAGAGCAGTTCCGCATCCGTTGGCATATCGATAGTGAAAGAGTGCTTCAAGGCCTTGCCGGCTTCGAGCGCGTCGATCTGTACTTGGTTCTTGCCGTTGTTGTCGTAAGAACTGCCGATCGCTACGTCATCGTAGTGCCACTCAAAGAGTTTCGTACCCTGCGCACCGCCCATGCAGAATTGTGCCATCTCTTCAGGTTGCGTCTCTCTGCGGCGTGCAGAGTAGTAGTTCATTTGGCGCCAGTTGTCTTTCGGGCAGAAAACCTCATCAGCCACCAAAACATAAGCCAACTTGAAATTGCCGCTAACGAGCGGGTTAATGTTGGCCGTAGCATAGACGTGCGTTTTTGCATCATCTATCGCGCCGGATACGCTCACTTCGATAGCCGAAGTGCGCTCCATTTCCTCTTGGAAGTCTTTCACAATGCCTTCGCCGGAGCCTTTGAAAGGGTCGATCTGCTTACCGCGATCAAGCATACATTTGGGCGCGCCCTCCCAAGCTAAGCGCTCATATTTCGTGATAAACATCGGGTCGCTGTCGTTATAGCGGTGGATGCCGATGCCGATAAAGCGGTCGCCAAAAGTATCGCGGAGCTTCATCATTCCGGCAATGCCGCGCGGGCAGTAGCCACAGCCTGTGCCTGTGTATTCTTCTACGACAACGTTGCGCACAATCTCTTTCTCCAGCACGACAAAGGCACCTTTACCCGTGGGGTGGATAGAACCATTGGCTTCTCCGTTAACCTTTGTGATCGTCACTTCTACGGGGAATTCGCCGGACTGCATAGGCGCGTTGACGGGAATATTTAAGAGTAACCCTTGGCCAAACAAGGTGAGCGGTTGAGGTAGATTTACTGTTTGCTCTTGAGAGGGTTGATTGTTGCCCACTTTCATCGTAAAGGCCAGGCTATTTATCTGCTTCTTGCCGGCCATCATTGCTGTTACGGGGACGATCGTGCGCTTGCCCGGTTTCATATATACCGGATCGAAGTCTTTTGCGTCAAGTGCGTTTTCAGGAATAGCGCCTTCGCTCAACACTTGAATAGTTGCGCGGCCGAAGCCTTTGTTGGCTGCGTCGGCCCAGTTAGGAATGCGGATAGCCGTGCGTACCCAAAGCGAATTGTCTACGTCAGTGCCTCTGCCGGTCGTTACGATGGGCGAAGCGTTGATCGGATCAGAGAGCGCTTCGATCTCGAAAGTAACGCCAACGAATACGCCTTCAGCCGGCACTTCAAAGGGTTGCGTAAGAGCGATGTCGTTTGCAATACCCAGATGGTTTTGATCTTGATCACCGGCTTGTAGTTGGGTTAGGTCGCAAGTGACAGACACGTCAGCCTGCTTTGTGTTGGCGGGCGGTTGTCCTGCTGCGTTAGGCTTTGCGAGCCATACGCGAACTTCGGAAACGTCCTTGAGCGAGCGGAGGAAGAAGCGGATAGCCTGAATCTTCTTGCCGGCCATAAAGGGGTCGTTGCCTTTGATGAAGATAGCCTGCTCTACTGTCTCGGCAACCTGCGTTCCGATGGCATCACGCATCATTCCATCGGTGTAATAGCCCCACCAAACTTGATTAGCACCGGGTTGGATCGTTCCTTTCGTTGTGGGCGTAAGAACCTTCACAAAAGGCGCTTCTATTGTTGGTTGTAAAGATTGTGCCTGAATGTTGCAGCAGCAAGTCAGGACAAGCGCCAATACGAGTAAAATCCTTTTCATTTTTAGACAATTTAGATTAGAATCAGTTGGAATAACATATTTGCCTCGCAAAAATAGGGTGTAATTTTGATTCCACAATACTTTTTTGGCTTTAAAAAGCATTGCGCCGAGCTTTTAACGTTTTAGGCCTTTATCGCCGCGGTCTGTTGTGGGCAATAATCGTCGCTGCCGCCGCCGTGCAGCAAAAGCGCGGCGGCGGTGTGTAAAAAAACGAGGCGACAACTTCGAGAAGCGTTGCGAGAGCGCTTACGAAATTGCCGCCATTCTCTAAATATTGAAAAGAGTGTCGTGCGAATTTTATTTGTTGTTCTCCGTCTCCGGCGCTTTGTCAATCAAGTCCATAAACTGATCCAACTTCGGCGTGATGATGATCTGCGTGCGGCGGTTGCGCTGCTTGCCCACTTCCGTTTCGTTCGTAGTTACGGGGTTATATTCTCCACGTCCGGCGGCCGTCAAGCGTGCGGGGTTTACGCCATAGTCGTTTTGCAGTGCCAGCACAACGCTCGAAGCGCGCAGACACGACAAGTCCCAGTTGTTGCGAATGTTTGTACGCGTAATGGGCACAGGGTCTGTGTTACCTTCGACCAAAACATCGTAGTCGCGATAGTCTTTTATGATCTTCGCAATCTTGCTTAGCGTCTCTTTGGCGCGACTATTGATCTCGTAGCTACCCGATTTGTAGAGCATATTATCGGCCAGCGAAATGTAGACTACGCCTTTGAGTACCTTAACATCGACTTCCCTTAACTCGTCGTTGCTTAGCGAGCGCGTCAAGTTGTTTGTGAGCACCATATTCAAAGAGTCCGACTTCGACTTGGCTTCTACCAGTTGCTTAATAAATCTATTGGACGCGTTGATCTCATCTACCAGTTTGGAGATGTTGATACTGCCTTGCGAGTTCTGTTGCAGCGATTTGTCGAGTGAGCCTTGCAGAAGCTGGTAATCTTTTCTGAGATCGTCCACTCGGCGTTGCTCGTCAGAAAGTCGGTTGCGGAGGTTGTCCGTATTTGCATTGCATTCGGCCAATTGGATGCGGCCCTCCTCGTTGGCTTGACGCAGCGCCGCATTCTCATTGCGTAGTGTTTCCAGTTGTTTTTTGCTTGCACAGCCCGTTGTCAGGAGCGCTCCACAAAGGAGCAGTGCAAAAAGAGATCCTTTGTTCATATCGTTATCATTGGTTTTTTATTGGTTCTTATGAGGTATAACGTCTAAAGCAGGGCGAAAGTTACGCAAAAGGGCCGATTTTTCTGTGTTTTTTGGAATGTTTAAGGCTTCCAGGCGTCGATATTCCTTTTCAGTCCTTCATATTTGGCTCTTTTAACGGCCGATCCTTTGAAAAGGCGGCGGTAAGTTTCTACGTCCAGCGTCCGCCAATCCTCGGTCTTCATTCGGAGCAATTCCGCTGAAGGCGCAAAGGCGGCTTCCTGCGTCGGACGGGCAAAACGGTTCCACGGACAAACTTCCGCACAACGGTCGCAGCCGTAGAAGCAATCGCCCATCTGCTCGCCCGCCTCTTCGGGCAGCGGTCCGCGATGTTCGATGGTCAGATAAGAAAGACACTTACGCGCGTCCATACTACCGTCTCCGCAGAGTGCGCCGGCGGGACAGGCGTCGACGCAGGCCCGGCAATTGCCGCAAAAGTTGCGCTTCGGACTATCATAAGCGTCAGCCGGATGCACCAAGATCAGTTCGCCGAGAAAAAAGTACGACCCCGCACGCGGTATGATCAGTTGGCCGTTGCGTCCGGTCCATCCCAAGCCCGCTTTGACCGCCCAATAACGCTCATCGACGGGCGCCGTATCGACAAAGGCGCGGCCGTCTTCATACGGCTTCAGATTTAAGCTTTGCATCAAGGCAAGCAGGCGTTCTCGCACCACGTCATGATAGTCCTTTCCATAAGCATAGCGCGCCAAAGGTGGCTTTTCGGGTAGATGAGCCGGCAGCTACTTCATCGCCACTGCGACAATCGTCTGCGCACCTTCGACCAATAAGCGCGGATCCAAGCGTTTTTCGATGTTGCGCGCCAAGTAATCCATCTCCCCGTGTTTACCCTCGGCTATCCACTTCCTAAAGCGCGCTTCCTGCGTCTGATCCACTCGCTCCGCACGCGCCAGTCCACACGCCGAAAAGCCGAGGCGGGCAGCCTCGGCTTTAATAGTTTGCGCTTGAAGTACTTTTTTGTCCAATGGTTACTTTAACTTTCGTCCAGCATACTATACCATTCGTCCTTTTCCTGCAAGCGTCGTCTGCGCGTGTATGCTGTAGGTCGAGCGAGCGTATAGATCTCCTGCTCGAATTCCTCGCGCTCCGCCGTCTCTCTTAGGCGAAAATCGTCTGAAAAGTCCTGTCTCATAACTCGTGCTCTTTAAATGGTAAGTATTGTTTGGAAGCAAAGTTATGAAATTTCTTGTTTAATGGCAAGTTTATCGCTGTTATTTTATTGTATTTTGGATAAAAAGAGCGATTTTAATATACTAACAGGTATTTTTGGCTTGGTAGCACAAGCGAAAAGTGCGTGCGGCGGTGATGAAGTCGGGCATAGCGCTTGCTTTCGACGCCATAAGCTGCGGCTTTTGCGCCCTTGGTTTTCGTTTGGTGGCAGCAAACTATCGTTTGGTCGGAGCATACTATCGTTTGGTGGGAGCAAACCATCGTTTGGCGGGAGCAAACGAAACGATGGCCCGCATCTGAAGGTGGGTAAAGCGAATGATCGGGCTGATTATTCAGCTTCAATTCGCTCATAATCAAAAGAAAATAAAAGGCTCTTCAATCGGTCTCGTTCGCTATCGGCCGCTCCGCCTTTTAAGTTGCCGCTTGGTGCAGCCGGTTTGCTGCTTTGGTATCAAAACTATGCGCCGTCAGGAAGAAAAATCAAGTCGAAGTCTGCCGGAAAATCTCATTTTTTACGCTCCAATGGGCGAACTCGTATTATATAATGTGTAGCCCTCATTTTTTTTTTCTATCTTCGCGGCCGAAAAGTGAGCATCGGCAGAATCCGCTTGCGCCGTTGTCGCTGCCGGATAGTTTCTTTCGGCCTATTTTGTCGGTGTAGCGAAAATAAGAAGAGGAATACGTAACATGACGGAAAGACAAAAAAACTTGGTCATTGTGGAGTCGCCCGCAAAAGCCAAAACCATTGAGAAATTTTTAGGACAGGACTACAAAGTAATGTCCTCTTATGGTCATATACGCGACCTGAAGAAGAAAGATTTCGGGATCGACTTAAAAACGTTTGAGCCTCAGTATGAAATACCCAACGACAAGAAGAAAGTTGTAGCCGACTTGCGGGCTGCAGCCAAGAAGGCCGAGACCGTATGGCTGGCTTCCGATGAGGACCGCGAGGGAGAAGCCATCAGTTGGCACCTTGCGAAAGTCTTAAAGTTGGACCCTGAGGCTACAAACCGCATCGTCTTCCACGAAATTACGAAGCCGGCGATCCTGTCGGCTATCCAAGCGCCGCGCCATATTGACCTGCGACTCGTAGATGCGCAGCAAGCGCGCCGCGTATTAGACCGTTTGGTCGGTTTCAAACTTTCGCCGATTCTGTGGCGCAAGGTGAGACCCAGCCTTTCAGCCGGTCGCGTGCAGAGCGTGGCCGTTCGCCTCGTCGTGGAGCGAGAGCGCGAAATCGCAGCCTTTCAGTCGGAGGCATCTTTCCACGTTGTCGCACTTTTTACCTTGCCCGAGGCGCAAGGCGAATCTGTCCTGCTGAAAGCAGAATTGCGTAAAAACTTCAAAACAAAAGCCGAAGCTCAAGCCTATCTCGAAGCTTGCAAGCAGGCCGTTTTTACGGTGGAGACCGTAACCAAGACGCCGGCAAAGCGGAAACCGGCGCCGCCATTCACCACCTCGACCTTGCAGCAGGAAGCCGCACGTAAGTTGGGCTATCCCGTGGCGCTGACGATGCGACTCGCGCAGACCTTATACGAAGCCGGACTCATTACTTACATGCGTACCGACTCGATGAACTTGTCGGGCCTTTGCTTGTCGGCTTGCAAGGAAGTTATCAACGCGTCGATGGGGCAAGGCTACCACAAAAGCCGACAGTATCATACGAATGCGCTGTGTGCGCAGGAGGCACACGAAGCTATTCGCCCGACGGATATGACTGCGCGGGAAATAGGCGGCACAAAACAAGCACAACGCTTGTATGAATTGATCTGGAAGCGGACTATCGCCTGCCAAATGGCTGACGCGGAACTCGAACGGACGACGATCGAAATCGCCGGCACGGGCTTGGCAGAACCATTTATTGCCACGGGCGAAGTCGTTAAGTTTGACGGTTTCCTAAAAGTATATCGCGAAAGCAGCAATGAGGATGAAGAGCGCACAGAGAGCGGCCTGCTGCCCCCAATAGAGAAAGGGGCTACGCTGCAGCGCACAGAAATAACGGCCACAGAGCGCTTTACGCAGCATCCGGCCCGCTATAATGAGGCGTCGCTGGTGCATAAGCTTGAAGAATTGGGCATCGGTCGCCCGTCGACCTATGCGCCTACGATCTCAACCATACAGCAGCGCGAATATGTGGTAAAGGAGGATCGGCCGGGAAGCAAGCGTAAATATAATGTGCTCGCTTTGCGCGGCGAAAAATTGTCGGACACGACTAAAACGGAGACTTACGGCGCGGAGAAGAATAAATTGTTCCCGACGGATGTGGGCCTCGTCGTCAACGACTTTCTCTTGCACGCGTTTCCGGAGATTATGGATTATAATTTCACGGCGAAAGTCGAGAAGGACTTTGACCAAGTGGCTGAAGGAAATGAAGATTGGCAGGAATTGCTGCGCCGCTTCTATAGCCATTTCGATCCGCAGGTGGAAAAAATCTTGCAGGAAAAAACGTCGCATAAGGCCGGCGAACGAGAACTTGGCACTGATCCGGCCACAGGACAGCCCATCTGCGTCAAAATAGGGCGCTTCGGGCCGATGGCTCAACTCGGCGCAGCGGGAGAAGAGGAAAAACCGCGCTTCGCACGCCTTAAGCCGGGACAAAGTATAGAGACAATTACGCTCGAAGAGGCTTTGGATTTGTTCAAACTGCCGCGTACGTTGGGCGATTTTGAAGGGTCGGCGGTCGTAATCAACGTGGGGCGCTTCGGGCCTTATGTGATGCACGAGAAAAAGTATGTTTCCATTCCTAAAGATCAAGACCCGATGACGATCACGCTGGAGGAAGCGGAAACATTGATTGTCGAAAAGCGCAAAGAAGAGGCCGAACGACACATAAAGTCGTTTGAAGAGGAACCGGACTTGGAGGTGCTCAAAGGGCGCTTTGGCCCGTATATCGCCTTCCAAAAGAAAAACTATCGCTTGCCGAAAGCCGTGGCTGAGCGCGCCGCTGAATTGACGCTGGAAGAGTGTCGTAAGATTATCGCAGAAGAAAATAAGAAACCGGCGCGGGCAACGCGTCGGCGAACCACCAAAAAGACTTGATCAGAAAGACGTCTGTATGAGTAAGAGTATTGCTCTCATCGGCTATATGTGCGCCGGAAAGACCATCATAGGTCGCGATTTGGCGAAGGCAATAGGACGTCGCTTCTACGATCTCGATTGGTATATCGAAGAACGTTACCACAAGAAGATCACAGCGATGTTCGAGGATGAGGGAGAAGCATACTTTCGCGACGTAGAATCGCGTATGCTGCGCGAAGCTGCGGCCTTTGAAGATATCGTACTCAGTTGCGGTGGCGGGACGCCTTGTTTTAATGAGAATATGCGCTTTCTGAATGAGGTCTCAGAAACGATTTACTTGAAGGCATCTCCGCGCACGTTGTGCGATCACGTGAAGATGAGTCGCGGAAGGCGCCCTTTGCTGGAGGGAAAGCCGACTGAAGAGCTTGAAGCGCACATCGCCGCGCAATTAGAACAGCGTTCGCCCTTTTACGAACAGGCACAACACATTATCAATATAGACGTTTTAGACAGTCTCAGTAAGGTCAATTTCGTCGTAAACGAGATACAACGATGTCTGGGTACGACTGAAGAGGCCGTTGACTTGAACTGCTGAGAGGAAAACGGCTCCGCGCCGCACGAAGTTGCGACGGCACAGGCATCGCAACGTATAAACAAAAAGCTAAAAGCAAATATCTACACCGATTGTAGGCAATGAAGAAATGGAAAATTGATGATTCCGAGGAACTCTACGGAATAAAAGGTTGGGGCGTTAGCTACTTTGGTATAAACGAACAAGGCCACGTCTACGTGTCTCCGCGCAAGGATGGAGTAAAGGTTGACTTGCAGGACGTCGTTGAAGAACTTGCTAAGCAGGATATCACGGCTCCGATGCTCTTGCGCTTCCCTGATATCTTGGATAACCGCATTGAGAAGACGGCACAGTGCTTTAACAACGCCGCAAAAGAATATAATTTCCAAGCAGAGCATTTTATAATTTACCCGATTAAGGTAAATCAGATGCGTCCGGTTGTTGAAGAGATTATTAGTCATGGCAAGCGTTATAATTTGGGGCTTGAAGCGGGTTCAAAACCTGAACTTCACGCCGTGATTGCCACGAATATGGATAGCGACAGCCCGATTATTTGCAACGGCCATAAGGATCAAAATTTCATTGAGCTGGCTTTGTTGGCGCAAAAGATGGGTAAGCGCGTCTTTCTTGTGATCGAAAAGTTGCCGGAATTGGCTATTATTGCTCGCACAGCCGAGAAACTTGGTGTCCGTCCCAACTTAGGCATCCGAATAAAGCTTGCTTCCAGCGGCGCAGGCAAGTGGGAGGAAAGCGGCGGCGATGCTTCAAAGTTTGGTCTCAACTCCAGTGAACTCCTAAAGGCACTGCAGTTGCTCGACGAGATGAATATGCGCGACTGCCTCAAACTTATCCACTTCCACATCGGCAGTCAGATTACCAAAATTCGCAGAATCTCCACAGCCTTGCGCGAGGCGGCACAGTTTTATGTGCAGCTGCGCTCATTGGGTTTCGACATACAATTCGTCGATTGCGGCGGCGGTTTAGGTGTGGACTATGACGGGACGCGCTCATCCAATTCTGCGAGCAGCGTCAACTATTCTATACAAGAATATGTCAACGACTGCGTTTATACTTTCGTAGATGCGGCTAACAAGAACAATATCCCCCATCCGAACCTCATAACCGAAGGCGGCCGATCACTTACTGCGCACCATTCCGTTTTGATTCTCGACGTTTTAGAAAGCGTGCGCCCCGCCCGAATGCCCGAAGATTTTGAGCCATCGCCCGACGATCACCAACTCGTAAAAGATCTGAGTGAGATTTGGGATAAAACATCGCCGCGCTCAATGCTTGAAGACTGGCACGACGCCGAAGATATCCGCGAAGAAGCCCTCGATTTATTCCGTATGGGTATGCTTGACCTCAAGACGCGTGCACAGATCGAAGCCCTCTATTGGAGCGTTACTCACGAAGTCAGTGCAATGGTTCACCACCAAAAGCACGTGCCCGACGAGCTACGCGATATCGACAAGCGAATGGCAGACAAATATTTCTGCAACTTCTCTCTCTTTCAATCGCTCCCCGATTCCTGGGCCATTGACCAGATTTTCCCCATTATGCCTATTGCTCATCTCGACGAGCGGCCTACGCAATCGGCTACGATTCAAGATATCACCTGCGATAGCGACGGAAAAATTATCGGCTATGTTAACAACGGACACCAAACAAGCTACATCCCGCTCCACGATGTGCGGCAAGGTGAGCATTATTATATAGGTGTCTTCCTCGTTGGTGCATATCAGGAAATCTTGGGCAATATGCACAACCTCTTTGGCGATACTAACGCCATCCATATCTCGGTAAATGCCGAAGGATATACGATTGACAAGACCATTGACGGCGAAACCGTGGCCGATGTTTTAGAGTATGTCCAATATGACCCCAAGAGCCTAGTGCGCCGCCTCGAATCCTGGGTCCACAAAGCCGTGGGCGAAGGACGCATTACCAACGAAGAGGGCAAAGAGTTTATCAGTAATTACCGCGCAGGCCTTTACGGCTACACCTATTTAGAATAAGGCAACCGATGAAAGTAAAGATAGAATCCGGATGGCAAGCCTGCTTAGCCGAAGAGTTTGCCAGCGCTTATTTTGCACAGTTGACCGACTTCGTGCGTGCCGAGTATCAATCCGGTCCTTGCTATCCGCCGGGGTCGCAGGTCTTTAATGCTTTCGACTTGTGCCCTTTCGATCGCGTCCGCGTCGTACTTTTAGGCCAGGATCCTTATCACGAG
>OGKA01001819.1_pt1 | contig 15391 bp, 10 predicted proteins | sample 1572211 | NCBI WGS metagenome assembly OGKA01 (sample SAMEA2582125, study PRJEB24529) | metagenome | biome: Human gut stool | place: China | collected 2011 | reverse complement strand
GCTGATAAACCGTTGATGCCTGTCCCATAGCCATTACATCCGGCTTAATACGTCTGTCTGCCGTATAACCAAGAGAAGAGAATAACGTGTTAACGCTATCAGCCCTTACGGCACCTACGGTCAATATATCTTTAGCATCACCTGGGAAGCCAATTTTCTTCCAAGTATTGTCACCTTCATTGCCAGCACTATTGAGGAATAACATTCCTCGGCTCGCCGCAATTGATGCCGCAATACTATTGATTGAAGTCTTGCCATCCAAGTCTGCATAAGTCGGATTCATTTCCGGATAATCGAATCGATAATAGCCTAATGAAGCTGTAACAACGTCGCATCCCAAACTGTCTGCATATTCTAAAGCAGAGCAGAAGTTGTCTTCTTCAACCAATTGCTCCGTGTCAGAATCCTCACTTTGTAGTAAATAGAATGAAGCCTCAGGGCAAGTGCCAACAAAAGAATAAGGCGTATGGGCAGCGATGCAGGAAAGCACCATCATTCCGTGCGACTCTTCTTCAAAAACGCTGCGTTTAGAATCTACAAAGTTTCTGGTACCTAATACCTTAACTCCTTTTAATCCCTTTATTGTGTCAGCATTCAAGAATCCACCATCAATGACGGCAATAGTCATACCTTGACCGCGATAGCCGGCCTCGTGAAGTCGTTGCGCATTGAGCATTTCTGCCTGTGCTTGACCTTGTCCGTAGAAAGACGATAAGGTATCTTGGCGATACGTTAGTCCTTTAAACCGCTCCTTAGGATTAGTTTTTTTAGGCTCATTGGTGCCGATCCAAACTTTTCTAATGCTTTTGACGAAAGGTAAAGCCTTTAAGGCAACCACTTTCATCGTGTCGTCAGTCTCAACAACCAGTGAATTAGTCCATTTACTCTGATTGTATATTTTCAAACCCTCTTGTTTGATCTTTTTCAGATAAGAAGGAGGAAGAGGCAAATCGATTTCATCAACAGCAATTCCATAGCGGTTGCGCCTTTCTAAGGCCTTGGCAGAAAGAAAGGCTTGAGGCTTTTTAATTGAAAAGCTATTGTTGTCCTTGTCGGTCAGACAAACGCGATAACGATATAAAGCCGTTGGTACAGACTGCTTGTTGTTGTTCTTTTTAGATTGTGCGCCAACATTTGTAGTAGCAGAAAAAAATGCGGCCAATAGAAGAGTAGGGATAAATAGCTTCATATTTGAAATTTTGATAGCAAAGTTAGTCAAAATCGTGGTATATATACCTCTTTTATACACTATTTTTCAGAGAAGAGAGTTTACAGCTTGCTAGGCGCGATCTGTTATAGGCTTTTCCGGAGTCGAAATACTGATGTTTAAAACTTAAAATCAACTTGTAATAGTTTGTGGTAAACTATTGATGTACATATGAAAATGTAGCGTGATTTAAATTTCGTGAAGGGCGATTTGCAGAGAGTTAGGCAAGTTCGTATAATAATTCAGCAGTCCTTAATTTCTGAATACTTCAACAAATTTCATTACAAGTTTAAAGTGCTTTTCCTGCGCTAGAGCTTATTATATTCTTCTACTATCGTGACGGGAGGTTCATACCATCGTGAGAGGACGCCCGTTTTATCGTGAGAGGAAAGTTCTACTTTCGTGATAGTACGAATGCAACTTTGAATTTTAATGTCTGACTATAAGATTTAGTTCATAAAAAATGCGTCTGTGGACTTTCCTTTTCATTAGCCACTTAGAGCAGATACAATTCAATGCTTTACTATAAAAGCTTTTCTTAGGTTGTGCAAAGAACCTAATGGGGTAGGAGAGGCTAAGGAAAACCCGTGTGGTGAAGTTCGCATTAGAAATGAAAGACAACCGGAACAATAATACGTTGATTCCGAATATAAACAGAAGGTGTAAAACAGGTAGAGAACAGAATACAAAAAGAGCTGTACCGATGATGTGATGAAACTCCGAGCTAAAATAAGATTTGAGCGCCTCTTAGATCTTTGTAATCCGACCCCGTCGAAACGTATCGGCACGCCATCGAAAAAAGTGGCATTCTCGGTTTTCAGTCAATTATTGATGAGATTCCCAATCTAACCGGTACAGCCTTTATGTATTGCAAATATATACAGTTTCTTTGAAGAAGCCAAATTTTTACGTGTTTTTTTTAGATAATAAGTGAGTTTTCTCACAGTTTCGTCTAATTTTGTGCATTCAATAAAAAATGAAGATGTCCAAACTGCGGTTTCAGATAGAATATCATACAAAATGGGGGGAGTGTTTACAAGTAGAACTGCAAACCTCTAACGGTGAAAGCGGGCACATTGCGCTATCAACGAAAGACGGACTGCAATGGTGTGGTGACTTTATACCGGCTCCTAACACGACTTTCATTCGCTATGTATACTGTGTATATGCTGGTGGGAAAATTATAAGAAAAGAGCTACGCACGCCTAGATTACTTCAATTTCATACTGAAGATCGGACTAAAAAAAGTGCGGATACAGCTTGCGTAAACTTACAAAGAGACATATTGCTTTCTGATTGTTGGACGGACGAATCTATAGCTGCTGTATATAATTCGAAGGCTTTTCGACAATGTATATATCGAGAACCTGCCATAATTGAATCTGATCATAATTCCACCTCTCCTTATAAATTGCGCTTAGAGGCTTTGCCGGCACCGGAGGGCTTTCGCTGGGGCGTTTTGGGGAGTTCGGGGACCTTGGGGCAATGGCGGACTGATCAAACTCGAATATTCCGTCGCGTAGCTTCCTATACGTGGGAGGTTGATTTGGATAAAACGGATCTGGACGGAAAGACCGCCTATAAAATAGTGCTAGTCAATGAGAACAATACAAGCCAAATTCATTGGGAAAAAGGAGAAGATCGGTATATTCCTAATACGCAAGGAGCTGATAATGCAACTATAGTATGGGTTAATGCGAGTGCTCCTCGATTCGATCTGCCTCGGTGGCGTGGTGCAGGTATCGTGTTGCCTGTTTTTTCCCTACGTAGCCGAACAAGTTTTGGAGTTGGAGACTTTGGAGATTTGAGAAAGTTGATTGATTGGGCGCATCTCTGTGGTCTGAAAGCGGTACAAATTCTTCCAATAAACGATACTACGCGTACCGGAACTTGGGCTGACTCTTATCCTTACAACGCGATCTCTGTCTTTGCCTTGCATCCGATCTATGTAAACTTGAATGAGTGGGGCGATTTGCCACTCTTTCAAAAATATAGAGAACAAGGAGAAGAATTAAACGCGTTGCCGCAGTTGGATTATGAACGGACTTATGCCCTTAAAACGACTTTCCTTCATGAGTTATTTGCTTTGAAAGGAAAGGAAATCTGTACTTCCGAAGCCTATTCAGACTTTGTACGTAAAAATAGAAGTTGGTTGGATCCTTATGTCTCATTTTGTCATAAACGAGATAAATATGGTACGGCTGACTTTAGGATGTGGCCACAGGTAAAAGCAACGACGGAAATAGAATACGACTATTATACCTTCGTACAGTTTTTACTTTTCCGCCAATTGTCAGTCGTACATAAATATGCAACGGAAAAAGGCATTCTTCTAAAGGGAGATATTCCTATCGGCGTAAGTAGAGATAGTGCGACAGCTTGGCACGCGCCGCACTTGTTCCATTTTGAGGGCTCGGCCGGCGCACCTCCGGACGCCTTTGCTGTAGATGGGCAAAACTGGGGCTTTCCTACGTATAACTGGGATGCGATGGCGCAAGATAATTATGCGTGGTGGCGTGAAAGATTGAAGTATATGGGGCAATTTTTTGATGCTTATCGCATCGATCATGTGTTGGGCTTCTTTAGAATTTGGGAAATTCCTGTCAGTCAAACCTATGGTACATTAGGTTATTTTCGTCCGGCTTTGCCTCTTTCAATGGCAGAAATTGCAGCTTATGGGTTTAACTTACCTGTTTGTCAATACGTATCGCCGAGAATAACGGAGTTGGATATGGCCGAATTGCGTAAAATAGTGCGCTGGGAAGAGCTTTCTTCTTTTGTAGACAAGGCTGGAGGATATTATGTTCTGAAATCGCAAGTGGCTACTCAGAAGGAAGTTTTGAAACTTGAATTACCGGAAGTGCTAAAGAAGATTTTGTTGGACATTATTGCTGATGTGTTGTTTATTGAAGACCCGGAAAAAAAAGGTTTCTACCATCCCCGAATAGCAGCACAAAAGACGAGGGCTTTTGCGCAATTGCCTACGGACCAGCAACAAGCCTTTAATCGTTTACATGATGACTTCTTTTATAACCGGCACAATCATTTTTGGGCGGAAAAAGCTGCGAAGAAACTTGCGGTAGTAACGCAATATGACGAAAATGAAACTATGTTGCCTTGTGCTGAGGACTTGGGAATGGTACCCGCAGGTGTGAAAGAGGTTTTGAATGATTTGCATATTCTTTCTTTGGAGATAGAAAGTATGCCTAAAACCTTTGGACAACAATTTGCCGACTTGAAGTGTAATCCTTATTGTTCGGTTGCAACAATTGCTACGCACGACATGCCTCCCTTTAAGCTTTGGTGGCAGCAAGATGCTGAACGCAGACAGGATTATTGGACTAAGATACTGAAACGTGAGGGTAAAGCGCCTGAAAGCGCTGACTATGAAACCTGCGAGGCTGTTGTTCGTAATTTTTTAGCAGCTCCTTCTATGCTATGTTTAATTGCTTTTCAGGACTTTTTAGGCATGTCGAATTTGCGAAATCCTATTCCGGAAGCTGAACAAATCAATGACCCGGCTAATTCGCACCATTATTGGCGCTATAGAATGCATCTTAATATTGAGGACCTCTTCTTAGCATCAGATTTTAATGAGAAATTGCGGGCGCTTATCAAGTGCGCCGGCCGTTAGTCTTCAAGAATAAATAGAGAAGATCAAGCATCGTTGGGCTTATGCTTGATCTTCTCCCTTTAAAATAGGAAGGCGTAGACGTAAACGAATAGATAGTACACGAATCAAAACTACTGTAACGCCACATAGTGGGTAAGAGATTTCTTCTGAAAGGCCCATGAATGTGCCCAACCAATAAATAATACCTCCTCCTATGCAGGCCATAGCATAAACTTCTTTCCGAAAAATTAATGGTTCCTCGTTAATAAAGACATCTCTAAATACACCGCCGCCGGCACCGGTTATCGTACCTAAAACAATAGCCGTCCAAATTGGAAATCCGGCTTGTAGGGTCTTTTGAATGCCGGTAACAGTAAAAAGAGCCAAACCTATGGTGTCAAATAAAAACCAGGTATTGTTTTGTCTTACGAGTAATTTGCGAAAAAGTATGACCCAAACTAAAGCTATCGCAGAGCAAATTAGATAGGAATAGCTTTCCATCCAAAAAGGCGTGCGACTTAGCATTAAATCACGTAATGTCCCACCACCAATAGCTGTTGTCAGTCCGACAACATAGGCCCCAAACAAATCAAATCGTTTGGCGGAAGCTAAACGGATACCTGAAATAGCAAATGCTATCGTGCCAATAAAGTCACAAATTTGAACGATAGTAATATCAAACATATCAATTCACAAGGCGCTTTGGCTTTCCGTCAAGGAACGATTTGATGTTGTCTATTAATAGGTCTATGATGCGTTGTCGAGCTTCAGTTGTAGCCCAAGCTATGTGCGGCGTAACGTGAGCATTTGGAGCGGAGAGCAGCGGATTGTCCGCCCTCGGTGGTTCTTGCGAGAGCACATCACAACAATAAGCTCCCAGCTGTCCGTCTTTAAGTGCATCGGCAATGTCTTGTTCATTGACTAAGCGACCTCTTGCTGTGTTGAGAAGGATTAAACCTCTTTTCGATTGAGATAGCAATTCTTTGTTTATGAATTGGCTGTTTTTTGATGTTAATGGGCAATTTAAACTCACGATGTCGCAAGTTTTGAAGGCCTCTTGCAAAGAAATTGCTGTTACGTCTTGTAATTCGTTTTGCGGCTTTGAGGTAACTGCAAATAGTTTTACGCCAAATGGGCGTAACAAATCAGCAAGTCTTTTCCCAATATTGCCATAGCCAACAATGCAAACTTTTTTATCCGTCAACTCTATTTGTGCATGTTCTCGATTACAAAAATCTTTGCTCTTAGTCCAAAAGCCTTCACGATTGATTTTTGCGTAATGAGCTACCTGATTAGTAACATTAAGTAAATGTGCCACGGCCATCTGAGCCACTGCTGCATTACCATATCCGGCTGCGTTGGATACGGGTATGTTGCGAGTGCGAGCGGCTTCTACATCTATCGTATCATAACCTGCGGAAGCTACACAGATAAACTTCAATTTAGGAAGCTGATCTAAATGATGAGCGGTCAGTTCCGGCTTGTTGAGAATTAATATTTCCGCATCTTTGGCGCGTTCAATGACGTCTGCAGGTGCCGTCCGGTCATAAACGGTGAAGTTGCCGAATTGTCGAAAAGGTTCCCAGCTAAGATCGCCTGGGTTAGTTGTATAACCATCTAAGAAAACGATATTCATTATTTACAATGTTGTTAAGTGAAAATGGATACCAATAGTGGCTTATCGAATAGTCTTGAATCTATATTGATTCGTACCAACGAGTTGCCAATAGCGGTCTCCTGTTCTTTTATAATATACTAATGTCGTGTAAGCGTTGTCCGTTTGGAAAAAATTACCTTCAATAGGTCCCGTTTGTCCTTTTGTCGTATTGTTGGGGACCACTAAATACTGATAACTATAGTAGCCGGTCTTCAACAGGACAGCGCATTCATATAGTTGTGTTGAAGCATTATACGTTAATTCATAATCGGGTAAGAATTGATCATAAGTCCAGTCGCCTTGTAAATATATTTGGGCATCTTTTATTGCAGGAATAGCTAAGGAGAAATGAGTAAGAATATATTCCGACTCTGTTTCTGCAGCAGTGTTATCATCATTCCTGATGACAGACTTACCATTCGTATCCTGAACGTATAAATAGTTTTTGTTAGGATAGTCCGTAAAGAGCGTCGCGTGGTAAAACGGAGCAAAATATTGCATCTTTTCAATGCCCATTCCTGGATAGCGTGAAGAGAGCATCTCAAAAGCTCTATACTCATTACCGGCAGGGAAAATTAAGTCGCGAGCGTGATCCCAAATCAGCTGTTGTCCGTTAATATAAGAAGGCTTTGGACAAAGAACAGCATTGTCCCATCGCCCATTTTGTAGCACAAAAGTTTTAATTTCTTCCGTAGCATCGCGGAAGATCAAACCGTTTAGGTTCACTTTCAGCCCAACTTGCTGATGAGAAGCATTCCAATCAATATCGGTATTGGTTGAAACGGAAGTGCCTATATTTACTTGTGGAGTAACGATGGCAAAATATACGCGAGCTACCTCTTGATGCTCCCCAGCTCCATCGTTCGCATAAATAGATAGGGCATAATTGCCGGCAATTAAAGGCTGGATATGCTTATTCGGAAATGAGAAAGAATAGTGCGTATAGTTGACAACGGTATTTCTACTTTCCCTATAATCTTCTATGAGGATATAATCTGCGTCACTATTTACGAAATCATTTTCCATAAGATCAGGTTCCGGCTTAAAGGCATAGTCTAAATGCTGAATACGATACTCATATCGCTTATAATTGTGCGACATTTCATCGAAAGAGATTGTCAGTTGTTCGTTGCTGCCCAGTGAAAGGATGGGGAGACCCGGTCCTGTCTCGCCACCGACTATGCGTAGCGTCTTGATCTGCGAATCAAAGATCATATTGCGCTGTGCACGTACCGGGATGATGCTATAAACGATCATAAACACCCAGCAAAAAGTAAGAACTATTCGATAGTGAGTATTCATTATTGTATAAGTCGAGCTGAGAGATGGCCTATTCTACGACGATGATGTAATCTGTAGGATCTAACGTTTGTGGCAGAGTGATGACAACCTCTTTTCCGCTTTGTTTGAATTTCAATTTTTCTTTCGTTGCGAAACTTGTGACGCGTTTGATCTTATGTTGATAAGAGAACTGCAATTGTTTTAGCTCATTACTTAAGACATGCAGATAGCATTTGTTGCCCTTGCGTGTTGATACGACTTGATCTCCCACAGCAACTTCCCCTCTGGTCGTACCATAAATCGTTTCTCCGTTTTCCGACAACCATTTTCCGATCTCCTCTAATCTATTAAGGGCAACAGCCGGTAAGGATCCGTCGGGTTGAGGGCCTATATTTAGAAGCAGATTCGCCCCCTTTCCACTGGTGCGCACAAGGAGTTGGACCAATTGACGTGCAGTTTTGTAATTTTGATCTTTCACTTTATACCCCCACATCCCATTCATTGTCTGGCAAGTTTCGAGTGGGAGTCGACTAATGTCTTGTCCTGAAAGTCCGGCCTTGTTTTCGCCGGGCACGTCGCGTTCAAAAATCTGAATATCCTCTCCCTCAAATGGATGCTGATGATGATTATTACCAATCAAACAAGCCGGCTGAAGGCGATGGATCAAGGCATATTGCTCCGGAAGTTCCCAATTAAAAGGAATGGAATCTTGATCATGGTCCCACCACCCATCAAACCAAATGGCGTTAATCTTTCCATAGTTCGAGAGCAACTCAGTTAATTGCTTGTTCATAAAGTCATAATAGGCCGGCCAATTTGCTTTGCCTGCAGTACGCCCCGTGCCTCGTCCCGTTCGTCCGATGGGGTAATCATCACGCGTCCAATCCAAGTGAGAATAATAGAGATGAATGCCGATTTGTTGCCGATGACATTCGTCGGCGAGTTGTTTGACAATATCTTTGCCATAAGGCGTGTGCATAATGTTATAGTCGCTTTGTTTCGTATCCCACATTGAAAAGCCTTCATGGTGTCTGGTCGTAAACGTAATGTAACGTGCGCCGCTTTTCTTAATAGCTGTAATCCATTGGTGTGCATTAAAATTGTGCGGATAAAAAGCTTGAGCCACTTTTGCGTATTCATGACAGTTGATATTCTCATTTGTCATATACCATTCTCCTTGTCCGAACATACTATAAAGTCCCCAGTGGAGAAAAATGCCGAATTTAGCGTCAGCAAAGTCCTTTCTGGCTTTCATATTTTCCGGAGAAGGAACATACGATTGCGCAAAAGCAAAGCAACAACAAAGCCAAACAAATGCGGTAATTGTTTTTTTCATTTCATCATACGTGAAGATTCTGAGGGCGAAGTTAGTTGAAATCTCAAGAAGTACAAAATGATTTTAACCAAGAAGCGATTTTTGAAGCTTTATACCGGTGATAGCGTAGAGCGAAGGCAATCATAACAATTTTAAGGACTACATTCTACATAAATATTGGCGCATCTTTATTGAAAAAGTCTCACTTCAATGCTACGATCGCTTATGTGTTTTTCCTTTTTATACAGACCCATAAGTTGTCGTCAAAAGCTAGGTTACAGAAGTATGCATCAATTGTTGTGTATGGCGCGTTTCCGGATAATTCACTTAGGATAATTATGCGGAATATCTTATTAAACAGGAGTTTATCTCTTGTTGATAAGCTTGCCTGTTTGTATTTCTATGTTGTCCAGCTTTAGGACTTTATTGTTTGCTGGCACCAAACTATGGTTTGCCGGAGTCAAACTATCGTTTGCTGGTACCAAACAATGGTTTGTTGTAGCCAAACAATCAACGCTTCGGTTTGAATGTGATCTGATCAGGAGAGAACAAAGAAAACAAGAGCCTTTGCGATTTATACATAGGGGTGGGGCACACAGTAAGATTACTTTATGATGTTTTTAATAACCATTGCGCCCACAGTTCTAATTTTTAGCTCATTGGAGAATGATTTTGCGCTTTTATTCTGATTTAGAAAACTTCGTTTGCTTGTCGCTAAAATTATCCATAAAGAAAAGGAAAAGTCTTTTCTAGGATAAACTGTTCATTATGCTGAAAGGAATTTAGCGTAATGAGGAGCTTAAAACAAAAAATATTTGTATTTTTGCGATGACAAAGAACTATGACTATATGGAAGTAAACGGACGATTTGACCATTTTAATTTTAATGTAACAGACTTAGAGCGCTCTTTACGATTCTATAAAGAAGCATTAGGCTTAAAGCCCGTTGGAGAGATAAACGGTCCGGATGTTGCATTTAAAATAGTATATTTAGGTGACGGTTTATCAACTTTTAGGTTAGAGTTGACTTGGTTACGTGATCATCCCGAAGCATATAATCTTGGTGAATGCGAATTTCATTTGTGCTGTCGTGTGCCCGGAGATTATGAGGCTACGCGTGCATTCCACAAAGAACGCGGGTATGTCTGTTTTGAAAACGAAGAGATGGGCTTGTATTTTATCAAAGATCCGGATGGTTACTGGATAGAAATACTACCCTCAGAACAATAAAATCATTTAATTAAACATAGTTGTTATGGAGAACCAAAGCGTACTAATTCGTGAGTGTGAAGAGAAAGCAAAAGTATGGACGACTTCACCGCTTTACGATGAGAAGACACAGGCATCTGTACGTAAAATGCTAGAGAATCCGGATAAATCCGAATTGATAGATGCTTTTTATAGAACATTAGAGTTTGGTACTTCCGGCCTACGCGGCATTATGGGGCCGGGTACGAACCGTATGAACATTTACACGGTTGGAGCTGCAACACAAGGTATGGCTAATTATCTATTGCAGCACTTTAAAGACAGAAATGAAATATCTGTGGCTATCGGTCACGACTGCCGTAATAACAGTCGCTTGTTTGCCGAGACTGCTGCCCAAATTTTCTCTGCCAATGGCATAAAAGCATATCTCTTTGATGCAATGCGTCCGACGCCGGAGATTTCTTTTGCTATTCGCCATTTAGGATGTCAGGCCGGCGTTATTCTGACTGCTAGCCATAATCCGAAAGAATACAATGGCTATAAAGCCTATTGGGATGATGGTGCGCAAGTATTGCCTCCTCACGATATTGGCATCATTGAAGAAGTTGGAAAAGTTGGTGTTGCAGATATCAAGTTCAAAGGGAACAATGATCTGATTCAGATTATTGGCGAGGAGATTGACCGAGAGTTCTTGCAGAAGATTCACACATTGTCCATTGATCCTGAAGTTATCAAACGTCAGAAAGATCTTTCAATTGTTTACACGCCTATTCATGGAACCGGAAAGATTCTTATTCCGGAGTCGTTGAAGCTATGGGGATTTGAGAACGTGCATACTGTGCCGGAGCAAATGGTTGAGTCTGGCGACTTCCCAACAGTCGTAAGTCCGAATCCGGAAAATGGTGAAGCGCTTGAGATGGCGATTAATTTAGCTAAGAAGATCGACGGAGATATTGTAATGGCCTCTGATCCGGATGCAGACCGTGTCGGTATGGCTTGCAAAGACGATAAAGGCGAGTGGGTGCTAATTAATGGTAACCAAACCTGTATGCTTTTCTTATACTATATTATCAAGAATCGCATTGCACAAGGTTTGATGAAAGGCAATGAGTTTATTGTAAAGACGATTGTTACGACAGAGTTAATTGCAGAAATAGCAAAGAAGAACAACATCAAACTATTCGACGTCTATACTGGCTTTAAATGGATCGCTCGTATGGTTCATTTGGAGGAAGATCAAGGCAGCTTGAAGTATATTGGTGGTGGCGAAGAGAGCTATGGCTTTATGGCTGAAGACTTTGTTCGCGATAAAGATGCTGTTTCAGCTTGCTCTTTGTTAGCTGAAATCTGTGCTTGGGCGAAAGATCAAGGTAAGACGTTGTACGATGTTTTAATGGACATCTATTTAGAGTATGGCTTCTCATACAATAAAGCAGTTAATATTGTTAAGCCTGGTAAGTCTGGAGCAGAAGAAATTAAGGCAATGATGGAAAACTTCCGCACCAACAGACCAAAAGAGCTGGGTGGTAGCAAAGTCATTTTGACAAAAGACTTCCAATTGTTGAAGGCCTACGATGGAGATGGCAACGAGACAGCGATCTCTATGCTGCAGTCAAGTAATGTTCTTCAATGGTATACAGAAGATGGCACGAAAGTTAGCGTTCGCCCTTCAGGTACTGAACCCAAGATTAAGTTCTATGTAGAAGTGCGGGGTGAGATCGGATGTGCTAATTGTTATAAAGGAGCTTGCGCCGATGCTGGTGAAAAGGTCGAGATGATTATGCGTGAACTAGAGAAAAACTAAGTCAGTTCGATCTATATATTATATATGCCGCCTGCCTTACTTTTTATGGTAGGCGGCATGTCTTTAATGTTTCACGCTTAACCTGATTATGATCAATGGGGAAAGAGGCTTATTGGATTATATTTTGTAGCGACACTATTTTGTTGACAGAGGAGAAGCGCTTACCTATAGCTAAGACTTGTCCGCTTCATTTAGAAGTATGGCAAACTGTTATAACTCTACCAGAATTAAATGGAAGGCCTTGCTTCTCCGTTCAAATCTCTACGCCTATTACCCAAGCCTCCTTCACAATGATGCCTTTGCGGCAAAGCTATTATCATCTTCCTTTTGAAGAGTACCTAATGGCAGGCAAGGCACGAGAATTACAGTATTGGGATACTACTACTAAGTTTTGTGGCGTATGTGGATCCCCAATGAAATTTCACACCACAATCTCAAAACGCTGCATTAATTGTGGAAAAGAGATTTGGCCCTCTTTAGCTACGGCCATTATCGTTGCGATTACGCGAGGCGAAGAGATTCTTTTGATTCAGAGCCGAAATTTTACAGCCAATTATATGGGGTTAGTGGCTGGTTTTGTTGAGACTGGCGAATCTTTAGAAGAGTGCGTACACCGCGAAGTGTTGGAAGAGACAGGATTAAAGATTAAGAATCTCTCTTATTTTGCCAGTCAACCTTGGCCTTATCCCTCAGGTCTGATGGTCGGCTTCAAAGCGGAATATGATAGTGGACAACTTTGTTTGCAGCGATCCGAGCTTAGAAAGGGCGGATGGTATAGATTCGACGCTTTACCTGAAATTCCAGGGCCAATGAGTTTGGCACGCATACTAATAGATGATTGGTTACGTTCTTTTTCTATACACCTTTAACACTTGAGATCTTATGGAGCAACAAGGAAGATTTACTGCAGAAGAAAGAAGGGCCTTTCTCATATTGTATCGTAAGGCTCTTCGTGCTGCTCACTACGATTTGCCATTTACCCTTCGCCGAAGAATGCAAACGTTCATTGAGCGAGAATTGGCTGAAGGATTTTCTCTGCACGATGATTTAGGGCTAAATCGTCTCAATACCGCTTTAGCTACGATTCTTGAGACGGTCAACGAAATCGGACTACACGGTGATAGTTTACTTTCTTGCTTGCTCCACGCCGTAGTGATTACTCCTGAACAATTACAGCGCGCCCAACGACTGTTGGGAGAAAGTCTCTGCCGCCCGCTTTCCTCTTACATGAGTGCTGAACGCTTACTTTCTACAAAAGTTGCGGCGATGGAAAGCGATGATTTCCGTAATCTTTTCGTTTCTCAATGCGGAGATATGCGCGTTATCTTGTTGCTTATTGTTGATTGCGTTATCAGGATGCGACAGATCAAAGATACGCCATTTAAGGAAGCACAGCAGAAGCTTTCTATCGAAGCAGCCTACATCTATGCCCCTTTGGCGCACAAATTGGGTCTGTATACGATTAAAAGTGAGCTAGAAGATTTATCCTTAAAGTATCTGGAGCACGACGCCTACTATCATATTAAAGACAAACTCAATGCTACCAAAACTGCGCGCGATGCTTACGTCGAACGCTTTATTGCCCCACTTCGAGAAAAACTCGATGCAGAAGGATTACAATATAAAATAAAGGGCCGCACTAAGAGTATTCATTCCATTTGGAAGAAGATGCAGAAGCAGCATTGCGCCTTTGAAGGCGTATATGATCTCTTTGCAATCAGAGTAATCATTGATGCGCCCATTGAAGAGGAAAAAGCACTTTGTTGGAAAGTCTTTTCGCTGATAACCTATGAATATGAGTCCAATTTAAAGCGCTTACGCGATTGGCTTACTGTACCTAAAAGCAACGGATACGAGAGTTTGCACATCACGGTACTGGGCCCAAAAGAAAAATGGGTTGAAGTGCAGATTCGCTCTCAACGTATGGATGAAACGGCAGAGCATGGACTGGCTGCCCATTGGCGTTATAAGGGCATCAAGGGTGGGGATGGGAATATCGATTCTTGGCTAGCAAATATCCGGAGTGCTTTAGAGCGTGGCGATGAGCAGTCGCTTTCGGAGAATCTCGGAAGTAAGTTGGAGAAGAGTGCAGTTTACGTCTTTAGTCCTAAGGGAGATTTATATAAACTTCCCGTTGGCGCAAGCGTATTAGACTTTGCCTATCATATTCACACAGGTTTAGGTAATCGTTGTGTAGGAGGAAAAATCAATGGAAAGAATGTTTCGTTTCGCCAACGCTTGGAAAGTGGGCAGAAAGTAGAGATAATTACCTCATCATCTCAGACGCCAAAATTAGAGTGGCTGGATTACGTCGTCTATCCACGCTCTAAAGCCAAGATTAGAGCTGCACTCAACGACCGTATTTCCGCAGATGGTAATATTGCCAAAGAAACTTTTGAGCGAAAATTTCGTAATAGAAAGATAGAATGGGTCGAAAGTATCTGGAATCATTTGATTATCAAGTTAGGCTATAAAGAAACCAACGAATTTTATAAGGCTGTGGCCGATGAAACGCTGGATACTAACGAGATCATTGACCAATATATAGCCATCTACAATAGAGAAAACACCCACAGCGAACTCCCTACTATTCGAAGTGCAGAGGAGTTTAATCAAGTTGAATCCTCCCTTCAAGATTTTAATTCGGCCGATGACGTTTTAATGATAGGGCAGGATCTTAAAGGGCTTGATTTTGAAATGGCTAAATGCTGTAGTCCCGTTTATGGAGACCAAGTTTTTGGTTTCGTGACCGTTAATGGCGGTATCAAAATCCATAGAACGTCCTGCCCTAACGCAGCAGAAATGAAGACGCGCTATCCCTATCGTATCGTGCAGGCGCGATGGGCAGGAAAGGGCACAAGTAGGTATCCGATTACTTTAAGAGTGATAGGCAATGACGATTTAGGCGTAGTCAATAATCTGACTTCCATCATTAGTAAAGAAGAAGCTGTAGGTCTACGGTCTATTAAGATAGAGGCTAAGGATGGGCTTTTTGTCGGCATCCTGACGCTATTGGTCAACGATAATAGAGTGCTGAATACCCTAATCAAAAAAATGAAGATTGTAAAGGGCGTTAAGGCTATATCTCGTACTTGAATTGCATTCCTTACCTGCTTGTTTCTGTGCGCCCGAGACCGGTTAGCACATTGAAAGGGTAAGGATGGCAGGAAGCCCATTAAATATTGAATGGAAAAAGGCCGATATGTGGTCTTTTGGTATACAAAGAAAATTATGGCAGACGGAAATTATAATAGAAATATCTTACCTTATCACAACTATCAAAGCGGCTATCGTGCAGGCCGAGC
>OGKA01001801.1_pt1 | contig 15558 bp, 9 predicted proteins | sample 1572211 | NCBI WGS metagenome assembly OGKA01 (sample SAMEA2582125, study PRJEB24529) | metagenome | biome: Human gut stool | place: China | collected 2011 | reverse complement strand
CGTTAATCACATCGGAATAATCCGCCTTGATTTCATATCCTTTTCTTTCAAGAACTTCCCTACCCTTTCGTCCGATTGCATAAATATATGCATCTTCCTTCGGGATATCGCTATTTGTAATGAGCTTGGCTATATTGTTGTTATAGCCGCCTGCAAGTCCTCTGTTTGCAGTAATCACAATCACCGCTTTTTTATTGGAATCTCCTGCTTTTAAAAACTTGTGGTTAATATTTCCTGACTTTGCAAGAATATTGCTCACAGTTTCATACATTAAATCGGAGTACGGTTTTGTGCTCTCTGCTTTTCCCTTCGCTTTCTGAAGTTTTACAGTGGAAACGAGCTTCATGGCTTTGGTAATCTGACCGGTACTTTGAATACTATCTCTGCGTCTTTTTATGTCTCTCATTGAGGCCATAATCAATTACCTCCATTCTAAGCTTCGCTATTATTTGAAAGTTTTCTTAAATTCTTCAATCGCACTGATTAAAGCTTTTTCTGTTTCTTCATCAAGTGCTGAGGTACATTCATCAAGTAAAAGAATCGGTGACTTAGTAAGGATTGCTCTGGCAATAGCAAGTCTCTGAACTTGTCCTTCTGAAAGTCCTATACCTCTCTCACCTAACATTGTATCAAGTCCACTAGGCAAATTATCTACAAAATCAGCACAAGCAATTTTTAGTGAAGTGTGGATTTCTTCATCAGTAGCATTTGGTGATACAATCAGCAGATTATCCCTAATTGTACCTGAAAGTAGGAAGTTACCTTGTGGCACATAAGCAAACATTTTCCTTGAATTTTTATCAATATAAAGCTTTTTGTTATCCTTTAAATCAAGATAAATTTCACCACTTGAAACATTGAAAACAGACATTAACAGTTTCATAAGTGTGCTTTTGCCTATACCTGTAATACCCATAATGGCAACAAAGTCACCTTTATTGATTTTTAGGCTTGTATTTGACAAAACTTCATCTCTGCCATAGCTAAAGGTAATATTGTCAAAGTTAATTGACTTTAGGTTATTATAAATGTTTTCCACATTAATTTCACTTTTGTTAAACTTTCTTTCCTGTGGAAGTGACTCAATTTCCATAATTCTTTCTGCTGATGCAGTAGCAGCAAAATAAGTAGGAAAAATTCCTGTAAGTCCTGAGATTGGACCTTGAATTTGAGAAACCAAAGCAATAATTTCTGTTAGCACACCATATGTAATATTGCCATGAACAATATTATAAGCACCCCAAATTAATCCAAAAGCATATCCAAGCATAAATACAAATGAAAATGCTGAGGAGCTGATAACAGAAAGTGTGTTTCTCTTTCTACGGATTACATAGTTATTTTGTTGCAAATTTTTTGCATCTTTTAGCACTTCATCTTCAATATCGAAAGACTTAACTAGAAGTAAACTTGCAATAATTTCTTGCAAAAAGCTTCTCACTTTGCCATCTGTTTCTTGACCTTTCTTGTGAAAGTTCTTCATCTTAGTTCTATACAAAGATGCCACAAAAAGAGCCAATGCACCACCAATTACAAACACCATTGTAAAAGGAAAACTGATTTGCACCAAAACAATAAACACACCTGCAAGTTTTACAATAATATATGTTAGTTGAGGAATGATAGTAACAATTGCACCTGTTATTGTACCAATGTCGCTTGTAAGTCTGTTTAACAATTCACCTGAATGATAAGCTGAAACATCAGCAAATTCTTTTTCTAATATTTGTTGAAATAAGTCTGTTTTGTAGCTGATTTCCAGCTTTGCACTAATTCTAAACACAAAAATTCTCTGTAACACACTAAAGAAAATATCTGCACAAACGATACCACCAAAAATCATACCGTAATGTGCAACACCACCTAAAGGGTCATTTGCATAACTTGGGTCATTACCGGTTGCAGCATTTACAAGGTACTTACTGGCTATAGCAACATATACACCGATTACTGCAAGAATACCGTAGATTACAACAAGCAAAATTATTGATGGTAGCTGAGATTTACTTTTCTGCAATATCCATCTTAATGCAGTTTTATTCACTTTTTTCTTGTAAGTTGAAATATTCATTTTCTTTTTATCTTTCTATAATATGGATATAATTTTTCTTTGAGAGAAAAATATTTCCATTTTAATTTCTTTTTTGCAACACATTTTCTGGAATAAATCTTGTAATTAATGTCTGTGATTTTATAGGTAACATTATCTTTAGTAAAGGCTGTTACAACTGCAAAAATATCTTTCCTAGGCACATTTACTTCACAAATCATTCTATTGTCACCACATATATTATATGTACCGTCACTGTTAACTTTGATAATTCTATGAAGTACATAGGAATTAGTTGGTTTATGGTAGAAAAATACCACATCATATTTTTTTAGTTTTGTTGGCTTAGTTAAGGTTACTGTATCGCAGTTATCCCTTAGCATTGGCAACATTGACACACCTTTGGGTGTGAAATTCACATTGCTACCACTATTAAGAATTTCCTTAAAAATCGGTACAAGTTCACTAATAGGCACTTGTTTATTCAAGTAAGTTACCGTCCTTTAGCTTTGTAATAAAGTTGTCTATGTCCTTTTTTGCTATATCTTCAGTTACTTCATATTCATCAAGCATAGCCTTTAGCAATTCTTCTTTTGTTGTATAATTTTCTAACTTTTCCCATAGGAAAGCACCGGTTTCGTTAAGATTCATCATACCGTTAAAGTCAACAGTTGCCTTGCCTACAGGAACAACTACATAACAATCTGCAACTTTTCGCAGTAAAAAATCTTCCTTAATTTTCATATTAATCTTCCTTTACTATAGTATCATGAGAAAGTATTGCTGAACTTTTATCCATATTGCATTTCAGTTTATAGAACTTGCAATTTTCTAAAATTGCATTAATCATATTTAGAGAATCGTTCATTTTGTTTTTGCCAATTCTTCTCATAGTTTCTTTAAACAAATATCGCATTGCTTTTTGAGGTGATAATTCTTCAATAGAATTATTTTTACTTCTTTCCAAAAAGACAATTGCACCTAAGACAGCACTGTCATTTTGGAATTTCATTGTTCCACCGGCAAATGGTGAGCCATATACTATCAGTTCATTATTCTCTAGACGAATTATAGGTTTATCATCATTTATAATTTGTACCTTATCCCCATAAACTTTATGCCACAATGAAGTATGGGTTGACTTTCCCACACCACTATCAGCAGAAAAAAGATAGCATTTTCCATTATATTTTATTGCTGATGAATGTACCATAATCGCATTGTACTTTAAGATTTTTTCAAAAAAATCAAAAGATAAATATACATATTCTGTTTCATCAATAGGGATTTCAGGATGAAGTGAAATGTATTTTTTGTAGTCATCAACAGTAAACTTATCCCCTACTTTTATCACATCGGAAGTAGGTGTTTCATGAGTTTCAAAAGACTTGATCATATCTTTTGTATAATCATAAAGAGGGTTAATCTCAACAAAAAAGTTAGCAAATTTACAAAGCATAATACCCTCCAAAACAATCAATCTAATAGCACAACTAACAACAAAAATGATGTTATGTGTACTATTTAATTATAGTTGAAAAATGAGAATAAATCAAGGAATCGCAAAAAGTAACAAAAAAAGAGCTACCATAAAGGCAGCTCTAAAAAATTCACTTAGAATTTATCAATCATATGCAATGCATACTTCTGAATAAGTGTTGCATCGGTAACATCAACTTTTCCGTCACCATTTACATCAGCTCTCTTAAAGATTAGTGCACCCTCAGGAATTTCATATCCTGATTGTAAAGCAATGTATCTCAAAATATAAACTGAATCTCTAACATTGATAGCACCATCATTATTAACATCACCAATTAAAAGTGGATTTTCTTCAAAAGTTATATTGTTGTCCTTAGCATATTTCTCGGCATATGAACCATAGTCACCTATAATTGTAAGATTTTCACCACAATTGCTGAAAGCATTATCGGAAATTGAAGTTACAGATGAAGGAACATTAACCTTGGTAAGTTTAGAACAATTGCTAAAAGCACCATTTGCAATAGTTGTTACTGTATCATTAATTTTAATTGATTCTAGGCCTGAATTAAAGAAAGCCTCATCACCAATTTCTGTAATTGCAACACCGTTAGGCAAAGACTTTAGAGAAGTACAACTGTCAAAAACTCTGGTACCGATTTTTTCAGTATAAAAGTTAACATTAACCTTAGTTAGGCTAGTACAGTTCTTAAACATATAATTAGGTAAAGTTTCAATTGCTGAGTTTACATAAGCCTCAGTTAATGAAGTACAATTGTTAAAAGTATATTCACCCATTGAAGTAACCGTAACCGGTAAAATTATTTTCTTTAGCTTAGTACAAGAAGAAAATGCACTGAAACCGATACTTTTAATCGTGTTTGGCAAGGAAACTGACTGAATTTCATCATGTTTATAAAACACTAAATCATCAATTTTAGTTACAGTATAACCATAAACAGTGTCAGGAACTTTAACAGAAGAACTGTTGCCATTATATTCAGTCAAAGTTGCCTGATTTGTAGTACCATTAAGTTCAAAAGAAAAATTACCGTACACAACTTCAGCAGCACTAGCTGACATAGGAACAATACTTATTAAGAGAAGTACAACAAATGCTAAAGAAATTATCTTTTTAGATTTTTTCATTTTGTCCTCCTATTTAAATAGCAACACATAGCATAATGCTATGTGTTGCATAAATTTTACTGTAAACAGTTTACTTGTGTTGAATCACCAGTTACCTTACCAGTTGCATCAAATATGTATTTAATGCAGTTGTCACTAACAATCCAATCAGTTTTACTTTCCTCAGTTGCACTTTCCTTATAATAATTCATAGCACTAAATGTATAAATGATCTTTTGAGAAGCAAGTGCTGATTGTTTAAAATCAGTAGTAAACTGAACTCTGTTCTTGTTAGTTAGTAAATCCTTACTAGCTGTGTAAGTTAAGCCCAAAGCCTTGTTATCGTTTTTGCCGTCAATCTGAATTGTGACACCGGAAAACTGAGCTTTACTACCATTTGCTTTAATCAAATTATAAACATTTGTACGAATATTACTTAGTGCAGTTGTGTTATTCTCATTAATATAACTTTGAATGTAGTTGTTAGGGTCTAGAATATAGATAACTGCAACATTTTTGATATTAGGGTCATCATCAGGACAATTATAAACATTCATAACAGTGTTTAGACGAACTCTATCGATACCGTTACTATCTTTATGGTAATCAGGACTATTCATAGAAACAGTTAAACCAGGATTTGTATTATCCTTTGCGTTACCATAAATAGCATATAACTTAATATTATTAGTTATACGATAGCCATATTTATATGAGTTAGATGCAATTGACTTACCATTTTCATCATAAGACCAATACAAGAACTTAAGCTCATCCTTACCATTCTGGATAGACATTGCAGTGCCGGAATAAGTACCTGTGAAACCTGTAACACCATATTCCTTTAAGTAAGAACCTTCTTCATCGATAGAATCAACACCATTAGCGACACCTAAACGAACATTATAGAATACCGGATTAATAATATTAGTCTTTGTACCAACAAACTTGCTTGTATCACCAATCGGAGATAGTTCGTTTATAGCTGTTGCATAATGGAATGTTGGCTTATAAGACTTTAGATTATTAAAGAACCAAACTGTAATTGAAGTAACCGTTTTACCTGCCATTTTAGCATCAGTTTCTGTTTCGTACTTTGTTTTACCATTGTAGTAAGAAACCCAATCTTCACCATCACTTACTGTAGCACCGTCAGAACCTTGAAGTCTACCGTAGCAGTCAGTGTGATTTTTAAAGTTACCTTTAGGATAAGCAGTTCCATAAGTCTTATAGGTTGAAGATGATTTAACAAAGTCTCTGTATGAATACTCATTCTGAATACCTGTTTCAGCATCAGCCTGACTTGTGAAGCACTTATAAGAGTCAATAACATTGTCCGGGTCAATTCTACCAGCAGTAACAGCCTTAGTAATCATTCTAGCATAATCATATGTGCCATCTTGATTTTGATATTCTGCAAGTTCAGCAACAGAGAATACGTAGTTCACTACAGTAGGTTTTGTGTTAATGTGAGCAACAGTACCTGTTTTCACTTCTCTATCATAATACTTAAATGAAATAGTGAATCCGGCTTCCTTATTAGTGTAAGTAAGTTGTACTGTCTTACCTGCATTATTAGCATCATTTGCGATTGGCATATTACCTGTAACTGTTTCAGCCTCTGTACTGATTGTGCTATCTACAGAATCATTACAAGATATAAAATCAGTATCCTTGATTCCATTAGTTTGAGTTCCGGCTTTAGTAGAATTTAAAGTGGTAGCAACAAATTCACCGGTTACATTATCAAACTGATAACCTGTTCTTTGCTTTTCAGTTACTTCATAGTGAGTACCAACAGGGATACCGGTGATAACAGCATATTCATTAGCTGTAATGCTAACACCAGACTTACCATAAGTACGAGTACCTTCTAGCTTACCGGTAGAAGAATCGTAAACTTTATATGTTAGGTTTTCATATTCATTTAGCATTGTATCATCTTTGTCACCAAAGATATTTGACAATTTAACAGCAAAGGTGAAACGGTCACCACTCTTTGGATCAACCTTATTATCACTATTATCAGAAGTAACCTTCTTTATAATTTTAATATCACTTGTTGAAACAGTGTTAGTAAAGTTAACTGTCATAGCACTTGAATCAGAATGGTTTTCGGAATAATCTGCAAAGTAGAAACCATCAGTTCCGGCACTTGTATCATTACTGAAAACATTGGAATCTTTATTACCCTTTGCCTCAGTTATAACTTTTTGGCTCTTATCATCAGTGATTTTGTAAGAAGTTGAGTAGAAATTAGAAACATTTCTTCTAGTGACTTTTTCTTTATCATCACTTGTTGCAACACTCATTGCTGTGTTTGAATCTCCGGCATTTACTTCATACAAAGTTTCGTTTTGAACTACCTTTACCATTGTATTGCTAGGAATTTTCGAATTAAACTTAGCAGACTGATTAAACAGTAAGTTGAAACCACCATTAGTATCAGTTTGACCGGAAACAGCTGTTGAATTATTTTCATCAGTAGAATTTTCCAATTTTGCAAAATCATCCGGTAAACTAAAGTTAATAGAAGGTAATCCTGTATAAGCATCTTTCAAATGCGTAGACCAATAAGATTCACATCCTTTACCACTATCATTCTTAACAGCCAAATAGTAGGTTGTACCGTTAACTACTCTACGGATAATGTTGTCAGTAGTTACAATAGGATATAGTGGATTAGAACTATCAAATGTAAAGTTACCGTTGTTGTTTATAATATCGGATGTGGTCTTGTTAGGAAGAGTGACATACTTTCCTTTTAGTTTATCAAATTCAGCATCACTGGCATATTTATTTTCAATCATATAGCTAAAGTAATCTTTGTTAGCAATACCCATAGTGGCATCCTTTAGACCAGGGTTAACTGAATCAAAGTTTACATCGTTACGAACAAGAAGACCTGTGTTCTGAGGCAAGTTAAAGCTGACTGAACAGTTAGAATCAAAGCTACCTCTTTCCATATAGAACATCTGAAGAGTATGTTTCTTGGAAGAGTTTTTGTTGTTAAATTCTGCACCGTTAGCCTTGAATATTTTTGCTAGGTCAACGGTTGTAACATATTTTTCGTCAGTAGCATATTTATCGTCTGTCTTAGGGTCAGCAGTACGGTTATTAATGTTATCCGATGAATCAACAGCAGCCTTATAAATAACCTTCATATCAGAGAAGTTGATTGAACCGGATGAAACCTTATGAGCACCACCAAGGTCAAGAACCAATACACCATCAACATATACCCAAACGTCATCGTCACCTGAGAAGTTAAATGTAATGTCTTTTTGTGTACCATCAGCAGCAGTTAATTTACCTGTTTCTGACATATAGAAGTCAATGTCAAACTCTGTTCCGTAACCATATTTATTTGCATTTTTAGTAGCAGTAGTTTTATCAAATGGGAAGAAACCAACACCCTTATCATTACCAACAGTAGCGTTTGAATATTTATCTACCTTGAAATCATCGGTATCAATTACTCTGTTCTTATCAGTAAATGAATCATAGGAGTAGGTTGTGATACCATTAAATGTTGATTCGTTAAATGGGAAGTTCAAGCCTTCATAAACACTTGATGCAACATTGGAATTACTCTTTAATTTATCATAATCAAACAATGGCATATTGCCTGAACCGTCAGCAGTCAGCAGATAACCACAACCATTTTCATTTTTGCTTGTAGAAGAAAGTGTATTTCCTGCCAAGCCTTGAACTGAAGCATAATAAGCATGATTATCATCCCAACGCATAGCCAAGTTATCCTGAATTCTAAAGTTTTGGTTTCCGGCAACTTCTGTTGTTTTAGGGTCAACATAACCAAAGAATAGAGGGTTAGCATAAGCAGTATCATACAAAGCATTTAAATTAGTGTTAAATTTGTTTGTAACATTACCACCTTCAGCATATTGTGTATTATAATTAACTGCATTTGCCTTAAAGTTCTTTGTAGGAACATCATTGTTCTCTCTTGATGTTTCAGTCCAGAATGAACTATCAAGAACAACACCACGAGAATAGCAAGAAGAACCATTTTTGTATAACAAATAAATTCTGTTAGGGTTTAGACCGATTGAAGCGTCACCGGCTGTTTTCGGTACAAATGTACTAAATGTCTTAATTTCAGTTTTACCACTACTTACAAATTTAAATGATGTTGCCCATACAGGCAGAGATACCTTGTAAACATTAAATGTCTTTGAACCTGTAGCACCGGAACTATACAAGTCCTTCATATTTACGGTAATTGTATTAGAATCGGAATCTTTACCGTATTGGTCAACTTTAGTTGTAACATCAGCGTAACCACATTGAGTTGCAACTGAGTTGTTCCAATAGTAAATTCTTAGACCATCACCGGTAGTTGGATTTGAAATATTGGTATTTTCTGTAGGTTCAGCAAAGTAATAATCAACTGTATTACTACTATTAAAAGTATTTGTCGCACCCATATCAAAAGTAGCTACTGCATAAATATTGTCATCAACAATGTAAATAGTTGGTGATGAAGCACCTTCGTTACAATTAATTGTATAAGTTGGAATACCTGCAACATCATCAGTATCAATTGTACTACTTGTGATAGTTGTATATTTATTTTTGCTTTCAGAAACAGTTAAGTTACAAACTGTATCATCAGAAATTGTTTTATCTGAAAATACTGCGATAGTAACAGATTGAACACCATCAGCAGGTTTAAATGAATCTGCAGTTAGCGGATAAAGTTTACCCAGTGTGCCATCGTTATTAACTTTAGCAATATAAAGAATTTTTTCACGATAGTCAACTTGAATAGTATCACTAGATATATCTGTATAAGTTAGATTAACAGTAGGGTAATCAGGATCTATATATGTTGCATTTGTAGAAACAACTACCTTATAAGAAACCACACCTTTTGTATTGCTTGTTGTTTCGCAAGAAGCAGTAAGCTCCGTTGTAACTTTTTTTCCTACTTCTTTACCCTCTCCATCATAGAAAGTATAAGTGTATGTCGCACCCTTTTCAACATTATTATTATTGATTTGTGCTGTTAGAGTAACTTTATTGCCAATCTTTACGGCAGTTGCACTTGAAGAAAGAGTAACACTTTCAGCTAGAGGCTTAGATAGAGAGTCAATTTTGAACTTACCTTCCCCATAAGTATTAAAGTCACCATATGTTACTTTATAAGAACCGGCAGATAACTTATATTGAATATTCTCAACATTATTCCTACGATTCATCAGATATGATGTACCAAGTTCACAATTATCTCTACCATCACTATACTGTAAAGTAGAGTCTGTACTTGTAGAATCTTTGATGTAGAAGTAATGAGTACCTGCATCAACAGTTATAATGTACTGATAAGTAGTACCATCTTTAGCCTTAGTGAAGTTACCTAACAATTTACCTACTTGAGATTTACCTGTTGAAATATATAGCTGATATTTTGAAATTGTATCATCCTTAGTAACTTTAAACTTAGGAACACCGTTAGAATCAATATCAACAATCTCTACAACATAAGTGCCTGTATAAGGAACATAATAAGGTTTACCATCACCCTTTACAGGTGTATATATTTCGCCATCGTTTACTTTTTTAAGATCATTTTGACCACAACCATATTGAATAGTTGTACTACCATCACTCCAAGCAATTCTGAACTGACCGTTACCATCAACTGCAGTTGGATTAGCAATTGTAAATGTAGCTTTACCAGTTGTATCAAATTTGCAACCATCATCAAAATTCCATGACTTATTATCATCAAAATGACCTACTACTCTATACTTTGAATAATCAAGTGGAATTTTCTCAAATTCGGCTACAAATGTTTCATCTGAGGAAATTTTATCAACTACATATTTGTTGTTAGATACACCGGCTTTTACATCTGTAGTTTCACCTGATATACCTGTAGTTCTCTTAAGTGATTTTAATTGATAACCGGAATTTGGTTTAATATTAATTGTAACTGTATCACCGGCTAGGTATGTGGTTTTTTCAACATTGATTGTACCGTTACCACCGGGTGTTGATGCTGAAACAGTATATTGTTTCTTATACTGAGCATATACATCTGCATCAGCTGATGGAGAGAATGTTGTTGATGACTTAGTTGCATCAGTAAAACTACCGTTAGCAGATTCCCAACCAGCAAAAACATATGTTGAGCTACCGATTGTGATAGTATCCTTTGCAACAACCGTACCGGAAGAAGTAGTTGATGACTCTGCACCATCAACAGTTACAATATCCTTATTGGAATCTTTATCTGTATATGTAATGCCATCCTCAGTAATTTTATATTTTGCAGTAACATTATAAGTTTGATTTACATTTACTTCAACTGTAGCTGTAACACTAGTATAACCATCAGCAGAAACAGTTACCTTATAAGTATGAGTTCCTTCTGTTAGATTCTCTAATTTTAAAGTATTTGAAGAACCATTCTGTAATTCTTTGCTATCTTCAGTAAATGTATATGTAACATTATCTGTATTAGGAGTATCAAGTGTTGCAGTTAATGTTGTTGAACCACCAACAACTACATTTTCCGGATTAGCAGTAAGATTAACTGATTTTGCTACAGGTGTAGATTCCAATTCATATTTTAGAGTACCTTCGCTAGTGCCTTTTGGTGTCCAAGTGAATTTATATTTACCACTTGTTTCAGGTTTGAATACAATTTCATCACTAAAATTATTAGTACCATAATCATAAAGAGTAACAGACTTATTAGAATCATCAAATGCTTTTGCTTTATTAAAATATGATTTACTTTCATTATTACCCTTTACAACATATAAATAGTAACTTTTTCCACCATCCAAATCAAGTGATAATACATTACTAGAAAATTCACCTAAACTTGTAGATGTTTTAAAAGATTTCCCACCATTGTCATTATATAGGAAATAATTGTCACCACTAACCGGTGTAGTAACTGTTGGTGTAGTTTCTGTAGGTTCTACACTACCAGTTACCCAAGATAATGTTTTATTTGTATCGTCCCAAGTAAAAGTAATAGTCTTTGAAGTGCTAGTATCTACCATCCACTTAAAATTCGGATTGGGACTTTCACTTGTAGGAGATGTAGAACCGGCTTTAGTACCACTAACGGCATTTTCAGCACCGGAAACATAAGCCTTTGAACCATTACTAATTGTTACATACTGTGTATTTGATGTAGAATCAAATTCAAAAGTACCTGAGTATTTATCATTAGACTGTGTTAATTTATAGCGGTTATCTCCATGGCCGACGTCACTATTATTAATATAACCACACAAATATAAGTCAGTTGTAGTAGAACCACCATTATAAATTGACCAACCTTTATTCTTATCATAATCATAAATAGTAAATAAATTTTGGTCATCAGAAGAACGAACTGCAGATGTAGTCAAAACGCTATTCCATATAGTAGATGGATCACCGTATTTAGTTCTTTCAAATCTAATAGCTCTACAGTACTTATTATCTGGTACAGTTATTTTATAAATTGAACCATTAACTTTGTCTGATTCATTAATAGGAACTCTACTAATTGGTTTACTTAAATCATTGTTCTCTGTACTGTATGAGAATGTAACATATGGCACACTAGTATTATCTTTAAAAAGATTCTCCCAAGTATCGCCAATATCTACATACAATGTCTGATTAGCAGTGAAACACTCACTACCGCGCGTCTTGTTCACATTAGTTGTAGCAGCGAGAACTGAAAAAGAAGAAACTACCATCATTATGGCAAGAATCAACGCCCAAGTGCTAGAACTGATGCGTTTAATTTTTCCTTTCATTTTTTATACCTCCATTACAAATAATTGCATAAGAAGTTGTGAATATTTGCTCATTTATTACGATTCTACTGTCTGACCATCAATAGTTTGCAACCGAAAAAAGGGTGCAAAAACCCACAATTATTTATTATCATAATAACATTTTTATACAGTAAAATCAACTGTTTTCGCAAAATATCTTTGATTTGTATATGTTTACTAAGCTTAATTATTTTATAGAATTATAATAACTAACATAGAAATATTTTTGTACATATTGCACAAAGAGTGGTAAATATAAAAAAACAGACCTCATAAGAGGTCTGCAAAAATACTGATAAACTATACCACTGTCAACCCAAATTATCGAAGGAACCATAGGCATCTTTCATTGTTCTTTCATCTGAACTTGACAAGCCGGTACCTCCACCACCAATAGCATAAAACTCCGTACTTCTTTTATTATGGTTTGATCCATAGAGGTTTGCGCATACAAGTGAATCAAGTTCAAAATCATCATATTCTATTGTTGGAGTTTCATAAACTTTTTTCATACTTATCCTCCTCTACGCCTACCGAAAATAACTAAGATTATTGTAACATATTTAGATACAAAAATCAATATATTGGACGATAATTCTGTAGATACACAACTAAAAACAATTGTTGCACTTTATAAATATATCACTAAACACTGAAATATTCAAGGTTTTATCAGCAAATTAATAAAATTTGTGCAATTCATTAAAATAATTGACTTAGTTATTAGTTACCTTGTATAACATTTTACATATATAATATCTGTTTGTTACAATGTTGTAAATCAATTTTCTTCAAGAAGTGGCAAATACTCCTTATATTTTGACATTGAAGGTGTTAGGTGTTCTGAGTCCTTCACCTTTTTATTGACTGCTTGAGTGGTTTTGTTAACCGGTGCAATTGTACCGGCACCTGCAACACAACCACCGGGACATCCCATACCCTCTAGTAGGTAACCGTCATACTTACCTGCTTTGGCAATTTGAAGCATTTTGCGACATTCAGGCAGTCCCTCTGCCCTAGCAGTTAAGACTTCCCGATTAGGGTCAATCTCTTTAATAATATTTTCAACTGCTTTTGCTACACCACCACTTACTGCAAAGCCGTTGCCATCTCCACTGCCTTCTTTAAATGGTTCGCCGTCTTCACATTTAGAAATATCAATTCCTTTTGCATCAAGAATTGCACTAAATTCTTCAAATGTAAGTACAAAATCAACATCACTACGGATTGACTTTCTTCTAGCTTCTAACTTTTTAGCAGCACAAGGACCAACAAAAACAACCTTGCAATCAGGATACTTTTTCTTGATTAATCTACCGGTTAGCACCATTGGAGTTAGTGCCATTGAAATATATGGTGCAAAATCAGGGAATAACTTTTTCGCCATAACTGACCAAGCAGGACAACATGATGTTGCCATAAATGGTTGTTTTTCCGGTACTTCTTTAATAAAGTCATTAGCCTCTTCAATTGTACAAAGGTCAGCACCAATTGCAACTTCTACTACATCAGTAAATCCCAATGCTTTGAATGCATTACGGATTTGACCTTGTGTTACATTGCCAAACTGACCTGAAAAAGCCGGTGCAATTGCAGCATAAACAGGTGTATCACTCTTTAATGCAGAGATAGTCTGGAAAATCTGACTTTTGTCAATAATTGCACCAAAGGGGCAATTAACTAGGCACATACCACAAGATACACATTTATCGTGGTCGATTTCTGCTCTACCATATTCATCGGACTTAATAGCTTTCATACCACAAACTTTGGCACAAGGTCTTTCGTGGCGAACTATTGCATGGTACTCACAAACATTAACACATCTACCACATTTTATGCATTTATCTTCATCAATATGTGACTGACCGTCAACAATAGAAACTGCTTTTTTAGGGCAAATCTCTACACAAGGGTGTTCAAGACAATTTTGACAAGCATTTGTAACGAATACTCTGTTCTCAGCACACTTATTACAAGCAAACTTAATAATATCAATTAGAGGTGGCTCATAATACTTATCATTAAAAAGTTCTTCCTCAATACCCTCAGTTATCGGTGAAAATTCGTTATAATCTCTTAGGGGAAAACCCATTGCTGCTCTTAGCCTTTCCCCTACTACTGCTCTTTCTACAAAAACACTATCTCTATAGTGGGCAATTTCACCTTTGATAATTTTGTAAGGTAGTCTCTGGAATTTGTCAGCATCCCAACCTTCAAAAGCAAGTTTTGCAATTTCGGTGAAAATCTGCTTTCTTATTCTTGACTTTGATGTTTTTACTCCTCGCATACAATACTCCTTTTCATATAAATACATTATATAAAATTTTGCATATAATTGTTTTATTTGTATAAACTCTTTTCATTGATATTATACAATGGTGAGCCTAGTTAGTCAAGAATAACAATAAAAAAAGCGACCCCATAATGAGGTCGCAAAATAATTTATAATCAGTCGCTTGTGTAAGGAAGAAGAGCGATCTGTCTTGCTCTCTTGATTGCTACTGTTAGTTCTCTCTGGTGAGCTGCACATGTGCCTGTAACTCTTCTAGGAAGAATCTTAGCTCTTTCAGACATATAACGACGAAGTCTTGCGATGTCTTTGTAGTCAATCTTTTCTACCTTATCTACGCAAAAGCCACAAACTTTTCTGCGTGACTTTCTGCCACGGTTTGGTCTATCTGCCATTGTAGTTAATCTCCTTTATAAAATTAGGTTTTAGTAAAATACTAATTAGAATGGTAAATCGTCATCAAGTGGCATTTCTTCAAAATCTGAAGAAGTACCGTTTGAATAAGATGCCGGTTGTTGCTGCTGAACAGGAGCTTGATTATAAGACTGCTGAGGAGCTTGGTTATAGTTACCGTAACCATTGTTATTGTTATAACCGTTGTTGTTACCATAACCGTTATTGTTTTGTTCTCTTCTTTCGCCTGTAAATGAAACATTATCAGCAACTACTTCTGTTACATAACGGTTTGTGCCATCTTTTGCTTGGTAAGTTCTTGACTGAAGCTGACCTTCGATGGCAATCATTGAGCCTTTGCCAAAATAACGACAAACAAACTCAGCCTGTTGACGCCAACA
>OGKA01001785.1_pt1 | contig 15685 bp, 10 predicted proteins | sample 1572211 | NCBI WGS metagenome assembly OGKA01 (sample SAMEA2582125, study PRJEB24529) | metagenome | biome: Human gut stool | place: China | collected 2011 | reverse complement strand
GCTTGCCCCAGATGCCCTGTACCTTTGTACGGAGACCGAGACCCGGTGTGAACCATTTACCTATAGCGATGGAAGCACCCGGATTTGAACGGAAACGCTTCAATGGGCTCTCGGCCGCATTGCGGCCGTGCTCCTGGTTTGAGTACCATGCGTTCCAGTCTGCACCGACCTGTACAAACCAGTTGCTCCAGAAGGAGTTTGTAGCGACGCTGTACTTCTCGGTAAGCGTCTCGTCCTGAGCAAAGCCGGTCATTGTGCAGCCGGCCAATGCCATAATCATTAATAATTTTTTCATAACCTTATTTATTTAACAATCTTAATTTGTTTATCTCTCTATTATCTGCCGATGTGGTCTTGTTGTCCCACAGGAGTCTGGTGCAAAGATAGTAATTAAATTCTAATTATAATATTATTTCCCCAAAAAATAATGAATTTAACGTGTATGCTGATTTCTGTCAGTTCCACAGGTCCTGTAAGGACGCTTCGTCCTGCCGGATTTTCAGCTGTCAAACAGGTGCTCGATGTCCTGTTGCTTAAGAATGGCTATCACCGGTTCACCGGACGGCGTATAGTTGACGTTGGTACAGGCAAACAGCTCATTGACGATATTGTCCATTTCGGCATTTCCCAGCACCTGTCCCTGTGGGATGGCAGCATTCCGGGCAAGACTGAGTGCCAGAGTACGGTCGATATCCTCCTTCACACTCGTACCGCTGTCCACGGCTGAGGCCACCATCTCATTGATGAGCGTGACGACATTCAGACCTTCAATGCCGGCCGGGACTCCGTTGACGGCATAGCTCCCGCCTCCGAGGCTGTCGAGCTGGAAGCCCATCTCTGCCATCTCGGGCAGAATACGGTCAAGGGCAAGCTGGTCGGCGGCAGCGAACTGCACCATCTCCGGGAACAGTACCTTCTGGGAATGTGCCTTGTGTTCGGATAGCTGCCGGAGGTAAGCCTCATAGAGAATACGGATGTGAGCACGGTGCTGGTCGATGATCATGAGTCCCGACTTCACTGCCGTCATGATGTAGCATCCTTTGTATTGATAATGTGAGGGTGCCTGGTCTTCTATCATCGATTCGGCTGCGGGCTGTGTCGCCACGGAGGAGACAATCGTCTCGCTGTCTGCTGTTCCGGTGGTGTCCTGCTGTCCGAAGAGCTGTGGCTGCCGGGTTTCCGTTTCAGCGTCCGGTCCTGGATAGAGTTCTTCCCATCCTTTTGGCGCGGTGGCCCGGGATGCGGGCCTGAAAGGGTTGTAGGATGGATTGAAATCAATCTTCGGTGCTGTCGTCCCTGCATTGGGGCTGAAGACCGGGATGTCCGGTTTCCCTTCCGTATCGAAGTCGATGGAGGGGATGTCGTTGAACCGTCCCACGGCTTCCTTGACTGCGGCGAGCAGTATCTGCCAGATGGCCTGTTCGTTCTCGAACTTTATCTCGGTCTTGGTCGGATGGATGTTCACATCGATGTTCTCTGCCGGCACTTCGAAGTAGAGGAAGTACGGCACCTGTTCTCCCTGCGGGATGAGACGGTCGAAGGCGGTCAGGACGGCCTTGTGGAAATAGGGATGCTTCATGTAACGCTCGTTGACGAAGAAATACTGATGAGGTGCTTTCTTGCGGGCGGACTCGGGCTTGCCTACGAATCCGTGGATACGGCATAGGCTTGTATCGACGTCTATCGGCAGGAGATCCTGATTGAGCCGCTTGCCGAATATTTCCACAATGCGCTGGCGGTAGTTGCAGGTACGGAGACTGAAGAGCTCCGTACCGTTGCTGTGCAGGGTGAAGGCTATCTGGGGCCAGACCAGCACGATGCGTTCGAAGGCATTGATGATGTTGTTCAGTTCGGTGGTGTTGGATTTCAGGAACTTACGTCGGGCCGGGACATTGAAGAAGAGGTTCTCGACCAGAAAGTTGCTTCCTGCCGGACAGGAACAGGGCTCCTGACCTGTAAAACGGCTGCCGGCGATAGAAAGGTGTGTGCCAAGCTCCTCGCTTTCCATACGCGTCTTCAGCTCGATCTGTGCGACGGCGGCGATGGAAGCCAGTGCCTCGCCGCGGAACCCCATCGTATGGAGCGAAAAGAGGTCGTCGGCCTTGCGGATCTTGGAAGTGGCATGCCGCTCGAAAGAGAGCCGTGCATCGGTCTCCGACATTCCCTTGCCGTCATCAATTACCTGGATGGACGTGCGGCCTGCGTCGGCTACCAGCACATTGATGTGCTTCGCTCCGGCATCAATCGCATTCTCCACCAGTTCCTTGACGACCGAGGCCGGCCGCTGGATGACCTCGCCGGCTGCTATCTGGTTGGCTACGCTGTCTGGTAAAAGTTGTATGATGTCACTCATGAACTATCCGTTTAAAAGATGAACAACAATAAGGTGAGCAGGGCGATGATGCCTGCTGAAAGTATCAGCGATACCCACATCGCCGTATAGCGGTTGTGCCGCTGTCGGAGTACCTGCGGTTTCAACGACCCGCCGATCCTGCGTCGCAGTTCTGTCCGCCGACTGCTTTCGGGGACTTCCTTCTCATTCAGTTCATGGCGTACACGCTGCTCCATATCCTTGAGCAGTTCCTTGCGTTCGTCCACGAACATATATTCGTGGTGGAAACGGCGGGGATGGGATGACTGGAAGAAAAGCATTGGGCTATGGGAGGAGTTGAAGGAGCTAAGTGAGTCAGAGAAGTTATGGGGGTTAGAGGAGTCGGGGTGCCACCTTGTTCTATCAAGTTGATGTAGCGGGGGCGTTCCGGTGAAAGATCAATCTATATGCCGTACCCGAAGGGAATGTCCCCACCCTCCGGGAATCCGGTTCCCAGCTGTCGGGACTTCTGTTCCCAAGGCTTGGTACTCCGTTTCCCAACCGACCGGGAACATTCCGGTTCATCCTTCGGCTTGCCCTGTACATTGTCACTCGATATGTTGTCGGGGCGGCAGGGACACCCTTGCATTGCGCACCGTTGCACCAGTCTTGCGTGCAGCGCGGCGGAAGATGTCGTTCTTGTCTTTCGGACGTACCTCGTCAAAAAGCTCGAAATGGGGGAGTGTCAGACGGTCGGGTGGAATCTGCGTCATCGGACTGATGACCCCGTCCGACTTCGACATCCATATCTTCTGCAGCTTCCGAAGGGGAGAGATGTACATCCGGAGCGTATCCGTCTCGGTATAGTTGTGTCCGATAAGCGTGCTGTCCTTGTCTGTGTGATAGAAGACAACCTCCACATTTCCCCATGCGTCTATGCGTCGTACAGCTCCGTCGACGAAGTCGGCCCGCATATCCCGGGACGAAATCTGGTTGTAATGTTTCCTGTCGGGCAGTGTTTCTATCGAGAAGGCATTGCCGTAGACGTAGGCCTGGCGGATGGTTGAATCGTTCATGTAAGCCTTGATGGAGTCGCCTACCAGCTGCCGGTTGCCGCTCCACACGATGGGATAGTCGTACAGGGTCACGCAGGAGTCCTTGGTGTTGGCAACCAGAAAGCCGCACACGGCTTGCACGTCCGTCCGGTAGGCCCGGACATTGTTTACGCCGTAGATTTCACGGTACATCCCCGGGGTGTTCATGTGGAAACCTTTCATGCTGATGGTATCGGCATGTACAAAGAGCGTGTCGCCCTGCGAGAAGTCCTTGGCTACCGGTCCGGGCTTCCCGCCGAAGGCGATGGCCGCAGAGTCCGTGTAGTGCAGATAGTCGCCTGAGAAGGCGTGCTTTCTTTTGTAGTCGATGTAGTAGACGTCGCCCTCACCCGTCCCCTCGTGCGTATTGCTGTTGTAGGTAAGATCGCGTCCGGTCACGGTGCGCTGTTTCAGTCTGTCTACGATCTTCACATTGCCATGCCCCTCACTGTAGCCGGTCTTTGCATTGTAGGTCACGTCGTCGCCGGTAATCACACGCTGTGCTTTACGGTCGTCGATCTTCACATTGCCGCGTGCGTTGCTGTGCCCCGTCTTCTCGTTGTAGAATACATCCTGGCCGACGATGGTACGCTTGTTCGCCTTGTCGACAATCTTTACATTACCGTGTCCCTCGGCCTCGCCTGTAGTGCTGTTGTAGATGATGTTGTCGCCTTCTACGTCCTGCTTCGGAGAGGTGATTGTAGACCGTCCGTTCAGCTCCATGTGGTCGGTCTTGCTGTTGTAGGTTCCGTCGTTCGTGTGTATGACCTCCCCCTTGGCTGTACGGATGACCGACTTCCCGACGACATGGACAATTCCTGTCTCCGTGTTGCCGTGGGCTTCCGGTGTGTTGATGCGGTACTTGGGCGTGAACATGACGACGTTTCCGAAGAAGTTGGCATCATGTGAGTCTGTGTTGTAATCGCCTTCATCGGCGACGACCGTATTGCCGTTGTAGACTAATGTTCCGCGTCCGCCGAAGTAGTTGGCAACCTTGGAAGCCGTGTTGTAGTCCAGACTGTCGCAGTGGAGCGAACGCCCCGGCTGCCGCACGACTACGTTCTTCCGGGCATGGACCGTCTGGTCGAATCCGTCGTAATGGATGCGATGGCAGTCTATGGAAATACCGCCCGGCCGAGTGATATGGACACGTCCGAAAGCCTTGAACCAGTTGGCTTTCTCGTTGAAGTAGGCACTGTCGCACTTGAGCGTTGTGCCCTTGTAACGGAATCGGACATTTCCCTTGGCTATCTGCACATCGGGCAGCACCATCTGGTTGTGGCGAAGATTGTCGGCATGGTCGATATAGAATCTGCTGCCTTTCTTCTCCACGGTTTTCTGCGCATATACCGGCTGTGACAGCCATAGCCCAAACAGGCATAGAACCATGATGACCAGGATTCTATGCCTGCGAGATGTGTCTTTTAACCTGCTGTCTGCTGTCATTTAAACCAACCTTCGTACTGGAACTTGCAACTTTTATAACGGGGATTAATCCTTACATAGGTCTCCTTCACCTTTCTCACGACCCAGTCGTGGAGGATGTCTTTCCTGCGCTGTGCCGTAACGATGTCGCGCATCGCCTGGAAGTCTTCGGTGATGGTGGCCCTGTGTTCCGGTGTCCGTTCCTTCAGCTTCACGATGGCACAGACAACCTTGCCACGGGGGTTGACCATCTGGAACGGCTGGGAGACCTCGTCGACCTTCATCGTGTCGACGACTCGAGCCACCTCTGTCGGCAGATCCTTCATCTTGAAACGTGACGTGCGTGCGTTCTCGGACGAGTTGACCATCAGTCCGTGGTTGTTCTTGGTGTCTTTGTCGTCCGAGAGATAGGCTGTTGCGTCCTCGAAGGTGAACTTCCCGTTCCTGATGTCCTTGCCGATGGAATCCAGACGTTCCTTGGCCGCATCGATGGATGCCATGGAAACATTCGGCTTCAGCAGGATATGGCGGCAGTTCACCTTGTCGCCGCGGCGGTCGATCAGCTGGATGATGTGATAGCCGAATTCACTTTCCACCACCTTCGAAACCTTCTTCGGATCGGTAAGGTTGAAGGCGGCAGCGGCAAATGCAGGGTCGAGCATGCCCCGTCCCATATAGCCCAGCTCGCCTCCCTGGCGGGCAGAGCCGGGGTCTTCCGAATAGAGACGTGCCAGCGTGGCAAAGGAGGTTTCGCCCTTTGTGATGCGGTCCGTATAGTCGCGCAGCTGGTTCTTGATGCGGTTGATCTCTTCCGGCTCGACCTTCGGAGTCTGTGTGAGAATCTCCACCTCCACCGTCGTCGGAATCATCGGGATGCTGTCTACCGGAAGTTTCCGGAAGTATTCCCGTACTTCGGCAGGTGATACTTTCACGTCGCTGACGAGCTTCTCCTGCATCTTCTGCACGAGCTGGCGGTTCTTGTAGTCGTCGTGCAGGTCCTGGCGGATCTGTGCCATGCTCTTGTGCTGGAACTCTTCGAGTTTCTCCTTTGAACCGATCTGCGGCAGAGAAATCCAGTAGTTGATCTGCTGGTCGATGCCCTGTGCGATTTCCGACTCCGTCACCTCGATGCTGTCGAGGGCCGCCTGATGGAGAAATAGTTTCTGTACGGCAATCTGTTCGGGCAGCACACATTCGGGATCACCGTCCCACTTCATGCCTTCTGCCTCGCCCTGCAGCTTCATGATTTCCACTTCCGACTTCAGGATGGGTTCGTCGCCCACTACCCAGATGACCTCGTCTACGACGTTGTTCGCCCTGTCTGTCGCTGCCGGTACGGTCTTCAGCGAGTCGGACAGTGTACCCGGACCGCCGGCACGGAAGGCACCGGCGTGCAGCCCCATTGCCGTGAGGACTGTTCCTGCAAGCAGGACAACTGTTTTTCTTTTATTTATCTTCATCGATGTTCTGTATTGTCTTTTTTCTTAATGTCTGTTGACCGTTGAGAGCACGGCCTTGTCTATCACGACCTTGTATTTACGGCGCAATGCGGCCACCCAGGACTTCTCCAGCTCTTCCTGGCAGTTAGAGATGACGAGGTCGCGCACGTCATCCAGCTCCTCGGGAGCTTTGATCTTCTTGCCGAAGACAGCATCAATAGGGTATCCTTCGACAGGTGCGACCGTCGCTTTCTGACCGAATACCTCACGGTCTATGAGTGCATTGTCGCCCTTACGGAAGATTCCTTTCTCGACCCGGATGCGGATGTTGCCGTCCTTGTTGAACGTATTGCGCAGCCGTTCTGCCCACTTACTGAAGGGCAGCCCTTTCACGCATTCTTTCACGGCATCCACGTCTGCCTTTTTCTTCACGTGGTAGGCGATACCCTTGAAACGTGGTTCTGCCCACTTATATTGTTTCCTGTGCTTGCGGAAATACGCCTCCAATGCCGTTTCGTCCTTGGCAACCTTGTCCCAGACGGTGCGGTTGCTCATCTCGACCATCAGCAGCCCGTCGTGGTATTCACGGATGAGATGCTTCAGGTCAGCGTCCTTCTCTTCCAGTTCCGCAAGTTTCCTGTCCAGTATCTGTTCCTGCGTAATATCTTTTCCGCCAGCCTGAACGAGGGAGTCCAGCCGCTGGTTGATGATCTGGTCGCGCAGCCCACGCATCTCGATGTACTGCATGATGTCCGCACGGAGCGAATCGTAAGGTGGAAGACTCTCGTGCCCGATCATCCTGATGATATGATAGCCGAAGGGTGAAAGCACAGGTCTGCTTGTCTCTCCGGGCTTCAACGTCAGCATGGCCTTCTCGAATTCGGCTACGGTCTGCCCCTTCTGGAGGCGGGGCAGGTCGCCGCCGTTCTTGGCAGAGCTGGTGTCTGTTGAATACCTCTTCGCCAGATCGGCGAAGTCGGCACCCTTCTGAAGGGCCGTATAGATGGAGTCCGCAAGCTGTCTGGCAGCTGCTTCTTCCTCTTTCGAGGTATGCTGTCCCATCCCGATGAGGATATGGGCGCAATGCCACAGGCCTCCGTTGGCGTCAATCTGCTGCTTGGTGTCGCGGTATATCTTCCGTGCTTCGTCTTCGACATCGGCGTCTGTGATGAAGGCAGGACGTATCTGCTGGTTGCGGTAGCCGAGAAACTCTTTCCTGAAAGCAGGAAGCGTGTCAAGGTGTGCATCGAGAGCCGCCTGCACTTTCAGCTTATAATTGACGAAAAGCGGTACATATTCGTCGACGCTCTTCCTGTCGATCACCCCGTCGGTGTTGTTCTTGTTGTAGGAATATTCAAACTCCGAACGGCTCACCGGCTGTCCGTTGATGGTCATTATGGTAGGGTCTGCCTGCCCGTATGCCATCGTGGCGGAGAGCAGTGCGACTGATAGTAGTGCCTTGAATTTCATTGTTGTGATTAAGAAACACACATACCCTCTCCCCTGGCAGAACAGAGAAGAGGGCGGATGATTAACTGTCTGTTTTATTCCGGGCGGGAATAGTTGGGAGCTTCGCTGGTGATGGTGATGTCGTGCGGGTGACTTTCCATCACGCCGGCATTGGTGATGCGGGTGAACTTGGCACTGTGCAGATTCCCGATGGATGCCGCACCGCAGTAGCCCATACCCGAGCGCAGTCCGCCGACGAGCTGGTAGATGACCTCCTGTACTGTCCCCTTGTAGGGTACACGGCCGGCAATGCCTTCCGGGACGAGCTTCTTCGCATCCCGGATGTCGTTCTGGAAGTAACGGTCACGCGAACCGTTCTTCTGTTCCATGGCCTCCAGCGACCCCATGCCACGGTAGCTCTTGAACTTTCGTCCGTTGAAGATGATGGTGTCGCCCGGCGACTCTTCCGTACCGGCGACGAGCGATCCGATCATCACGCTGCTGCCGCCGGCTGCCAGTGCCTTGACGACATCGCCCGAGTAGCGCAGTCCGCCGTCTGCAATCAGCGGCACGTCTGTTCCCTCCAGAGCCTTGTAGACATCATAGATGGCTGTAAGCTGCGGTACGCCGACGCCGGCTACGACGCGTGTGGTGCAGATGGAGCCGGGGCCGATGCCCACCTTGACGGCATCAGCGCCGTTGTCAACGAGGAACTTCGCCGCCTCGCCTGTCGCAATGTTTCCTACGACGACATCGAGGTCGGGGAAAGCTGCCTTCACATCGTGCAGCTTGCCGATCACGCCGGCAGAGTGTCCGTGGGCTGTGTCAATGACGATGGCATCCACACCTGCGGCCACCAGGGCCTGTGCGCGCTCCATCGTGTCGCCTGTGACGCCGACACCGGCGGCCACGCGCAGCCGGCCTTTTTCGTCCTTGCAGGCCATGGGCTTGTCCTTGGCCTTGGTAATATCTTTATAGGTAATCAGTCCCACGAGGCGGTTCTCACGGTCGACTACCGGCAGTTTCTCGATCTTGTTTTCCTGCAGAATCTGTGCAGCCGCTGTAAGGTCGGTCTGCTGATGGGTGGTGACGAGGTTTTCCTTTGTCATCACCTCGTCAATGAGCTTGTCCAGATGGCGTTCAAAACGGAGGTCACGGTTGGTGACGATACCTACGAGATGGTTCTCCCCGTCGACGACAGGAATGCCGCCGATATGATAGTCGGCCATCATGTCGAGTGCATCTTTCACGGTGCGTCCCTGACGGATGGTGACCGGATCGTAGATCATTCCGTTCTCTGCCCGTTTCACGATGGCGACCTGGCGTGCCTGGTCCTCGATGGTCATGTTCTTGTGGATGACGCCGATACCTCCTTCACGTGCAATGGCGATCGCCATCGAGCTTTCTGTCACGGTGTCCATGGCTGCCGTCACGAAAGGTACGTTGAGGTCGATGTGCCGCGAGAACTTGGTCTTCAATTCCACCTCTTTGGGCAGCACTTCTGAATAAGCCGGGATTAGGAGGACGTCATCGTAGGTCAGACCGTCCATCATGATTTTTTCTGCAACAAATGATGACATAATTGTATTTTAGAAATTTATTGCATGCAAATTTAGCAATTTAAATTCAAACAGACAGTGTTTTTCTTTTTTTCCATTCCTTAATTAAAGCTATTTAACGACATACACCTGCTCGGAGTAACTGTTCAATGAACAGTGATGGCTATCGTTATTTTTGTATGGTCCCGGATAGATTTGTTTTATTTCTTGTTAAAGCCCGGCCTGCAGAAGGTATTCTTCGGGGTGGGTGTGTTGATGAATGTAGATGAGTGTTTTCTCCGAATCTAAGTGACCGACCTTTGGACTTTTCCGCCGAGCAGACTTTGTTCTCTTCACAGCGGTCGACTGCCACTCGGATTGTATCTTTGAGCTGCGGTTGAAAATAAATCCCGTCGTTTTATAATGAATAAAAGGCTGATGATCAACAGAATACGGATATTGATAGAAATAATCTATCAATAGAATAGACACAGTCTGTTGTTTGAAGAAGATTAAAAAACTATCTTTGCATTCGAATCGATTAAATAACTTAACAGAAAGGTTTTAGCAATGAGAACATTAGAATTTTTAGGTTTAGATGAGAAGAAGGTACAGTACGTGGTAAAGGAACTCTCCGTATTGTTGGCTGACCTTCAGGTGTATTATAGTAATCTTCGCGGTTTCCACTGGGACGTGAAAGGGCATGGTTTCTTTGTAATGCACAGCAAATATGAAGAGCTTTACAACGATGCAGCAGAGAAAGTGGATGAAGTGGCAGAGCGTATCCTCCAGCTGGGCAGTGCGCCGGAGAGCCGTTACAGTGCTTATTTGCAGACATCTGAGATCAAGGAAGCCGGTGTCGTAAGCTGTGCCAAGGAAGGAATTGATCTTCTTCTTGATTCTTACAAGACTTTGATCGCTCGGGAACGTAAGATTATTGAGCTTGCATCCGATGCCAAGGACGACACGACGGTCTCGCTGATAAGCGACTTCCTGAAGGATCAGGAGAAGACGGTCTGGATGCTCGTTGCGGTCAGATCGCAGAGCTGTGCTGAATAATTCGGCAGGAACAGGGCACTGTCTATAGGGCAGGCTCTGGAGGGTATGGAACATAGAAGGTCTGTCCTGGGGCAGACAAAAGCTTCGGGCACACCTCCTCACGTTCCTCCATAAATAAACAGCCATATCCTGGCAGGTAATGCCTCGATATGGCTGTTTTTGTCAGAATATTTCTTGTTTCAAAATCTACTGACGGTGAGTTGCGTTCCAATTGGGCACTACTTGCGTTTCAATTGGTGCTTGGTTGGAGGGCAAGTAATGCTTGATTCGGATGCAGATGGGCGTAGTTTTCAAGAGCAATCGTAATCTGCTGATGTCGTGTCGTCTGCAAGTGGATATTGGGTTCCTTCTTTCCGTCCTTCAGGCAGGACGGAAAGCAATTGTTGTAAGGATATTTCAAAATTGGCAGCCCATGTGTCCATCTGGAAATCGGCAGAGTTTTGCAGGAGAATCATACCTGTGAAAGTGTGTAGAAACAGAACAGGGGCACACAAAATCTGTGTGTCCCTGTTTCTATATGAGGCGGTCTATATACCGCTCCTTTGTTTCTTTGCAAGAAGAATCTTCAGAACTCTGCGTTCTTCGGTGTGCGTGCGAACGGAATTACGTCGCGGATGTTCTGCATACCGGTAACGAAGAGGATAAGCCGTTCGAAGCCGAGACCGAATCCGCCATGAGGGCAGGTTCCGTACTTGCGGGTGTCGAGATACCAGTCGTACACCTCACGCTTCATGCCCCGGCTGTCTATCTCCGCAAGCAGTTTGTCATAGTTCTCTTCACGGACAGAGCCGCCGATGATTTCGCCGATGCGCGGGAAGAGTACATCGGTTCCCTGCATGGTCTTTCCGTCGGGGTTCTTCTTCATGTAGAACGACTTGATTTCGCTCGGGTAGTCGGTCATGATGACAGGACGCCTGAAGTGCTCCTCGACAAGATAGCGTTCGTGCTCGCTGCTGAGGTCCATGCCCCATCCGGTAATCGGGAACTCGAACTTCACGCCGTCGGCGACAGCCTTCTGGAGAATTTCGATGCCCTCTGTATAGGTAAGGCGGACGAAGTCTTCCTTCAATACACCTTCCAGACGTGCGATGAGCTCCTTGTCGATCATCTTGTTCAGGAACTCAAGGTCGTCCTTGCAGTTGTCCAGTGCCCACCGGACACAGTACTTGATGAAATCTTCCTCCAGGTCCATCAGCTCGTCCTTGTCGATGAAGGCGACCTCCGGCTCGACCATCCAGAACTCTGCCAGGTGGCGGGGCGTGTTGGAGTTTTCGGCACGGAACGTCGGCCCGAATGTGTAGATGGCACCGAGTGATGTCGCGCCCAGTTCGCCTTCCAGCTGTCCGGAAACGGTGAGATTCGTGCGCTTTCCGAAGAAATCTGCATTGTAGTCAACCTTTCCTGACTTGGCGATGCGGTCGAGGTCGAGTGTCGTCACCTGGAACATATTGCCGGCTCCCTCTGCATCGCTGCCTGTAATCAGCGGGGTATGGAAATAGTAGAATCCATGCTCATGGAAGTACCTGTGGATGGCGATGGCCATGTTGTGGCGGATGCGGAAGACTGCTCCGAAAGTGTTTGTACGCAGACGCATATGCCCGTACTTGCGCATATATTCGAAGCTCTGTCCTTTTTTCTGCATGGGATAGTCGCTTGGACAGAGACCGTAGATTTCGATCTCCTTGCACTGGATTTCAGATGTCTGTCCCTTTCCCTGGCTCTCGACAAGCGTCCCGACAACACTGATGCAGGCACCTGTCGTAATGCTCTTCAGCTCTTCAGCATCCATTTTTGACGGGTCGACGACTACCTGGATATTTTTGATGGTGGAGCCGTCGTTCAGTGCGATGAAGTCAACAGCCTTGCTGCTTCTGTGGGAACGCACCCATCCCTTTACGTTGATATCTTTTCCAAAGTCGGTGCAGGCGAGTGCATCGACGACTTTTGTTCTCTTCATCTTTAATGTTGTAGTTAGGGCCTCCAGAGTGCCTCAAGAGGAGGGAATGTCAGTCACTGATATGCACAATGACCGGTAACGGCATTGCCTGGTTTCTCTCATTCCTTTCTTTAGAGGGGTCGTGGAGGCCGTTTATAGAAGCTTTCGGGGATGTCTTTATCCCCGTTTGTCCTCCCGCATCCCTTTTTCTGAGGCTTGGGGAGGCCTGCTTTTCTACTCAAATGCCCCCATACGCAGCATATCCACTTCCTTCTCGGTGAGGAACCGCCAGTCACCACGACGTACATTCTTCTTCGTCAGACCGGCGAACTGTACACGGTCGAGCTTGACAACGCGATAGCCGAGACTCTCGAAGATGCGACGGACGATGCGGTTTTTGCCGCTGTGGATTTCGATGCCCACCTGTGTCTGGTCCTGTGGGTCGGCATATTCAATGGCATCAGCCTTGATCTCACCGTCCTCAAGCTCGATGCCGTCAGAGATTTTCTGCAGGTCGTTGGCTGTGACCGGCTTGTCGAGGAACACATGATAGACCTTCTTCTTCAGGAACTTGGGATGGGTAAGCTTTGAGGCAAGGTCGCCGTCGTTGGTAAGGAGCAGCACACCTGTCGTGTTACGGTCCAGGCGGCCTACAGGATAGATACGTTCCGGGCAGGCTCCCTTCACGAGGTCCATGACCGTCTTGCGCTGCTGCGGGTCATCGCTCGTGGTGACGTAATCCTTCGGTTTGTTCAGAAGGACATACACTTTCTTCTCCAATGATACCGGCTTCTCCTGGAAGAGGACTACGTCGGAGCGCAGCACCTTGCTGCCAAGTTCCTTTACGACTTCTCCGTTTACGGTCACTGCGCCGGAGAGGATGAATTCGTCTGCCTCACGGCGTGAGCATACACCGGCATTGGCAAGGTACTTGTTCAGTCGGATCGGTTCGTTCGGGTCGAAGTTCTCCTCCTTGTACTCAATCCGCTTCTTGAGCGAGTATTTAGCATTCGGGTCATAATCAGCTGTACGCTGGCGATAACCGCCCTGATTGTAGCCGCCACGGTTGTTGTAACCTCCCCGGTTCTGATAGCCTCCATGATTGTAACCTCCCCGGTTGTTGTTATAGCCGCGGTTCTGGTAGCCGCCGCGTGGCTGGTAACCTCCGTGCCGCGGCTGATAACCTCCCTGGTTTGCCTGATAGCCATTGTTTTCCTCGCCCTCGGCACCGTTTCCGGCATTGTAGCGTGGGCGGTAAGGCTGTTGCTGGTAACCGTTTTCGTCGTTGTTGTAACGAGGACGGTAGCCTCCCTGCTGCGGCCGGTTGTTATAGCCGCCGCGGTTGTTATATCCGCCCTGCCGTGGCTGGTAGCCGCCTTCGTCACCGTTGTTGTTGTAGCGTGGCCGGTAGCCCCCCTGCTGCGGGCGGTTCTGATAGCCACCGCGGTTGTTGTAGCCTCCGTAGCTGTTCTGGCGTGGCCGGTAGCCTCCCTGCTGCGGGCGGTTTGTACTCTGCAGACCAGAGCCGAAACCTTCCGGACGGAATCCGCCTTCGTCGTTGCCGTTGTTTGTCTTGTTGCTGCTGTAAGCACGCTGGCTGTGAATACGCGGCCGCTGTGTGCGTCCTGTTGTGCCACGGTACTCTCTCTGATAGCTGCCTTGACCGGCTGCTGAATAGCCCTTACGGCTGTTCTCGTTCTGCTCAGACTGAACTTCTTTGTTCTCGAATTCTTCTGCCATAGTTGTTTTGCTTTTTGTTTTGGTGTTACTGGCCTCACGGCCAATGATTGTTGTTTTATTTTGTTTATAATTTGAACTCCGTTTGACAGGAGCTACTCAGTTGCTGTCTGCTTGTAGAGCTTTTGGGGAAGTGGTTAAATTCCCGTATAGTTGTGCGGGGTGATAGCCATCAGTTCGGCTTTCACGTTGTCGCTGACATTGAGCGTGCGGATGAACGCATGGATGGTCTCTTCGGTCATCTTCTCGTTTGTGCGGGTGAGCGCCTTCAGTGCCTCGTAGGGATGCGGATAGGCTTCACGGCGCAGGATGGTCTGGATGGCTTCGGCCACGACGGCCCATGTGTTGTCGAGGTCCTCGCTCAGCTTCTCTTCATTGAGGATGAGCTTGCGCAGTCCTTTCAGTGTACTTTGGATGGCGATGATGCTGTGACCGAGCGGAACGCCGACGTTGCGCAATACGGTCGAATCCGTAAGGTCGCGCTGCAGGCGGCTCACCGGCAGCTTCTGTGCCAGGAACTGCAGGATGGCGTTGGCTATCCCGAGGTTTCCCTCGCTGTTTTCGTAATCGATGGGGTTCACCTTGTGCGGCATGGCACTTGACCCTACCTCGCCGGCCTTGATCTTCTGCTTGAAATATTCCATGGAGATGTACATCCAGAAGTCACGGTCCAGGTCGATGATGATGGTATTGATGCGGCGGATGGCATCGAACACGCTGCCCAGATGGTCGTAGTTGCTGATCTGTGTCGTCCACTGTTCACGTTCCAGCCCCAGCTTCTCGCTGACGAACCGGTTGCCGAAGGCACGCCAGTCATACTGCGGATAAGCCACGTGATGGGCGTTGAAGTTGCCCGTGGCACCGCCGAACTTGGCCGTCAGTTTGCAGCTGCGCAGGGATGCGAGCTGCTCGGACAGGCGATAGACATAGACCTCAATCTCCTTGCCCAGACGGGTGGGGGAGGCCGGCTGTCCATGTGTCTTCGCCAGCATCGGCACATCCTTCCATTCCCCGGCATATTCCTTCAGCTGTGCGATCAGCTCCTCGACCTGCGGATAAAACACCTTTTCGAGTGCTTCCTTTACTGACAGCGGGACACTTGTGTTGTTGATGTCCTGCGAAGTCAGGCCGAAGTGGATGAACTCCTTGTAGGCCTCCAGCCCGCCGATCCTGTCAAACTCTTCTTTGAGGAAGTATTCAACCGCCTTCACGTCGTGGTTGGTCGTCTTCTCAATTTCCTTTATCCGTGCCGCCGAAGCCTCGTCGAAGTTGCGGTAGATGTCACGCAGCGGCTCGAAGAGCGTACTGTCGAAACTTTCCAGTTGCGGCAAGGGCAACTCGCACAGCGTGATGAAATACTCGATTTCGACACGTACCCGGTAACGGATGAGGGCATACTCGGAAAAATAGTCGGCAAGGTGTTCGGTCTTGTTTCGGTAGCGACCGTCAATGGGAGAAACGGCTGTTAATGTGTCGAGGATCATAACAATGTTGATTAATATGGTGCAAAATTAACAATAAAATCAGTAACAGCGCAAATAATAATAATAATATTCTGAAAAGAATGCGGATAAATTCTCAATAAAATAAAAAAGACCTCACAACAGGCGTTGCAAAGTCATTCATTTCTCTTATATATAAAGGTGGGCGTTGACGGATTCGAACCGCCGACCCTCTGCTTGTAAGGCAGATGCTCT
>OGKA01001772.1_pt1 | contig 15788 bp, 10 predicted proteins | sample 1572211 | NCBI WGS metagenome assembly OGKA01 (sample SAMEA2582125, study PRJEB24529) | metagenome | biome: Human gut stool | place: China | collected 2011 | reverse complement strand
TGAGAGTTCGACTGGATGTGCTGGGGATGCCGGGAGGGTTCCTCTAGGCTTGCGAAAGAATGCTAAGGGCAGGAAACAGACGGCACAACTCGCTGCGCTCAGACAAGTGCCGTCTGTTTCCTAACGCATTCTCCCGCGAGCCAAGAGGAAGCCAGCTCCCGGGATCAGGCGCATCCAGTCGAACTCTCACCGGCTGGTTGAGGGACTGGAGGGAGGAAAGAGGTTGTTTTACTGGCAGGTCAAAGCACTTTTTTTAAGCGAGGGAAGAAGAAAGAGTCCGGGAGCGGGCGATTCTGTTTGGGGCCTTACAGGCGCGTTAGAGGGTGGTGGGATGACGAGGTGAAGTTTGGTGGCTTCGGGACGACTTTATTTAGGAAAAGATTTCAAAAAGGACTTGCTATTTCTATAGGAATTGGGTACAATAACCTTAAGGTTGATTATTATTTAACAATCCATGACTGTTCAACGTGAACAATCACATCATTTTCTAGGAGGAAAAGAAAAATGGCAGTTAAAGTTGCGATTAATGGTTTTGGCCGTATTGGCCGTCTTGCATTCAGACAGATGTTTGGCGCAGAGGGATTCGAGATCGTTGCGATCAACGACTTAACTTCTCCGGAGATGCTCGCACACCTTTTAAAATATGACTCCACACAGGGCAGATACGCTCTTGCAGATACCGTATCTTACAGTGAAGATTCCATCACAGTTGATGGAAAAGAGATCAAGATCTACGCGAAAGCAAACGCAGCAGAGCTTCCGTGGGGCGAGATCGGTGTAGACGTTGTTCTTGAGTGCACAGGTTTCTACACATCCAAAGCAAAAGCACAGGCTCATATCGATGCTGGTGCTAAGCACGTTATCATCTCCGCTCCGGCAGGAAATGATCTTCCGACAATCGTTTACAATGTAAACCATGAGACATTAAGCAAAGATGACCACATCATCTCCGCTGCTTCCTGTACAACAAACTGCCTTGCTCCGATGGCAAAAGCATTAAACGATGCTTACCCGATCCAGTCCGGTATCATGTGCACAATTCACGCTTACACAGGCGACCAGATGACACTTGACGGACCGCAGAGAAAGGGCGACAAGAGAAGAAGCCGTGCTGCAGCGATCAACATCGTTCCGAACAGCACAGGTGCTGCAAAGGCAATCGGCCTTGTTATTCCGGAATTAAACGGCAAGCTCATCGGTTCTGCTCAGCGTGTTCCTACACCGACAGGTTCCACAACAATCTTAACAGCTGTTGTTAAGGGCCAGCCGACAAAGGAATCCATCAACGCAGCAATGAAGGCAGCTTCCAACGAGTCCTTCGGTTACAACACAGATGAGATCGTTTCCAGCGATATCGTTGGTATGAGATACGGTTCTCTCTTCGATGCAACACAGACAATGGTTCTTCCGATCGACGAGAACACATCTGAGGTTCAGGTTGTATCCTGGTACGACAACGAGAACTCCTACACAAGCCAGATGGTTCGTACCATCAAGCACTTCGGAAAACTGTTAAACGCTTAATTTCGAGCAGTTATCGAAGAAAATAGACTCAGCAAAGGGTCCGGTCTGATGAGGACCGGATCCTTTTTTCGATTTATAAAAAGGAGGAATTCCAACATGTCTTTAAATAAGAAAACAGTTGATGATATCAACGTAAAGGGAAAGAGAGTGCTGGTCCGCTGCGATTTCAACGTACCGTTAAAGGACGGTAAGATCACAGACGAGACACGTATCAACGCAGCTCTTCCGACAATCCAGAAGCTGATCAACGATGGCGGCAAAGTGATTCTTTGCTCCCACCTTGGAAAAGTAAAAAATGGTCCGAACGAGGGAGAATCCCTGGCTCCGGTTGCAAAGAGCCTTTCTGAGAAACTCGGAAAAGAAGTTGTTTTCGTATCCGATTACAACGTAACCGGCGAAGCTGCAACAAAGGCTGTAAACGCAATGAAAGAGGGAGATGTCGTTCTTCTTCAGAACACCCGTTTCCGCGGAGCTGAGGAGACAAAGAACGGCGAACAGTTCAGCAAAGAGCTGGCTGACCTTGCAGACGACTATGTATGCGACGCGTTCGGTTCCTCCCACAGAGCACACGCTTCCGTAGCTGGTGTTACAAAATTCATCTCCGCAAAGGGCGGTTCCAACGTTGTCGGATACCTGATGGAGAAAGAGATCGCGTTCCTCGGAAATGCGGTTGAAAATCCGGTTCGCCCGTTCGTTGCGATCCTCGGCGGCGCGAAAGTTGCTGATAAGTTAAATGTAATCTCCAACCTCCTTGAGAAGTGCGATACTCTTATCATCGGCGGCGGTATGGCATACACCTTCTTAAAGGCACAGGGCAAGGAGATCGGTAAGTCCTTAGTTGACGATACAAAGATCGATTACTGCAAAGAGATGATGGATAAGGCAGCAAAGCTTGGCAAGAAGCTTCTTCTTCCGGTTGATACTACGGTTGTTTCCGAATTCCCGAACCCGATCGATGCTCCGGTCGAGGTTGAGTATGTTTCTGTAGATGCGATCCCGGCTGACAAAGAGGGCGTTGACATCGGACCGGAGACCTGCAAGATCTACGCGGACGCAGTGAAGAATGCGAAGACCGTTGTATGGAACGGACCGATGGGCGTATTCGAGAACCCGACACTTGCTGCTGGTACGATCGCAGTGGCAAAAGCACTCGCTGAGACAGATGCGACAACGATCATCGGCGGCGGTGACTCCGCAGCAGCTGTCAACCAGCTCGGCTTCGGCGACAAGATGAGCCACATCTCCACAGGCGGCGGCGCATCCTTAGAGTTTCTGGAAGGAAAAGAACTCCCAGGCGTTGCAGCAGCTGACGATAAGTAAATAAATGAAACCAGTACACCGTGCGCCTGAAAAGGCATGAAAAGGCGCTGCAAGCTCGCTTGCATAAGCCTTTTCAGGTCTTTTCAGGCATAGGGGGCGCGCCCCCGGCTTCTTGTTTTTATGAAATAAAAACAAGAAGATGCACGGTGGGAAGTAGATGTACGCATTTACTTTCCTGGCTGTAAATATTATAGTGTCCGAGATTCCAGATCCGGGACGGCGATCCCGTCCCGGATTTTGTGATATAAAATTGGTATATATGGGGGTAAATAACCATGGCAAGAAAGAAAATCATCGCTGGAAACTGGAAAATGAACATGACTCCGTCCGAGGCTGTCGCACTTGTTGAGACATTAAAGCCGCTCGTTAAGACGGAGGAAGCGGACGTTGTATTCTGCGTACCGGCTATCGACATCATTCCTGTCGTAAAGGCATGCGAGGGAACGAACATCGAGGTTGGCGCGGAGAATATGTATTTCGAGGAGAAAGGCGCATATACAGGCGAGATTTCCCCGAACATGTTGACAGATGCCGGCGTGAAATACGTCATTATCGGACATTCCGAGAGAAGAGAGTACTTTGCAGAGACAGATGAGACCGTCAACAAGAAAGTCTTAAAGGCATTCGAGCATGGTCTGACCCCGATCATCTGCTGCGGCGAGACCCTGACCCAGAGAGAGCAGGGGATCACACTGGACTGGATCCGCAAGCAGGTCAAGATCGCGTTCCAGAACGTGACAGCAGACCAGGCAAAGACTGCTGTGATCGCTTATGAGCCGATCTGGGCGATCGGAACCGGAAAGACAGCAACGACAGAACAGGCCGAGGAAGTCTGCGGCGCGATCCGTGCATGCATCGGTGAGATCTACGATGAAGCAACGAAGGAAGCGATCCGCATCCAGTACGGCGGATCTGTAAATGCCGGAAATGCTGCAGAGCTCTTCGCACAGCCGGATATCGACGGCGGACTTGTCGGCGGCGCATCCTTAAAGGCTGATTTCGGAAAGATCGTCAACTACAAATAAGTATCGTACATGGAGGAAGAGATTCCCGGCTGTATGAATATGCAGTTTACATAAAACTGCAAGGGAAATAACAGGAAAAATTTTGAGCGCTGTGTCATGGAAAATGGGCTGTGACACAGCGCCTTTTATCTCAGTCGAGAAGACTCCCACCTCTTTAGGTAGTGAGTAATAGCAAATTTGTCTCAGTGGGAGTCAGGTCTCCGACTGAGCTAAACGCTTCGCGAGGATGCGCAGTGATTCTGTATGGAATATGTCAGCTTTGCTGACCAAAATCACGCGCCAAATCTCACGGACGTTCGACTTGAATTACATTTACAATAGTGACAATCTGTCATTCTTTGCGTCCACCCTATTGACTGGACAGAATGAAAATGTTACGATATTTAGATGTTCAAAATATTTTAGACAAAAATGATTTGATTTTACAGGGATCCGGCTGCGTCGGATCAGAGAATGAAAGAGGAAATGCCTATATGAAGAAGATTGGAATCGTAACAGACAGTCACAGCAGCATCAGCCAGGAAGAGGCGGAAAAACTTGGGATTTTTGTTCTGCCGATGCCGTTTTACATCGATGGGGTGTGCTACTACGAGAGCGTGACCCTGTCCAGGGAACTGTTTTTTGAGAAGCTGGCGGCCGGAGCAGATATTACGACGTCCCAGCCATCCCCGACTGCGGTGATGGAAATCTGGGATAAGGCGCTGGAGCAGTTTGAGAAGATCCTCTATTTACCGATCAGCAGCGGTCTCAGCGGTTCCTACGAGACAGCGATGATGTTGGCGAAGGATGAAGCGTATGAGGGGCGTGTTCTCGTTGTAGATGACGGACAGGTTGCGGCTCCGCTCCACCAGATGGTATTAGATACGTTGGATATGATCGAAAAGGGATATGAGGCGGAACAGATCCGTGATCTCCTTGAAAGGGCGGGAGACCGGATGATGATCTATATCGCGCTCCAGACGCTGGAGTGCTTAAAGAAAGGCGGAAGAGTGACACCGGCGGCAGCGGCATTGGGATCTGTGTTTAATATCAAGCCGATCCTGAAGCTGCAGACAGGAAAGCTGGACTCCTTTAAGAAATGTCACGGGATCGTAAAAGCAAAGAAGGCGGCCATCGAGGCCATGCAGGCAGAGATCCGGGATAATTTTCAGGATGCGTTAAATGACGGTGCCCTCCACCTTCTGGCATCCTCCAGCGGGACAGACGAGGAGAATGCGGCATGGGTCGAGGAGATCAAGGAAGCGTTTCCTGGTGTTCCGCTTCTCTACGATAATCTGTCCCTCGGCGTATCCTGCCATATTGGACCGGGCGGAATGGGAATCGGGTGCGCGGTGGCACCGGATTATAAGAGAGTGTAAAAGCGCAGGGTATGGTTAGTGGTGATAGAGGATTTTGCCGATTCGGAATGCGAAGCATCGGCAAAATCAGTTACTGTTTGCGCAAGGCGTAAACAGTAACGATCGTGGGATTCGATAAAAGCTATAAGCTCTGTGAGTGTTGCGTGTATACAAAATTTGTCTTATAATAGAAGACAGACCGTAACTGTGAGGTACTGAACAGTTACGACAGACCATAAAAATGAATGTTGTGTTTTGCGCACAGGAAAACATAATCCTGCAGCGGGGCGAAGGCTTGCAGAACGGGCGGTGCAGGTGCGCATAAAAGGAGGAAACGATGGAATACCGCAGATTTGGAAATACGATCGTAGCAAGGATCGATCAGGGTGGGGATGTTCTGGAGAAGATGAAGCGCATCGCGATGCTCGAGGATGTGAAACTTGCGAGCGTCAGCGCATTAGGTACATTTTCTTCCATGACCGTAGGAATTTATGATCTGGAAAAACGTCAGTTTATGGGGAATGATTTCGAGGGAATGTTTGAGATCGTCTCTTTTACAGGAACCATCAACACGATGGACGGAAAGTATTACAGCCACATCCACGCGGCGGCAGCCGACGCGAAGGGCAATGTATACGGCGGACATTTAAGCCGAGGTATCATCGGAGCGACCTGTGAGATGGTGATCACAGTGATCGACGGAGTTGTGGATCGCGTAAAAGATGAGGAGACAGGACTCAATATCTTTAACTTTAGGTGCTAAAGTGCAGTAAGGTAACTGTGAAGGTACTGAATCGTTACATATTTTTGTGAATTGTGATAAGAGATAAGAAAAGATCGATAAGGAGCAGGTTATGGAACAGATGATTCCGGGATTTCTGGAAGAGATGTTGAAAAAACAGTATGGAGAGGAAGTTTTCGCGAAGATCCTCGCAGGATATCAGGCGAGACGCCCGGTGACACTCCGGGTCAATCCCTTAAAGGCGGACCGGAACACGGTAGAACAGGCACTTACCGGCGCCGGGATCGCGTTCCGAAACGTGTCATGGTATGAGGATGCGATGATCATCGAGGACGCAAGGGAGCCGGAGATTCAGGAACTTCCGATCTATAAGGAAGGCGGAATCTATCTCCAGAGCCTTTCCTCCATGCTGCCGCCGCTGTTTCTCGGCCCAAAGGTTGGAGAGTCCGTCCTCGATATGGCTGCCGCCCCGGGCGGAAAGACGACCCAGATGGCGGCGATGACAGGAAATCAGGCGCAGATCACGGCTTGTGAGAAGAATAAGGCGCGGTCAGAAAAGTTAAAATACAACCTGGAAAAACAGGGGGCATCGGGAACCTACGTGATGGTGGAGGACGCAAGAAAGCTCGACGATTTCTTTTCCTTCGATCGGATCCTCTTAGATGCGCCCTGCAGCGGAAGCGGAACCGTAGAAGTGCGGGATGGCGTCTGCCGGACAAAGATCTCAAAGGAACTTGTGGAAAGATCTGCGAGAACGCAGGAAGAACTGTTAAAAAAAGCGCTGAAGCTTTTAAAATCCGGACATGAGATGGTCTACTCCACCTGCTCGATCTTAAAAGAGGAGAACGAAGGTCTCTTAAAGCGCGTTTTAAAGAGTGCAGGCGGAGAACTTGTACCGATCGGGGAAGAGTGGACGAAGGAACTTCCGTTACTTCCGAACGCGATGCCGGGGACGCTTCTCGTGGGACCGGATGAATTGTTTGAGGGATTTTTTGTGGCGAAGATCAGAAAAAAATAGAAGCACCGCGAGGAGCTTCTATTTTTTTGCAAAAAACGCTTTAAGCTTTTATTCCGCCCTGCGGTTCTCAACCTCGATCCGTTTCAGCTCAGGCATGATCGTGATCAGCATCGTGAGGATGCAGGCGGTTCCACCGATGACATTGGAGACCGGCTCAGCGAGGAATACGCCGTCGGTTCCCATATGCATGGCGTAGGGGAGAAAGTAGGTCAGCGGTACAACGATGAATACCTTGCGGAGCAGGGAGAAGAAGATCGCAAAGACCTTCTTGTTCAGGGATTTAAATACCGCCTGACCGATGTACTGCAGGTCCATAAAGATAAAAGCCGCAAAATACATGTTCAGCGCCGGAACTGCATCCTGGATCAGCGCCGCGTCCGAGCTAAAAATACGGATCAGCGTTTCCGGGATGAGGATGATCATGCTCCACATGACGGCCGTGTAACCGAAAACGAGGAGACTCATGATCAGAATGGATTTCCGCACGCGTCCCGGTCTGCGGGCACCGTAGTTGTAGCTCAGGATCGGGGAAGTTCCCTCTACCATGGCGTGGATCGGTGTCTCGACAAGCTGGCGCACACTGGAGATGATGGTCATGACGGAGATATAGATATCGCCGCCGGTGACGGAAAGGATATTGTTGCAGCAGATCGTCACGAGGCTGTTTGTGAGCTGCATGATAAATCCGGCCGCGCCGAGGCTGAGGATATTTTTCGCATGTTCGGTACATTCCGGGATCTCATTTTTATGAAGGAACCGCAGCTTTAACTCGGATTTTTTCGTGAGGAAAAACAGGACGAAGGCGGCGGACAGGCACTGGGAGATTACGGTGGCGATGGCCGCGCCGCGGACACCGAGTCCGAGGGCAAAAATAAAGAGCGGATCAAGCACCAGGTTTGTTCCGGCACCGATCGCGACGGATAACATGCCGATGCTGGAGTAGCCCTGGGCGTTGATAAACGGGTTCATGCCGACCGCGATCATTGACGGCAGAGTTCCGATCAGATAGAGCATCATATACGGATAGGCGTAAACGATAGCCTCAGCGGAAGCGCCGAAGAGGATCAGGATCGGGCGGGCGAAGAGGAAGCCGACCGCCATAAGGATCACCGCGCAGACACAGAGCATCGTAAAAGAAGTGTTCATAATGCGCTTTGCTGTGTCAGAGTCCTTCTTCCCACGGAAGATCGAGAAGAGCGGCGCACCGCCGGTCCCAAAGAGGTTGCTGAAGGCTGTGATGATGACAATGATCGGAAAACATAAGCCGACCGCGCCGAGAGCGGCTGTTCCGATTTCCGGGATCCGCGCGATGTAGATGCGGTCCACGATATTATATAGAAGGTTTAAGATCTGGGCAATCAGCATGGGGAGTGCGGCTCCGAGGATATTGCCCGTTATGGTTCCGTTTTCAAAATCAATACGTTTCATATGTATGGTAGCTTTCCGTTACTTTTCATGGGTAGGAATTTTCTGAACTGAAAATTCCGTATGATACCGTTATGACCGCGGATTTTGCCGATTCGGAATGCGAAGCATCGGCAAAATCCTGTTACAGTACGCGGGCATGGAGTGCCCGTGTACTGTAACAGATTTCCTGTAACGATTTGATCCTTTCTAAATTTTCTCTTGCGTTTCAAGTATAGCATCCCCTATAATATATGTAAATTATTGTTTTTATATAGAAATACAATAAATATTATATAATGTAAGAAGATTCTTTACATTCAGACTATGATTTTTACGATCCGGGATCCAGATCCCACAGCTCGCACCGTTGTGGGAGTGGAAATCCGCAGATCGCCGGTCAGAAGGAGAGATTATGGAGATCAGACAGTTAGAATACTTCCGGGCCATCGTTGACGCCGGAACCATCAGCGGAGCGGCGAGGGAGCTTCATATGACACAGCCGCCGTTAAGCTACCAGATGAAAATGCTGGAGGAGGAACTTCAGGTGCCGCTTTTTATCCGCGGTATGAAGCATATCACACTGACGGAGGCGGGAAAAACGCTCTACGAACAGGCGGGAAAGATTCTGATGCTCTCGGAGGTAACGAAGCGTGAGGTCATAAAATCAAGTCAGGCGGCGACGATCCATATCGGAATGACTCCGTCCACCGTGTCCATGATGTCCCATTACCTGATGCGTTTTGCAAAAAGCCATCCCAATATCCATTTTGATATCCACGAGGGATCCACATTCACGATGAGGGATCAGCTTGAGAACCGGATCCTTGACCTCACGACCCTGCGCACGCCAATTACGTTAAGGGGCTGTGAGACGAGAACTCTGGCTGAGGAACGCCTTCTCGCCATGGCAGTTCCGGAGTTCCCTCTTTTAAAAGGACGCACATCGCTCCATCTGCAGGAGCTCTCGGAACAGCCCCTGATCCTGTCCCACCGGTTTCAGAAATATATCGCCTCGAAGTTTGAGGAGGCGGGACTTGTCTGCGATATCTACCTTGCCTGTGAGGATGCAAGGACCGCGATCACGATGGCGGAACGGGGAATGGGGATCGCGATCCTGCCGACTTCGATGCTGGAACTTTCGGATAAGCTGAAATCATGTGAGGTCTGTGATGCCGATTTTACAACAGAGGTCCTTCTTGCCTGGAGAAAAAGTCGGATTTCGTCGGAAATACAGGAATTTCTGGAATTTTGGAATTAAGAAATGTATTTGTGGAATGCATGAATCTTGAAAAAAATCTTGCAAGCAGATTTTGCAGGCAGATTAGACGAGTGATTTTCTGAAAAATGTGCCATAATGAGAAATAATGAAAAGCTTCATATTATGAAACATGTCAGGTGCAGAGAGTCTGACAGAACAGGAGAAGAATCGTTCATGAAGTATGATCTGGAACATTATGGGCAATATTTAACAGAATGCGAAAAAAGTAAAAATACGATCGAAAAGTATCTGAGGGATGTGCGGACTTTCCTGATATTTTCAGGAGAACGGGAGCTGAGCAAGGAGATCGTCTTAGACTATAAAAAGCTCCTCGTAGAAAAATACCGGACGTCCAGCGTAAATTCCATGCTGATCGCGGTGAATGGATATCTGAGCTGGATCGGCCGGGACGATCTCCGGGTGCGTGTGTGCAGAACACAGAGACGGATCTTTCGCGAGGAGGAGCGGGAACTGACGCGCGAAGAGTACCAGAGACTTCTTATGACCGCGAGACGGGAGAATCGCGAGCGCCTGTTCTGCATCCTTCAGACCATCGCGGGAACGGGGATGCGGATCGGAGAATTAAAATATCTGACAGCGGAGACTCTAAAGGAACGAAAGATACGGATCGACTTTAAGGGCAAAGTTCGGATCATCCTGATCCCAAGGTCCCTTCTGATCCTTTTGAGAGACTACTGTCGAAAACAGAAGATCAAGGAGGGAAGTATTTTCCGCTCAAGGAACGGGAGACCGCTGGACCGGAGAAATATATGGACGGAGATGAAAAGTCTCTGCGAGAAGGCAAAGGTAGCAGCAAGCAAAGTATTCCCGCATAATCTGAGACATCTCTTCGCGAGATGCTTTTACGAAAAGGAACACGACCTCGCGCGTTTGGCAGATTATCTTGGACACAGCAGCATTGAGACAACAAGACGGTATACGATGATCACAAGCGAGGAAGCCTGCGCAAAGGATTTAGAGCTTGGACTGGTCCAAAGGGAAGAAGCGATATCGGAAGGTGAAAAAGGTAATATGGAACAAATGGGAAAAAGGAGGATCCGTTTACGACATAATGTGTATTATGTCATAACGAATCCTCCTCTGTATTCATATATATACATAACAATTCTAACACGAAAAACCTTTGTTTTCAACGGATATTCCGGGTTTTTTACATTTTTGCGTTTTTTTAACATGATTTTCAAAAAATATGCGGTCCTGGAAACAGATTCACAGACCGGATACTTTTTTAAATTAACTTAAGAAAGCGTAAAAAGTATGAAAATTTCATGTAAGAACGATGCAAGATCTTCTAAGACAAGCCGTTCATGACATAATACACATTATGTCATGGACGGCTTTTTTGAATGAAAAAATGTATGATCGGAGAACGATACGGAAGTCTTGTGGTAATTGAAAAAGTGAAGATTCCTGGGAAACCGAAAACCTATTGGCGGTGTCGGTGTGACTGCGGGAATACATGCACCGTGGAAGATTCACACCTGAAAAACGGACATACGAAGAGCTGTGGCTGCAAAAGACGGATCCGCCTTCAGGAAAAACGTCTCGATCTCACCGGACAGCGGTACGGCAGGCTTGTGGTTCTGGGACCGGCAGCGGGGCTGACAGAAGAAAAAGAAGGCACGGTGGAGCAAAGCGGATCGTCTGCAGGTGATCGCGCGGATCGTCCGGACAGGATGAGTGATTACTGGCTTTGTCAGTGTGACTGTGGAAAACAGTGCATCTGCCGAAAAGAGAATCTCCGCTCCAGAGTCACAAGAAGCTGTGGCTGTCTTCAGGAAGCACAGAGAAAGGTAAATATGAAGAAAGCCATCCATTTTATGGACGGAACCTGTGTGGAGAGGATCGCGTGCAGAAAGACATTTTCCAATAATACTTCCGGTCACCGTGGAGTGTACAGAAGAGAAAACAATCGATGGAGAGCATCCATTGGCTTTCAGGGAAAGTCCTACAATCTTGGCAGCTTCGCAACCTATGAGGAGGCAGTTCAGGCGCGGCTGGACGCGGAAAAACGGTTATATGATCCGTTTTTAGCAAAATACCGCGAAGAAAATTCCTGACAACGCAGGGAGATCACAATACTGATAAAAACACTTCCAAATGCAGGAATACCGGGCAGCTCTGCTGCATAGAATGCAGTTTAGGAAGTGATTTTTATAAATTTTTAGGAACAAGGGGGAAAGGAGGGACTTTGTGAGCATACAGAGGCAGAAGAATCCTGTGTGCAGCAATTGAAATATTGACTTACAGTAACTGTTCAGCAGTGATACAGTTACGATCCACGATTCGAAAAAAAGGAGGAAAAGAGAGATGAAGAAGCGCGGAATGAAAAAACGTGTTCTGGCAGCACTCATGACGGCCTGCATGGTCGTTGGGTCTGTGCCGGGAGTGTCGTTGGCGGATGTGTCGGCAGGTGAGACAACGACAAATCAGTTCGGGTTAACGCCAAGCTCGAAAAAATATAATTTTGACGGAAGTTCGTCAGAGTCAGACAATTCGGATATTGTACTTAATAAGCAGGCAACCTACCTTGGAGATGATACTTATGAGATCACATTATCAGCGACGGCGAAGAACCAGATCAAGACAAAACCGATGCAAGTAGTATTTTTGCTGGATGCATCGGGATCAATGAATTGGTGTGATACTAAGGCTGAAGAGATAAAGTGCACAGAAAAAGAAGTAAAAAAATTAGATGGACATAAACATTATATTCAGTACAAACATAAAATATTAGGAATATTTTATGATGATTATCAAGGAAATGGCTGCACATTAATTGATAAAGGGACGAAAGAAAGCCGTTGGACTATAGCTGAAAATGCAATTCAGAAAATGTCGGAAAACTTAAAAAATGAAGGCATTGATTGTAAGTATGTATGGTTTAATGATAATACCGGAGATAGCCAAAAACTGGATGCTCCATATGATGATGTGCCGGGGCCAATTGGAGGAACGAATCTAAGCGCTGGAGTTAGATACGCACTCGGTAAATTTGAAGATGACTCAAAAGATGACTCAAAAGATGACTTAAAAGATAAAGTTCTCATTATTGTAGCTGACGGCGAATCAAACGATGGTTATCCTAATAAAGAGGTGGACAATTTTAAGTCTGCTTCTCAAAATAACAAGGTATACACAGTCGGTTTTACCTTCAGTAGTAACGCGTTTGGCAAGCTTGCCAGTCAAGACTGCAATTTTGAGGCTACTGACGCTGCGAAACTGCAGATCGCATTAAATAAGATCAGCCAGAACCTCAAGAGCATGATTATTGACCCGTTGGGCGAACAGGTCGAGCTTGCAGGCCCTGTCACAGTGACAGGAAGTACAAGTCCGGCGAAGGATCAGAACAAAGAGGATATAGCAACCGGTTCTGATGAATTAAAAAAGGTTGAAGGAATCACCTGGAATGATCCGAACGGATTACAGGGTACTGTCGAACTTAAATATAAGGTCAAGGTAAAAGATAAGACAGCTGGAACTGTGAAACTTAATGGAAACGCAAAACTGAGTTTTGAAAACAGCGCTGGCGGTACTTCAGAGCTTGAGTTCCCAACTCCGGAAGTTCAAGGCGCAGCATTAGAAGTTAAGTATGTGTGTGATGGGGCGGAAATAAAAGAACCGGATACTGACTGGGTAGGATTTACCAGTGAAAATGTTTCTTTTGAGCATATTAAAACGATTCCGGAAGAGATCAACGTAAACGGTGTGACATATTATACCATTTCCAGCACACCAAAAACAATTCCGACACCGACAGAAGCTAAGAAATATGAGGTTATTGTTTCCTTATCAACTGAAAGACCACGGCAGAATGAATACAGTGTTGTATATGATGCCGATGGCGGAAAATGGGACGATGCATATGTACCGGAGCCAGATTATGAGCTCAATTCAGACCGAAGTCAGCTTACAAGAACAAACGTGACAGCGAACGATATGATCGAAGTTCTTGCGGGTGAAAAAACACCGAAAAAGCAGGGGTGCACATTTAAAGGCTGGCAGCTTGTAATGGGTACGGACAGCGTTAGCCTTTTCCGGCCTATGCGAGTAGGACAAGTGGCATCTAAAGTAGAAGGTCAGGAAAATGCGTACAGAGCGTATGTGAAAGCAATCTGGGAAGAAGATGGCTCATCTGAGGAAAACAATATTACTTACTCTGTGAACCAGCACTATATTGCTCCTGATCATACAGATAATGTATCGATTAAAGACCTGACAGCAGGAAAAGATGCTTCTATAAAGGATGCAATCTCCGGTTATACACAGAATCTTCCGTGGCGAGGTGACACATATTTATATCGCCGCACAACGGTTACGACTGGCGGACAGACCGTAGATTATAATCCGGACACTGCAAGATTCACTGAAAACACGACAATTGATATCTATTACTATCGTGATTCCTGGAATGCTGGAAACAACAGTGAAACAGGCGGAGATGGTACCCCGGATACCGAGCAGGTTCTTGTAAAATTCGGAAGTAAGGACCGCGGAGACTGGGTAACAGGAAGCGGTATTGTTCAGGTATACACATTAGATGAAGGAAAGACAACAGTGACTCCGTCCAAGGATAACGTGACGGTAAGCTGTGGCGAAGGATATCATTTTACAAAGTGGACAAAGAATAATTCTGTAAATGAAATCGACCCGTTTACAGAGCAGACTGGTGTAAAAGGTGGAGAGACGATCAACTTCTGGGCATGGTTTGCAGCTGATGAGGTGAAAGTACCGAAGAAACCAGTATCTGAGGAGCTTCCGTATGTCACAGTAATTTGTACAAACACCAATGCATCCCACAGTGTATTAGAGAGAAATTATTATATTCTCGGTGGAGAGATTGACGAGGGGCGTGTGATCGTTGGTGATGTGAAATACGACTCAACGAATGGCAATTATGTCAGCCATGTCAAGGTAATGGGCGCATATTATGCAGGCCTTTTTGATATCGGCGAAGGCGGAAATCATATAGCTACCAAGGCCAACGATGTTTCCTTCGATATGGTATGGGACGGAGAAAAGTGGACAGCTCCAGATTCAATCGATACAATCAAAATTTCCTGCGCAGGCAGCGAAGATCCGGAGGGACCGACAGAGGATGAACTGAAAGATCTCATTAAAGTTGCGCTTGTCCATACCGGCAGCAATGCACACCCGAATGAAAATTATACGCTTATTGCTGACAGCTATGATGTCGAGACAAATGGCAGAACGGCAGTTGTCACTGTAAAGGCAGATAAGTATGTAAAAGAGTACAACTCACAGTATGGAGAACATGCTGTACAGGGAAAGAATACGGCAAAGCTTGTTTTTGACCATACAGGTGCTGGTTGGAAACTTGTCAATGACAATGCGGAAGTCAGCTTCACCGTAAAGTGTTCCGAGAAGAAGCCAGAATCCCCGAAAGGACCGACAAAAGAAGACTTAAAGAAGCTATTCGGAAATGCAATCACCGTGATCTGTACGACAGACGCAGATCATGCGGAAGAGACCTTTGGTCTTATTGATGGCAGCTTCCACTTCTCAAAGGACAAAGATGTTGATGATGAAGGTGTTGTAACGGTAAACGCGGATAAGTACATCAAGGCATTTAATGATGGAAACCATACGAATGCAGGTGACGATGGGGCGAGAGTAAAACTCTATTACGACGCTGACGAAGCAAAGTGGTGCGCAGATAAGGATATCAACATTACCTTCAAAGCAAAATGTGAGAAAACACCGGAGACCCCTGAGAAGCAGTACACCGAAATCAAGTTCGTTGTAGTAAACGGAACATTTACAGAGAACGGTCAGACAGAACTCACAAAGACCTTTGAGGTTGGAACGAAGCTCACACTTGCGGATATTCCTGCATCCAAGGGTAAGAGCAGCAGTTACAGCGATCAGACCTGGGATAAGTTCCCGGTTGGATATGTTGTAGGAAAAGATGGAACGACCTTTACGATCACCTACAAGTGGAGATCAAGCGGCAGTGGCAGTGATGACAGTGATTATGACTATGGCACCTCCACAAGAGGTAAAGCCACAAACGCAGCTGGTAAGTCCGGACGCTGGATCTTAGAGGGCGGCGAGTTCACGGAGGACAACGGAAGACTTCCGTCCAACGAGTACTTAAAGATCGGTGATACGATCT
>OGKA01001752.1_pt1 | contig 15910 bp, 12 predicted proteins | sample 1572211 | NCBI WGS metagenome assembly OGKA01 (sample SAMEA2582125, study PRJEB24529) | metagenome | biome: Human gut stool | place: China | collected 2011 | reverse complement strand
TATCAAGTATAGTTTAATTATCCATAAAAACTGGGGAAAATACAAAGAGGAGTTTCTTGGAACGTTGGAGAATGTATATATATTAGGAACTAAATTATAAAATTATTAATCATAGGCACAGCCTTATTTACATAGTATACTTATGCTAATAAGACTGTGCTTATTTTATTGAGAGACAAGATTTATTTTTTGAGAGAGGTTTTTATGATTCAACGTATTTTGATGCTAGCTCTTGTGTTGCTGGCTTTCACCATGCCTACAGAGGCAATTACTTATCAGGAATTGAAAACGTCGCCACAGTTTAAGCTTGTTTATTCTCAGTCGATGAATGGGCCCATAGAGAGTGGTGGCTTGTATATCTATTTAAACACTTATTCGATTGAGGCCCTACGCTATGCACCGCCACAGTATTCCTTGCGCGGGACTTACTATATTGTGATGGATACGTCTTATCAATCTATCATCAATGAGAGACAGCTCACCGTGGATTATGATACTAACTATTCGTTAGCGACACTTATTCATTCGTCTCGTATCATGAATCCGAGCCCGTCTATGCTGGCTTTGATTGAGGCTAGTGAAAGTAAGTCTGGTTTAGCTATGACAGGGGTAGATGTAGCGAGATATACATTTGATGGGGCGACAAAGCCAATGCATTATGTAAACGATACGCGTAAGGTCCCACTTAACCGTAATAATACTATTATATATGATATAGCGGATGCTATGTTTGTATCTGTATATCAGCAGCATTTTGATGATATTGTGGCCCAATGAGGTGGATGATGAAACGCATATATTTACTTTCACTATGGTTACTAAGCTGCCTCGTGTTGCCAATGCAAATCCAAGCCGTATCACAAGCTGACTTATTAAACGCAGAACGATTTGAACACATCGATTCGAGTGCTGACTCTGGAAGAGGAGATGGAAAATATTTGGATCTTTCATCTGTTAAGTCTGTAACGGCGCCGAATGGCCATCGTCGTATTGAAGCCGTCATTTATGTTTCCATGCCTGCTGCGAATATGATTCAAGGACTTTCAGTACAATACGATTACCAAATGGATCGTTCTTTGCGCCATTTGATTAATGATCATGATAGAAGTTTAAAACAAGGTGATAAGACCCCATATATCTCTATTTGGCGTGCAAAGCAAGGAAGTTCAGGAATTACAGGGACCGTTAATGATGGCGGTACCTATTACAATAATGGACAAATTCGCCAACAACGTATATATGCAGAAAATCTAAAAGCTATGATTCTACCTGCTGAATTTGGTGATGAAAAATATAAATTGCCTAATTTGATCTATAAAAAGATCTTTGGACTATCTTATGATGATGAGTTGTAATATTTATGTATGGCACTAGAGTGGTTAAAACAGTGAATAAACATAGATTAAAGATAAAACTTGTTTTTGGACTCCTAATAAAGCTTGTGCTTTTACTTATTTGGGGAATCTCTATTTGGGCTTTCTATACATTGCTCTATGATCGATATGTATTAGAAGCATATCCATTAAGGGATTATTTGCCAGTATTGATATTTACCTTTGGGAATATTTGGGTTTTACCGTGGCTTATTTTGTGGCATGAGAAACTATATCCAGCGTTTGATAAACCAAAAATTTATTATAGAGTGAAAGCTTGGTACTTTTCTTTGAAAGACCAATCTTTAGTGGGGACATTTATCTTTTATAGTATAGATTTTGTTATAAAGCTAGGGATATTAATGTATGGCACTATTATTGTTTTAGCTATTGTTATTTTTGTGTTTCTTACCTGGCTCCGATTCTGATTATTATTGGACTGATATTTCATTAGCTTTTGAAAGCTCCTAAATACGCATATTAGATTTCTGATATATTTTTAACTTATTTACATAATGTAAAAGCCAAGCTATTCATAGTTAGGAATAACTTGGCTTTTATTAGTTTATTCGTATATTTATATAATATAATGCTTATTGTATCGCATATTAGTTCGTTCTATAATAGACTTAGGATAGTTAGGCGAGGTTGGGCCTCTCTTCGTTTTTGAAGGGAGGGTTGCTTATGAGTGGTTATAAAATCATTATGATTATCCTTGGGATTTTATCAGTCATGATATCCTTTGGAGCACTTGTGGCGCTTATTTGTCTAGAAATAGCAAAATAGCCCTTCGTTTCTTCGGAAATTAGATAAAACGAAAAGGCCATTTCTACATGTTATTTGTTTGTGAGATGAGCCTGACGTCACTACTCGTCTGACTATCTACTTATATTATAGGGATAAAGGGATATATCGTCAAATGGAGATAAACCTTATATATACCAATTATAGATATATCATACATATACTAAATTATAAAATTATTAATAATAGGCACAGCCTTGTTTACATAGTATACTTATGCTAATAAGGTTGTGCTTATTTATGTTGTAATGTGAGAGAAAAAAGAGAGGGTTTTATGTTACGTAAAAGTTTGATTATCATGGCTGTACTAGCTGCTTTCACCATGAATGTAAGCGCTGTACAGATAGAAGTGCCAGCAGGACAGCCACCTATACCAGGGGCAGATGCGAATATCCCTGCCAATGCCTATGAAAACTATCGGGCCGGTAGCTTGAGCAATGTAGGAGCTAGTGATGTTATAAAATTACATTCTGAATCTAAAAAACGCATGGACATGTATGTAACTGACTGGGGACTAACACGAGATGAAGTCAATCAGATAGCAAGCGATTCGGAGAAGTTGATGGACTTACTTGTTAATGAGTCTGCAGTTGTGTTGTTGCATGATGAGCGTAATAACATTCGGGCATCTGTTCCTGGACTACTATTAGCAAGTAAGTATTACCCAAAACGCAGTGATGGTGAACGTTTATCTATTGTAAGAGAGAATTCCATATTTTTTGCGATTGGTACAAAACAGAATTATGATGATGCATTAGGCAAATTAAAATCAGAGCGAAAAGGGGAGTTTACATATCCGGGTATCACACATGGTAAATGGGCTATTGAAACTGAGTCTTTCGGTGAGAATACGCCTGCTATGGTTGCTGTAGTTGGTTTATTTAATCAACCGAATCAAGAATATATGGTAGGTCTTAGCTACAAAAATCAGCCTGTTACCGGCAAGCTCGAGCACGTTATGAGTAATTATGTAATTCCGTCGATTCGATCGTTAGATGACATGGATCATTATAGTGAAAGTATTCAATGGGATAATTTCACATATCGTATTCCTAAAGGGCTCAAACTAATAGCACAGAAATCGTTAAAGGACTCTGCCGAAATGAGAGACTATCGTGGATCAGGTATCCGACTTATTGTAGCTAAGAAACCTGTAAAAGTAGATGATAAATATATCTATTCATTTATTGACGAGATTTCGGAAATAAAGCCAGAAAGTCAAATCATAGGTGATGTACCTATTCAATCAGCATCTGTTTGGAATAATGGCGTTCCTAGTCTTTTAGTAGATAACTATCAACCAGGAAAAACGTCTTTAATGCATCGATTCTTACGTGATGACAAGAATGTATATATAATGAGCTTAGTTTATATTGATGGGGCTACGCCATATTCTCATATTCAGCTGCGTAATACGGTAGAATACTCTGATTTTGCAAATGTTGAGACACTGCGGAATAAAGTAATCCGTATGCAAAGTAAAGATAAAATGTAATTCAGTTGTTTATAAGATCGTTCAGGAGAGAGAACATGAAAAGAAAATACATGATTACGGGGCTTGTTATCGGCCTGCAATTGGTAAGTGGTTATAGTTATGTGACAGATGCAAGTTGGTTGAGCAAAACGTGGGATCGCCTTGAAACAAATGCAGCGAAACAGTCTTACGATTGGCCGAAAGCTGAGCAGTATACTCATTATGCGGGAGGACAACTTGTAGGTGCTAACTTACCAGACGAGGATATGATGGTTCTTGGTGTTTCATTAGGTAATACCTTTGATAGTGTGAAAGCAAGTTTGGGGCAGCCTACTGAAGAAACTAGTAGAGGACTCACCTATGGTGGTGTTACCTTTGGGAGTTTTAAAATGGATGGTGTAGAGTCAGTTGTTACCTATATGATGATCGAGAATCGTGATGCCACAACACATAGAGGCATTGCCGTAGGCGACTCCATGCGAAAAGTCCTTAATGTATACGGTAGACCTGATTTAGTAGACTCTAATAATCGATGGTTTTATGGGAAATATCGCTATCGTACGGATATGATGCATGGCATACAATTTGAACAAAAAGGCGATAAAGTAAGTAAAATTATGATTTATAGATAATTATATTAGAATAAAAGAGACGAAAAAGCCGAGCTACGTTAAATTTTGAGTAGCTTGGCTTTACTTATAAACATAACTATTTATTAACTTTTATGTACTCGATTATGAGTATAATTATAAGATTTATGAAAAACATATGAATTAATTTATTGTTTTATGCTAAAATGAAGTTAATTATACAGGGGTTGGCGACTTATAGATTATAGATACTATTTAAATAGGAAATTTTTGCAATAAAAAATCTCAATTCCGAAGAATTGAGAGTAGGTGCCCCACGTCGGGCGGCCCGAAGGCATTGTAAATAAATTTGTATTTGAACTCGTAATGTAATTCTGTAAACCTCCAAAACTAGTTGGATTAATTATAGTATAGTTAAGCATTTGATGAATGTCAATTATTAATTTCCAAAGGAGAAGACTTATGGAAACGCAAGCATCGAACCAACTTATTTCAAGTCATTTGAAAGGATATCCGATTAAAGATTATTTTGTGGGGTTAGATATTGGTACAAGCTCAGTGGGCTGGGCAGTAACCAATAAGGCCTATGAGTTGCTGAAATTTCGTTCTCATAAAATGTGGGGGTGTCGTTTGTTTGATGAGGGAGAATCCGCTGTGGCACGCCGTGGATTCCGGTCTATGCGTCGTCGTTTAGAACGTCGTAAATTACGCTTAAAACTATTAGAAGAATTGTTTGCTGATGCTATGGTGCAGGTGGATCCTACATTCTTTATGCGCCTTCGTGAAAGTAAGTACCACTATGAGGATAAAACGACCGGTCATAGTTCTAAACATATTTTGTTTATCGATAAAAACTATACTGATCAAGATTATTATAAAGAGTATCCTACTATTTATCATTTGCGTGCAGAGTTAATGAAAGATGGTACTGATGATATTCGTAAGTTATTCTTGGCAGTCCACCATATTTTAAAGTACCGTGGTAACTTCCTCTATGAAGGTGCAACATTTGATTCTAACGCTTCTACACTTGATGATGCTCTTAAACAAGCCTTAGAAAATATCACCTTCAATTGTTTTGATTCTACTGCTGCAATTGGTTCTATCGGTCAAATCCTTATGGAGCCAGGTAAAACAAAATCTGACAAAGCAAAGGCCATAGAACGTTTTGTTGATACATATATAATTACTGATGAAGTGGATACTTCTAGTAAGACTCAAAAAGAACAGGTCAAGGAGGATAAAAAAAGACTTAAATCATTTGCTAATTTGGTGTTAGGTTTATCTGCGAGCCTTACTGACTTATTCGGCTCTGTAGAGGATTTAGATGAAGATCTTAAAAAGTTACAAATTCTAGGGGATACATATGATGAGAAACGTGATGACCTAGCTAAAGCTTGGGGGGACGAGATTCATATTATTGATGATTGTAAATCTATATATGATGCTATTATCCTCATGTCTATTAAAGAACCTGGTCTTACTATTTCTGAATCTAAGGTAAAAGCTTTTAATAAGCATAAAGATGATTTAGCTATATTGAAATCTTTACTAAAGTCTGATAGAAGCATTTATAATGCGATGTTCAAAGTTGATGAAAAAGGTTTGCATAACTATGTGCACTATATTAAACAAGGTCGTACAGAGGAAACGAGTTGTAACCGTGAAGATTTTTATAAGTACACTAAAAAGGTAGTAGAGGGGTTACCAGATTCTAAGGATAAAGAGTATATTCTTAGTGAAATTGAACTACAAACCTTATTGCCACTACAACGGATTAAAGATAATGGCGTAATTCCTTATCAATTACATTTAGAAGAACTCAAAGCAATTCTTGCTAAATGTGGTCCTAAATTCCCATTTTTAAATGAAGTGACGGATGGTTTTTCTGTAGCAGAGAAACTTATTAAAATGCTTGAGTTTCGCATTCCGTATTATGTAGGGCCTTTAAATACTCATCATAATGTAGATAACGGTGGTTTTGCTTGGGCGGTTCGGAAAGCATCTGGACGAGTAACTCCGTGGAATTTTGATGATAAAATTGATCGGGAAAAATCAGCAGCAGCTTTTATCAAAAACCTTACTAATAAATGCACTTACCTTTTGGGCGAGGATGTGCTGCCCAAATCATCACTTTTGTATAGTGAGTTTATGTTGCTTAACGAACTAAATAATGTACGTATTGATGGTAAGCCATTAGAGAAAGCAGTAAAAGAACATCTTATTGAGGCTGTATTTAAGCAAGACCATAAGAAGATGACTAAAAATCGTATAGAGCAATTCTTAAAGGATAATAATTATATCCCTGAGAAGCATAAACCTGAGATTACAGGTCTTGATGGGGAAATTAAAAATGATTTAGCCTCTTATCGTGATATGGTTCGTATTCTTGGTAATAATTTTGATTTGTCTATGGCCGAAGAGATTATTACGGATATTACTATCTTTGGTGAAAGTAAGAAAATGTTACGAGAAACATTGCGTAATAAATTTTCTTCGCGCCTTGATGATGAAGCTATCAAAAAATTGTCAAAATTAAGATATCGAGATTGGGGACGTCTTTCCAGAAAGTTACTGAATGTTATCGAGGGCTGCGATAAAGCTGGTGATGGTACGCCTGAAACTATTATTATATTGATGCGTAATTTCAGCTATAACTTGATGGAACTATTAGGTGATAAATTCTCTTTTATGGAACGTATTCAAGAGATAAATGATAAATTAACAGAAGGTCAAATCGTGAACCCTCATGATATTATCGATGATTTAGCGCTTTCACCTGCTGTTAAGCGTGCGGTATGGCAAGCATTGCGCATCGTTGATGAAATTGTACATATTAAAAAAGCTTTACCGGCTTGTATCTTTGTAGAAGTAACACGGTCAAATAAAGCGGAGAAAAAGAAAAAAGATTCTCGCCAAAAACGATTATCAGATTTATATGCAGCAATAAAGAAAGATGATGCATTATTAAGTGGACTTACGAACGAAGAGTTTAGAGGGCTAAAATCAGGACTAGCTAAATATGATGATGCGGCTTTAAGAAGTAAAAAGCTTTATTTATACTACACTCAAATGGGACGCTGTGCTTATACTGGTGAAGTTATAGATTTAAGTCAGTTGAATACAGATAACTATGATATTGATCATATTTATCCTCGTAGCCTTACCAAGGATGATAGTTTTGATAACTTAGTGTTATGTAAACGAACTGCAAATGCTCAGAAATCAGATACATATCCAATTAGTAAAGAAATTCAAAAGGCACAAAAGGCATTCTGGATATTCTTAAAGCAACAAGGTCTTATTAGTGAACGGAAATATGAGCGCCTTACTCGCATTACACCGCTTACAGCTGATGATTTAAGTGGTTTTATTGCTCGTCAATTAGTTGAAACTAATCAATCAGTTAAGGCAGCCACAACATTACTCCGTCGTCTTTACCCAGGTGTTGATGTAGTCTTTGTAAAGGCTGAAAATGTAACAGACTTCCGTCATGATAATGACTTTATCAAAGTTCGCTCATTGAATCATCACCATCATGCTAAAGATGCTTATTTAAATATTGTTGTTGGTAATGTATATCATGAAAGATTTACTCGTAACTTCCGTGCATTCTTTAAAAAGAATGGAGCTAATCGTACATATAACTTAGCGAAGATGTTCAATTATGATGTAAATTGCACAAATGCTAAAGATGGAAAAGCTTGGGATGTAAAAACAAGCATGGACACTGTTAAGAAAATGATGGATAGCAATGATGTTCGAGTTACGAAGCGTGTTTATGAACAAAAGGGACAATTGTCTGATATTAATTTGACTAAGGCGAGTAAAGTTAAGGCTGATATATATTTACCAATAAAAGCTAATGATCCAATTATGTCACAGAGTATGAAATATGGAGGCTATTCAGATATAAAGAATGCATACTATACGATTATTGAGTATAGTGATAAAAAGAATAACAGTATCAAGGCATTTATACCAATACCTATATTTATAGCAACTAAGACTTTAACGAAGCAAGCTCTTTTAGAATATATAAAAACGGTTTTACCAAAGGCTAATAATCTACGAATAATTTATAAAAAAGTATATAATGATCAGTTATTAAAAATTGATGGATTTAACTATTATTTAGGTGGCCGATCAAATGATCGTTTTTGTATTGATAACGCAATTCAACTTATAGTTCCTTTAGAGATTCAGTTTTATATAAAATTGGTTGAGAAATTTACAGCTATAATATCAGAAAATAAAAATATTGCGCTTAAAGCGTCATCGGTCAAATCTAGAAATCCAATAAATAATCAGGTTGAAAATATAACCTTAGAGTATACACAAAAATTATTCGATTATTTGATATCTAAGTTTAACGAGCTTATTTATTTGAAGATGAGAGGTAATAAGTTAACAGATGTTAATAATATAGGAAGAAAACAATTTATAAAACTTTCTTTAGAAGAACGATGTAAGGCATTAGCTGAGCTGCTTAATATTTTTACTAATATGAATAAAAAACTATCTTTAAGTACTATAAATGTTAGCGCATCTCGTAAAGTTGTTAATTTTAAGATTTCGTCATTAGATGAATTTAAAATTGTAAATGAATCTATTACTGGTCTATATTCTAATGAAATAACTATAGTTTAAAACGTGGGAGTTAGTATTAGGGGTTATTATGAGTTGGCGTACGGTAGTCATAGGTAGTCGTTCTAAGTTAGATTTTAAAATGAATTACATGATTATTCGTAAAGACTTTGAAACAACTAAAGTATATATTGATGAAATCTATATGTTGATTATTGAATCTACGGCGGTGAGCCTCACCGCCGTACTCTTAAATGAGTTGATTAAAAAGAAGGTGGCTATTGTATTTTGTGATGAGAAACGAAATCCAGCGAGTGAGGTTCTTCCATTACATGGTAGTCATAATAGTAGTAAACGTTGTCGGGAGCAAGCTAATTGGTCTAAAGATGTACAAGCTTATATTTGGACTGAAATTGTACGGCATAAAATTATGAATCAAGCAGACTTATTACAGCATCAGAATTTAGCTGAGGCAGATTTACTATATCAATATCTGGATGAGTTGACTTTAAACGATGAAACGCAACGTGAAGGTCATGCTGCAAAGGTATATTTTAATGCTTTGTTTGGAAAATCATTTTCTCGAGAACAAGATAATCCTATTAATGCAGCCCTTAATTATGGATATGCGATATTGCTTTCTGCAGTAAATCGAGAGATTTTATCTTTAGGATATATTACACAGTTAGGGTTAAATCACTGTAATCAATTTAATCCGTATAATTTAGGATCTGATTTAATGGAACCATTGCGTGGATTTGTTGATGCAGTAGTTATCAAGTTAAGACCTACAGAATTTGACCGTAATGTGAAGCTTGCTCTTATAGAATTGCTATCTGAAGATGTAAAGATTAATGATACCGTTCAAACATTTAGTGCAGCGATTCGTATTTATTGTAAAAGTGTGTTTGATGCATTGTGTACTCAAAATGCTAATCAGATTAGGTTTATAGAATATGAGCTATAGATTTATGAGAATACTAGTAATGTTCGACTTACCGACGTTAACTTCGGAAGATCGAAAAGAATATAGGAATTTTAGAAAGTACTTAATTGTATCTGGCTTTCTGATGTTACAAGAGTCTGTATATTCAAAGTTAGTTCTTAATACAACTAGCGCTAATCTTATTATGGAACATGTGCGTAAAAATAAGCCACCTAGCGGTAGCTTATTTATGTTAACTGTAACAGAAAAGCAGTTTTCAAGAATGGAAATTGTAGTTGGAGATAAGCAAAGTGAAGTTATAGATTCAACAGAGAGGGTGCTCGTGATATGAAATTAATGTATCAAGATTCTATATTGGACTTTGAGATATTTCATGATAAGGTAACCGTTATATCTTTTGAAGATTGTAAAGCTTTTCGACATATGGTTACAGAGCTCGATATACAGTGTGATGGTGGTGAAGGGCCTTGGATCTTAAATGATAATAATAAAGCTTTTAGTATAGATAAGTATAGCCATATGATACTTAATCCATTATATGTAGATGTAAATAGTAAAACTTTATTAACTAAATTACAAAATCAACTATCTAAAGACGCTTTATTGATGACTGAAGAGGTAGCGGATATTGTAAATCGACTTCATGCCTTTTACTATTCTTTAGAATTTGGATATCCTTTATCAATCCAACATAAACTTGAAATTGGGACTGCTGAACTTATTAAATTAGGGAGTTTTAATTTTGAGTTTAATCGTAAAGGAGATGTTATGGATTTAATGTCCTATATAGAAGTGGTGGATACATTATTATCTCCTATGCTGTATATTATGGTGAATTTAGATCTAGTTTTAAATGACGATGAACTTAATGCATTTTATCAAAATATGCTAAGTCGGCAATTACGACTGGTTTGTCTAACAACTGGATCTCTTAACAAAGAAAAACTTGATAAAAGCCTTATAAATGGGTATATTTTAGATAATGATTTCTGTGTTATTTGAAGAGGATACAGAATTACACCTAGTGGTAGCTCGAGTTATTCTTGAGCCTCAAATTTAATTTGGGGTTTGAGAGTAGTGTAATTCTGTAAACCTCTAAAACTGCTACTGGTACTGCTTTCCAAGTTCCTGAGTTTGAGAGTAGTGTAATTCTGTAAACCTCTAAAACGTATTTATACAGCGGACTAAAAACAAGGATGTTTGAGAGTAGTGTAATTCTGTAAACCTCTAAAACTATTGCAGTTCCTAAGCCTAGCTATAGAATGTTTGAGAGTAGTGTAATTCTGTAAACCTCTAAAACATGACTCAATCCATTGAAATGATAGTATCAGTTTGAGAGTAGTGTAATTCTGTAAACCTCTAAAACGCTGAGCTACGTATAGCCGCTATCATGAGTGTTTGAGAGTAGTGTAATTCTGTAAACCTCTAAAACCACCTTTCATCTCCGCCGTATCCGATATTCCGTTTGAGAGTAGTGTAATTCTGTAAACCTCTAAAACTACGCGCAGGTCGCGTTATCCGTATTCGCTGTTTGAGAGTAGTGTAATTCTGTAAACCTCTAAAACTGGGGCCCAAGTGGTGAAGTGTTCCGTGTAGTTTGAGAGTAGTGTAATTCTGTAAACCTCTAAAACTTATATCATGGCAGAGGAATTAAACGTTAAGTTTGAGAGTAGTGTAATTCTGTAAACCTCTAAAACTATTTTCACCAAATCTAAACGACTTAGTTAGTTTGAGAGTAGTGTAATTCTGTAAACCTCTAAAACTATAGTTCGGCATTATCATATATATCATAAGTTTGAGAGTAGTGTAATTCTGTAAACCTCTAAAACTCTGTATATGCCTTAACACGTTCTTCCCTCGTTTGAGAGTAGTGTAATTCTGTAAACCTCTAAAACACCTCCTTTCTTCAAAATCACATTCTCTAAGTTTGAGAGTAGTGTAATTCTGTAAACCTCTAAAACAATATTTTTAAGACTGTCATCAAGTGGATTGTTTGAGAGTAGTGTAATTCTGTAAACCTCTAAAACGCCGTGAATAAAGGATAGGACTAATTGTAAGTTTGAGAGTAGTGTAATTCTGTAAACCTCTAAAACCCATTTGTAGCAGATACCTTTAACGTGTTGGTTTGAGAGTAGTGTAATTCTGTAAACCTCTAAAACAAAGAATACACCGACGCAATCGACGCTATAGTTTGAGAGTAGTGTAATTCTGTAAACCTCTAAAACTAGAATTATTAAAGTAACTCCCCAGTGGGGAGTTTGAGAGTAGTGTAATTCTGTAAACCTCTAAAACCCTTTCTCCAATAACCAATAATATCAATAAGTTTGAGAGTAGTGTAATTCTGTAAACCTCTAAAACGCGTAATTCATGACGAAAAGGAGAAAGACTGTTTGAGAGTAGTGTAATTCTGTAAACCTCTAAAACATCAGCCATTTATTTTCTCCATTTACTCTGGTTTGAGAGTAGTGTAATTCTGTAAACCTCTAAAACTAGTTCTGCATCTGCTACTACGTTACCGCTGTTTGAGAGTAGTGTAATTCTGTAAATCTCTAAAACGAGCAAATTAGATCCTTATTTAAAGATTTGGTTTGAGAGTAATGTAATTAGAATTTAGTAGATTATAAATTTGTGAAACGACATAAAAGCCGACCTATCTTGTTTTAGTAGCTCGGCTTTGTTTGTTAATTCATATATTTATATAATATGATGCTTATTGTATCGTATATTAGTTCGTTCTATAATAGATTTGGGATAGTTAGACGAGGTTGGGACTCTCTTCGATTTTGAAGGGAGGGATAAGTCTATGAGCGATTATGAAATAATCATGCTCCTTTTACAAGTACTGGCTATTGTCATTGCTTTTGGAGCTTTAATAGCCCTTATTTGCCTTACAAGAAGCAAATAGCCCTTCGTTGCCTAGTGTAACTAGATAACTGAAAGGCCATTTCCTAATGTTTTACTGATTTAGAGATGAGCCTGACGGCACTACTCGTCTGACTATCTACCTATATTATAGGGATAAAGATTTATATCGTCAAATTGAGATAAACCTTATAAATATTAATATAGGTAAATCCTATATATTAAATTATAAAATTATTAATCATAGGCACAGCCTTATCTGCATAGTATACTTATGTTAACAAGGTTGTGCTTATTTATTTTATAAAAATTGAGAGAGGGTACTATGTTACGTAAAAGTTTGATTATGATGGCACTAGCAACTGCTTTCACCATAAATGTAAGTGCTGTACAGATCGAAGTGCCAGCCGGGCAGCCACCTATGCCTGGGGCGGATGCGAGTATTCCTGCTAATACGTATGAAAATTATCGACATATTAATAAGGTGGCGGAGCAAGAGGTAGAGTCATATATTCAATTTGTAGAATCGAAGTCTGTAAATCCGGCATCGAAACTGGATAAGTTATATCGAGAACGGTCTGGTTTTGTTAAGGCTTCGGAGCTTGCAGATTATTCGCAGTCTACAGTTGTGTTGCTTCATGAAGGGGATAAGAATATCAGATTATCCGTACCAAATGTTAGCTTACGCGGTGATGTTGTAGAGTCTCCATCCGGAAAACAAGGGCCCTTGTTTGCTGTTCGAAGCCTTAGTGCGTTTTTAGTTGTCGGTCCACCGCATGCTAAAGAGCTTAATAAATATTCTGAAAGTAAAGGAAAATATATGTATCCAGGATTACGGAACACATCTTGGAAGCTCATGTCAAATAATGCCCATGTAATGTATACGGAATTTACACCAAATGATACAAATACATCTTATGGCATTACCTATGGCGGTTGGGTAAATACAGAGGATCCATATCAAGATAAAGCGCCTGAAGTGGTGATGAGTAATTATATTATTCCATCTATCGAATCATTATCTGGATTAGATGCTTATACTAATGTTGAGCATTGGGGTAATTTTAACTATCGTATTCCTAAAACGGCTAAGCGCATCAGTGAAACTGTGGAAGACGAGACATATGATGTAAGAACCTATGAGGATACAGGATTTAAAATGCGGGTAATACGTAGCTTAATCAAGAAAGAAAAGCCAGATGTAACGATTATTAAGATCCCAACATTATATTTTTTACATAAATATAATGATTTAGACACACCTACACAGTATGCAGTAGTATGGAATAATGGAATTGCAGGCTCTTTAGTTGATTCCCATAAGACTAATAGTGAATCCTATCTCCGTCATGTTGTGAGAGATTCTGTATACGTTTACAGTTATCGTATTAATTATGATGAAAGTAAAACATCTTATACACATAAACAACTGAGAGATATGATCGAATATGTGGGCTTTGATGATGCGGCAAGATTACGAAAAGAGCCACAATGGCGAGAAGAAGGGTCTTATAAGGAGAAACTTGAAGAGAGCCCAGTATTTATACCGTGGTATATGGAATGGATTAATATATTAACTCAATAAGAAATGTAGTTTTAAAGTTTTTATGGTGTAAGCGATTACCGCCAGCTTTTAATTCATAGAATTAGCTCGGCTTTTATTACTGTATTCATATATTTGTATAATATAATGCTTATTGTATCGCATATTAGTTCGCTATATAATAAGCATAGGATAGTTAGACGAGGTTGGGCCTCTCTTCGTCATCGAAGGGAGGGATAAGCCTATGAGTGATTATGAAATAATCATGCTCTTATTACAGGTGATAACTGTGGTTATTGCTTTTGGAGCTTTAATAGCGCTTATTTGTCTCACAAAAGACAAATAGCCCTTCGTTATCTTAGATGATTCGATAACTGAAAGGCCATTTCTCAAGCTTTTTTGTTTTCAGAGATGAGCCTGACGGTACGACTCGTCTGACTATCTACCTATATTATAGGGGTAAAGATTTATATCGTCAAATTGAGATAAACTGGAGGTTCTTATGAAAGCATTTGAAACAAAGGATTATAAAGCTTTTACCATGTTTGAGAATCGTTGGGCTCTTGTTACTGCTGGAATGCTTGATGATTTTAATACATGTACGGTTAGTTGGGGCAGTATGGGCAACATATGGGGCCCTAATGGTGGCGATATATCCACGGTGACAGTGTACATTCATCCAGCGCGTTATACTCAAGAGTTTATGGCGAAATATGATACCTTTACAGTTAGCTTTTTCCCTGAAAGTTATCGCAAGGCTCTTGGTTATTTAGGTTCTCATTCTGGCCGCGACGAAAATAAGGTGGCAAATTCTGGACTAACGCCAGTTGCGGCAGGCGATGGGGTAACTTTCAAAGAAGCAGAGTTAACTTTTGTATGTAAAAAGCTATATGAACACCAATTCGATGAAGCCTATTTGGCAGAAAAGGTAAAAGATTATTACGCATCTAATCCTGCTGTATATACACAAGCTGGGCATGATCGTTGGGAACCACATTATATGTACATTGGCGAAGTAGTTGACGCCATAAAGGACTAGTCTGTCCACATAACAAATGAAGACATACATACAATTCTTTGGGATACCGTGAATGCTGCATCTTAACTAAGTATATTTTAGTTTTCTAGTACTAAAAAAGTCGAGCTTCTATCGTTTAGTTGCTCGACTTTTGTTAGTTAATTTATATATTTGTATAATATAATGCTTATGAAAGCTATTTTATAATGGTGTTGATATAGAGCGTCTATGCTTCTGGAAATAGAACGTGTTCTTGCATTTTAAAATTAGGATTATTGGTAGAATCAAAGAACTCAATCATATTCCGTAATTTTTGAACTTCCTCAGCACTTAAAAACCTTGGATAGAAGATAGTATAAGTAAAACTATATATGCCATCATAGGAGTTAAAGTTTAGAATGTGATCATCCTTATTAGGTTCATAGCTGTGTATGGATAGACCAGGGATGTTATTGTTCCATACAACTGAGTAATTGATATAGTCTGATGCTGATGGATGGTAACGGTAAATATCCCAGAACGTATTTAAATCAGTTTTAAAATTGTAATGACCGTTTATAACAAGTTCGTGCGCATATGGGTTTCTAGGAACATTGTCAGTAGAAACAAAGAATGTTATATCTCCTTTTTTGTAGTATCTAATATCTTGGTGTTCAGAGCCCTTACTTTCACCTTCGTATATGGCGTCTTTTGGTACGCGGTATTGTACACCG
>OGKA01001746.1_pt1 | contig 15950 bp, 9 predicted proteins | sample 1572211 | NCBI WGS metagenome assembly OGKA01 (sample SAMEA2582125, study PRJEB24529) | metagenome | biome: Human gut stool | place: China | collected 2011 | reverse complement strand
TGTCGCAAGCGACCGCGCGAGGCGCGAGAATGTGCCAAGGCACATTCTTTTTTATTAAACAGGAATCCATAGAACAGGGGAGGAACTGTAGTTCATGGAAGATTACGATATTATGACCAGAGAAGAGGCCGAAAAGAAGATGGAAGTACTCCGGCAGATCTTCTCGATCGTCCGCCTTGTGCGTGGGCATGCAGTGCTGGATCTGGATGGAAAAACGGGAATAATGGAAGACCAGGACGAGACGGAGACAGTCCCACACTGCGAGTGTTTTGCTTTCTGGCAGAAGAATAAGCCATGCAGCAAATGCATCAGCCAGAGAATGCTGGAAGAGCATGGTCAGGCATCAAAGCTGGAATTTCTCGGCGAAGAGATGTACCAGGTGACAGCGAGATACGTGGAGATCGACGGTGAGCCGTATGTGATGGAGATGCTGCAGAAGCAGGACGGCAAGAACTTTATCGATGAGGAAGGATGCAAAAAACTCGCAGGAAGCCTGATGAAATATAGCCATATGGTCTACATGGATGCTCTCACCGGAGTCTACAACCGTCGTTATTTTGAGGATGAGATAAAAAATAAGACCAACACAGCGGGAGTTGCCGTGATCGATATGGACTATCTGAAGGTTTATAACGATACATACGGACACCGGGCGGGTGACCATGCCCTTGAGATGATGGTCAACGTGATCCGACAGAATATCAGGAAGACGGACAGCCTGATCCGGTACGGCGGAGATGAATTCCTCCTGATCCTGCCGGAAATCAGCAAGGAGAGCTTCAACGAAAAATTAAAAAAGATCCAGGAAAAGATCCATGATACCGCTATTGCGGATTGCGGGAATCTTCGCCTTTCTGTCAGCATCGGAGGTGTGATCACCCGTGATGGCGAGAGTATCGAGGAGGCAGTTCTCAGGGCCGACCGTCTGATGTATTTCGCGAAAGACCAGAAAAACATGGTCATCACGGAGGAAAAGACAGAGTATCTGGACGAGACGATGCGGGAATACTTAAGGACACAGACCATCAAGCCGAAGATCCTCATCGTCGACGATTCCGATATGAACCGCGAGATCCTGACAGAGATCCTGAAACAGGATTATGAGCTCCTGGAGGCGGAAAACGGCGAAGTTGCCTTAAGGATGCTGGAGCAGTATGGAACAGGTATCGCCCTTGTGATGCTGGACCTCGTGATGCCGAAGATGGATGGATTCCAGGTCCTGATGGTGATGAATGAGAGACGCCTGTTGGAGGATATTCCGGTCATCATGATCTCCAGTGAGGACTCAGGGAAATATATCAGTGAAGCTTACGGATTCGGCGTCAGCGACTATATCAGGAGACCATTTGATGCGAGAGTCGTATACCAGCGCGTGTTAAATACGATCAAGCTGTACTCCAAACAGCGCCGCCTGCTCCGCCTTGTAACATACCAGATCCAGGAAAAAGAGCGCAGCAACCGCATTATGATCGGTATTTTAAGCCAGATCGTTGAATTCCGAAACAGCGAGAGCGGACCTCATGTCATTCACCTGAATATCATATCGAGATTGCTTTTAGAGCAGCTGATCAAAAAGAAAAACAAATACCATCTTTCCTGGCAGGAAATCGGCCTGATCGCTACGGCGTCGGCGCTCCATGATATCGGAAAGATCAATATCGATGAGAAGATATTAAACAAACCTGGTAAATTAACAAAAGAGGAATTTGAGATCATGAAGACCCACACGACCATTGGTGCGGCCATGATCGGAAAGATCGACCTGTACCACAGTGAGCGCCTTGTACAGCTCGCTTACGAGATCTGTAGATGGCACCATGAGCGCTGGGACGGAAAGGGTTATCCGGATGGCTTAAAGGGAGACGAGATCCCGATCTCCGCCCAGGTCGTATCCGTGGCGGACGTCTACGATGCCCTGGTCAGCGAGCGTATCTACAAAAAAGCATATCCGCATGAGGTAGCGATCCAGATGATCTTAAACGGAGAATGCGGGAACTTCAACCCATTGCTTTTAGAGTGTATGCTGGATATCCAGGATGAGATCCGCCAGAAGATCAGCGTTGCGAGCACGGAGGACTTCGTAAGAGACGCGGATGCGCAGGAAAACATGGATATTGCCAACATGCAGTTAAATCCGCTGATGATGGAGTAAAAAAGTACCTGGCCGGATACTGAGAAGCAGATCCGGCCGGAGCAGGGCAGGTGGCAAGTGTGAAAAAAACAACTTTGTTAAAAAATTATCGTGGGGGGGGTATTCCAACGAATATAGCCCAGGAAATTTACGAATCTATCCAGGAATTATATCAGGAGATCATCAAAGTTGACCTGAAGACGGGAAAAGCGACAATCCTCCACAGCATCACGGATCCTTCAGACCGCGGAAAAGAATGTATCTGGGACAGCCAGTTAGAGAAATACATGAAAAATAAGATCCAACCGTCGGATCACGAGAGGATGAGAGACAACTTTTGCCTGCGGCAGCTGAGAAATGAATGCGAAAAGGGCAAAGGTCTGTTCTCCAACAACTTTTCGACTATGAACGGGAAACTACCGGATAACCATGTTACGGTGCTGGCGTTCGCGCCGGGAAACGACAGTCAGGAAAAGATTTATATCCTGCTGCGCAAGGCCGGACAGGAATACTTTATGTGGTCCATCGCGAACCAGTATGTATCATCGACCTGCGATTATTTTATCTATCTGGACGCGAAGCATAACAGCTACCAGATGTTCAGCAGCCGGGCGGGAACCCCGCTTCCCCCGGTGACGTGCAATGATTACGAGGGATCTAAGATCGAATACGTGAGGAAATATGTGGTGGAGGAAGATCAGGAGATGGTGATCCGTGAGACGCGGATATCCCGGATCCTGGAGGTTCTGGAACACGACGAGGTCCACAGCTTCACCTGCGGGATCATGGAGCCTGATGGCTACACGAGAAAGCGCCTGGACTACCGCTATTACGATAAAGAATGCCAGATGATCCTGCTCTCCAGGACAGACGTGACGAACGTCTATCTCGAGGAGCAGAAGAAGAGCCAGAGACTGGAGGAACTGCTCTTAAAAGCCCAGACAGATCCACTCACGAAGATCTGCAACTTCCAGGCGACCTTTGACGCCATCAGCGAGAAGCTGACGGATACGGATGACAATTACGCGTTCTGCTTCGTGGATCTCGACAATTTCAAACAGATCAACGATACCATGGGCCATCTGGCCGGGGATGAGGTCCTTCGCCAGGTGGCGCACGTTTTAAAGGACGTGGCCGGGCCGGAGAATCTCGCAGGCCGTGTCGGCGGGGACGAGTTTGTCGTATTTGTAAAGACGGAGCAGGATCGCGCTAGGGAGACCGCGGAAAAGATCCTCGCGGGGATCCGGAACATCACCGTAGGAGGAAGAAACAGTATAGGAATCTCCGGCAGTGTCGGGATCGCCATCGCGCCGCGGGACGGCAGAGACTATTATGCCCTCTTAAAACGGGCGGATGCCTGCCTCTACCAGGCAAAATCAGAAGGAAAAAACCGATGGTACGGCGAGAAGGAAGGACAGGAGAATATATAAGGAAACGCCCAAGAGCAGCCTGAAAAGCTGCTCTTGGGCGTTTTTGCGATGTGTTACAGATCATACCGCATCCGAAAGCGTTCCAGAAGCGTCAGATTCTTACGACTGGACCGGATCATCGTCAGGAACCGGTATAGGAGCCGCAGCTCATATTCCTTCAGCCCCTCACCACCATAATAGTATTTCTCCATCAGCTCATTCACACGGGTGTAAAGTCCCGGCTCGTAATCCAGAAGGATCCTGGAGAGCCGCACTTCTGTCTCGTCGCAGTTCCATCCTGGATGGATGGAGATCCCGAAGAAGAGAAGCGAATGGCGGATCGCCTGGAACATCATGCCGGCCCGGTCGCCCGGAGGCAGTTCCAAAATGCCTAAAAGCCGCCGCTCCGTGATCAGATGGCGGAATTCCAGGAGGACGATGCCGATTCCCATGAGAAGGAGAACGACCAGCAGGATGCCCCACAGGATGTTTACGGCGGTCTTTAACCGGCCGATGATCTCGGAGTCCGGACGCTTTCCGGAGTGCAGGGAATCCGGGGCATCCACTTTCTCGCCGCTGTCTTCCAGCGCCGCTGTCCGCTGGATATCACCGGGGACCTGTACCATCTGTAAGAGCGCGTAGGTATCATAGTAGAATCCAGGTGTCACATCTACCGGGATCCAGCCCATGCCGTCCATGTAGACTTCCACCCACGCGTGGGCATCGGAGGAGGTGAGCTGTACATCCCTGCCGCCCGCAGCCTCGATAGCGCGGCTGCTTAAAAAGTAACCTTCCGCGTAACGCGCCGGGATACCGAAGCTCCGGAACGCGAGGACTGCCGCCGAGGCGTAATAGGCTGAGTTTCCCGCATGATCCCCGAGGAGGAACGTGGTCAGCAGATCCTCATTCTCAGACGTTTCCAGGTCCAGAAGAACCTTTTCTTTCTCATACCGGGTATTTGTCTCGAGAACGGACCGGATCCGCCTGGTGACCTCGTAGACGCCGAGACTGCCGGTGACATCCCGCTTGTCCGATTCATGAAACAGAGAGGTAATGAGATCAGAGCAGGTATCATCGATATCCGTATAGTTCTCATGGACAAAGGAACGGTAGACGGATTCACTGTTTAAATATTGTTCCTGCGTGTCATTTTCCGGCTCGTAGACCCAGTCTGAGAGGTGCTGCAGTTCACCGGGAAGATTGGAGGAATATTCCGACAGGGAGTATTTCCTTTTTGCGAAGATCCCATGTTCCAGATAGCCGTTGTCCCGGTACGCTGACACGGAGGAGAAGCCGGGGGATTCGGAGGAATAAAGCGTGTAGAGATATTTCCTGTTTGCCCCGCGGTTCGTTACGATCACGCGGTTCTTTTCTACCTTCTGATCTTCCGGGAGGGCTGTATTCCCCGCCTCGATGTAGAACGCGAACTGGGCTGCCGGATCGAAGCCGTTCTGTGACAGCCACTTTAAAAATCCGTACCGCCCGCCGCCATAGGCTGACTTCTTTAATGGTGTCCATGCGTTGTCCGCGTACTCCGCGCCGGTAAAGCTTCTAAAATAGAGGGATTTGACCTGGTCCGTCGTGATGGAAAGCCGAGGTTCGTCCCCGATCTCCATGCCGGATGCGTTGGAAAGATCGCCCTCCGGCAGTGTATCCGTCCCGTAAATGAGATGTTCCGCAGCTTCCCTCGCAGCAGTCTGCGCGCGGAGGATGGAAACGGAGGTCTGGCTTCCGGAGATCCACCGGAACACGAAGAGCACGCAGGTGAGTGAAAAGAGCCATAAAACCCGCCGCAGAAAAGATCCTGCCTGGTAGGAGAATAGCCAGAATCCGATCATTGAGGAGAGGACCAGGACCGCGCCGAGAGGCGAAAAGATCCGCAGCACAAGCTCCGGGATAAAAAAGAGGAAGACCAGTATTTCTGTCACTAAGAATGCCCGTTTCCGGATCAGGAACCAGAAGACGGCGGAGATCAGGAGGAGGACAGAAAGAAAGAACAGCGCCCCGTCCCAGTTTCCTGCGCCATCTACGGAAAATAACCGGACGCCGTCCTCAAAACGCAGGTTCCAGACGGAGATATAGCTGTTAAAGAAAAATTTCATCCCATTAAACAACCGGAATGGTCCGATGGAGACCGCGGTGACGAGGCTTGCGGCAGGCGCGAGAAAGACCCCGAGATTCCTCTGGGGGGATAACAGGAGATTGACGATGCTGAGGATCAGGATCGCGGTCTCCGAGAAGGCGAGGACCATAAACTGCTGTTCCCGCCCGGCCCCGACGACGGAGAAAATGGAAAAAGAGATCCCTGCGGTCAGGATCCCGCAGAGAAGCGCAGTCTCTATCGCACAGATCTGATCCGACTGCTCTCGTTTTTCTATGAAAATCGGTGTGTCTGTCATAGACGTACCCTTTCTGTTATAAGGTGATATTTAAGCTGTCCTTTTTGAGCTGGTCTTCGGACAGGTTCATGAAAATACGGCTGCCGCGGCGGCTCATACCCGCCTCAGAGCTGATTTTATGGATGGAGAACGCGAAGACGTTGAGATCAGGGGAAAGCGTGTCGATCTCATCCGGATATCCCCCGGCGGTGAGATAGAAGAGCCGCCGGTAAGGAAATTCCAGGGCTTTCATGGACAGAAGCCGCAGCCCGAGACCTTTCTCCTCCGGGATCGTTACGCTCATCCAGAGGTCCGAAGCGCGGTCCAGATCCGCCTGTTCCCGGATCTCCGTGATAAAGAGATCACCGCCCACAACGGTTCCGATGTAGTGAGGGAGCTGGTAATTTAAGAATGCCTGGCTGATGGAAAGCGTCAGGGCGGCAGTCAGGGAAAGCTGTTTCGGATCCTGCGGGATCATATGGTCGAAACGCCCGATGTCCATCAGGACCAGTGTGTCAAAGCGCGGAGAATCGGCAGGTTCCCGCACGAGAAGCTCGTCCGTTTTCTGGGAAAGCTTCCAGTGGATCGTATGGATATCGTCCCCGGGCTGGTACGTGCGCAGATCAAAGACCTCCGAGGCATCACTGCCTTTCCGGTTGACGCTCTGCGAACCTTCCTCCATCCGTCCACGGGGAGTAGTGTGGGAGGAAAAACTGATGGTGATCGGCTTTGGGTAGACGGTGATCAGGCGGGAGACCGGGACCGGGAGCGGAGCGCTGTTGAGACCAAAGATGTCGAGACAGCGGACATGTTCCAGCCGGATCAGGTAGCTTCCGCAGGATTCCGGCTTAAAATCCAGGGAAAGAGCGAGCCTGTGGGAGGAGAGATTCACGGAAAACCGGGACCGGGTCACCTCTCCGAGCATCTTATTCTCATAGACAAGATCGCCTTCCATGATGGCCGCCGCCAGCACGAAGAAATTGGACGCGGAGATATAAAGCTTTACGCTCTGACCACAGGCGCAGGCCGCCGGAAGAGAGACGGAAAACTTCAGCCGTGCCATTTCCAGACGCAGAAGGATCTTCAGGCTCAGAAACAGCGCGAGCAGGAACAGGAAGACATCCAGGGCGAAATACGTGCCGTTCCACAAAAAGGCGGCGGCTGTCATCACCATAGCGACTCCGTAGGCGATCCGGATCTTAGTCATGATCCCACCTCTTCGGGGAAGCAGGCGGGTATACCTCCTTCAAGATCCCTTCAAGGACAGACCGCTCGGTGATACCCTGGACACGGGCCTGCGGCTTCAAAATCAGACGGTGCGCGCAGACATCGATAAAGATATCCTGAACGTCCTCAGGAACGACGAAGGAACGTCCCTTTAAGACGGCCTGGGCCTTCGCCATCTGGGTCAGGGCGAGAACGCCTCGCGGGCTGATCCCGAGATCCACCATCTGGTTCGTCCTGGTTGCCTCGCAGAGATGCGTAATATAGTAGAGGAGCTCGTCGCTGATCCGGAGCGCCGAGAGGTAGTTCTGGACCTCACAGATATGTTCCGCGGTCACGAGCGGACGGATCTGGTCTAAGGGATCTGCGTATTTTTTCGCCTTTAAGATATTGACCTGGTCCTCTGAGGACGGATAGCCAATGGAGAGGCGGACCATAAAGCGGTCGAGCTGGGATTCCGGCAGTGCCTGTGTTCCGGCAGCGCCCACCGGGTTCTGGGTCGCGATGCAGATAAACGGATTCGGAAGAGGGTGAGTCTCGCCGTCAACGGTGACGGACCGCTCTTCCATGGCCTCAAGAAGCGCGGACTGGGTTTTCGGGGAAGTACGGTTGATCTCATCCGCAAGAAGTAGATTGCACTGGACCGCACCTTCCCGGTATTCAAATTTGTCTGTCTGACGGTTGTACATCGTAAAACCGGTGATATCGGACGGCAGAGTGTCCGTGGTAAACTGGATTCTCTTGAAATCCAGCGCCAAAGCCCTCGAAAAGGCCAGTGCCAGCGTCGTTTTCCCGACGCCGGGGCAGTCCTCAAGGAGAACGTGACCGCCGGCGTAGATCGCGGTCAGCACGCGGGCGATCACGTCATCCTTTCCCATAAAGGCTTTTTTAACTTCCTGAACGATGAGTCCGGACTGTTCCAGTATCATATGTTTAAATTTCCTCCTGTGAAGCGGTAGTTTCCTGGCCATTGGAGCCAGTGGCCTTCTGGACGTTGGAGTCGGTGGCCTTCTGGCCGTTGGAGCCGGTGGCCTTCTGGGCATTGGAATCACTGGTTTTGGATTCCTCGGCTTTCTTTACATATTCCATGATATCCGGGAAAACGACCTCCTGGATCATACCGTCCGGGACATCTTTGTCCAGGTACCAGTAGAATTTTTGGATCGTCCCGTTCAGTGTGCTTGCAGCCTCCGCCTCCGCGCGTGCTTCCACGTACTCCTTAAATTCCGGAATATAATCGAGGTCCGCAGTCAACGGAGAAGAACCAGCCGCGTAAAACCATTCAAAGATATAGTAGAAAGCAAATCCCTTATCCTCCAGAAGATCATTCTCCGAGGAGTATCCCTTAAGATTGTATTTCCACTTTTTAAGGTAATTTTCTTCGGTTGCGGCACCCTGCAGTGTTGTTTTTACGTTCGGCGCCTTGTCAGTTGCCCAGTCATCCCATCCAAATGAATAATCAAAACCACGGGAGTGGGACTCGAGAGTCGGCGCCTCCGGACCGGTAAAGATCACTTCCTTCAGGTTTCCGCAGTAAGAGAACGGAGCGCTTCCAAGTGTGACCAGGTTTGGAGGAAGCGTAATGCGTTCCAGGGAAGAATCCCCGAACGCGTAGCCGCTGAGAGTAAAATTATAATTGGACGGGGCAATTACAACGTCATGCAGCTGCGAGCAGTCAGAAAACGCGGAATCGGCGATCTGGAACATATTTCCAAGATAGAGATCACCGGAGATACCGGAACCACTGAACGCGTAAGGACCGATATAAAAGATCGTTGAGCCCACGGAATCGTCGATCGTAAGCGTTCCGGTACAGTCAGCCAGCGCGTACGGGGCAAACTGTGTCAGCGATGTACCATCCGGCGGCTCGATCGCGCCGGAAATGTCCTTTGTTGCGCCGATCATATAGGATTCTCCCTGGAGTGTATCGATTCCGTAAGCAAAGATGCCGGTGTCCCCCTGTTTTAACGTATAGGTATCGCCCCAGATACTTACATTATTGGAATTGACGGTACTGTCATATGGGACAAAGCAGGAGACTTTATATGGAAGATCCGGATCGCTGAAGGTAATGTCCGTCGAGTTGAAAGCCACAAGCTGAAGAACACTGTCAGGATCGAAGGCGTCTTCTTTAATTGTGATCTTACCAATGGTCTCCAGAAGAGTCAGCTGCAGGTTCTCACATCCGGCAAACGCGTTTGAATCGATCATGCTGACCGTGTCAGGGATAGCTAACGCGGTAAGGTCCGCGCAGCCACTGAACGCGTTGCTTCCGATCTCACACCAGAGTACGGTTCCGTCAGTCTCTTTTTCGATATCATCAAAGGATGTGATATTGGATGGCGCGCGCAGGAGAATAGAGCCGTTGTCCGTAGTCACATACTTTAAGCCGCTCGCTGTTTCCACTGTTCCCAGCTTCGCGCCCTTTAAAAGCTGCGTGGCTGCGTCGCCCAGGACGTCCCTCCAGGCATCCTGATACAGAGCGAGACTTTCCTCCGGAACGATGACATGGAGTCCTCCTTCCAGCGCTTCCTGAATATCTCCGAAGGTGTTCACATCGATCTTCGGCGGGTTCACAGCGGAAATAAAGACAGATGTTAGGTTTGGCGCGGTCAGGCTATATGGCTCAAGCTCCTTCAGATTTTTGCCAAGGAGGAGCTGGTATAATTCTTTGCAGTCCGCCGTCGCATTTTCCCTTACAATTTCAAGACTCTCGGCAGCGGTAAAGAAACCGGAGTGATCCGCGAGGACATATTCCAGGACTTTTCCGCTGTCGGAATAAAGTCCGCCGTCGATTAATGTGAATTCCGGAGTCTGTCCGTCATCTGTGGTCAATGTGAGGTTATTAAAAAGCAGATACTGGTTCCACGCTACAAAATAAGCCGCGTAATATTCCTTTGGAACGACCAACTCTGTGCCATAAAGACGGGGCAGGTCGATCTTTGGCGGAACCTCAGAAGAAAAGATGATCTTGTTGATCGAATTTTTCAGAGGAAGTTCCACATCTGTTACGTTCTCAGGAACGGCCAGAGCGTTAAAACGGCTCTGCGGGATACCGAGGATCTTTGTACCTTCTTTATTATAAAGGATGCCGTTCTTTACAGAAAAACATGGATTGTCATCCCGGACCTGGTACGCGTCCAGGACAGTATAATATTTCGGATACACCAGGATCGCCGTGTTTGGAAGTACCAGAGTGCCGATATTGCAGATTGAAGACATACCGGAGAAGTCATCTTCTCCGACTTCCTGGATCCCTTCAGGAACTTCAAGGACATCAAGTCCCTCCGGCGCGGAAGACAGCCGCTGCAGAAAAGCGGCATAGCAGTTGTCAGAATGCGTCGGATCCCAGCCTGCGGAGGCAGAGACGGTAAGGCCGTCCGGGACAGAAACGCGGTCCACCGGATAAAAGACATAACGCCCCGGTTCTGCCGGAGTAAACCAGTTTCCAAGCGGTTCGCCGCCTTCAGTCAGGGACCAGCCGGGAAAGATGGAATTCAGGGCATCTGGGTTGCCCCATTCATCCTTGTGCTCAAGATAATACTGCTGCATCTGCTTTAACAGGCAGATACTATCCCCGGACTTTTCGGCAAATGACTCGCTCAGAACAGTCCCATTATCATCGAGAACGATAAATTTCGCATAATTAACGGTGATCGGACATGGAAATTCGATCCAGTCGCTATCCGCGTTTTGGCGAAAGTAAAAATTTACAGTGAAATTTCCGTTTGCCGCAGATGGAAATTCGCCGATCCGGAAATTCTCATTATAGTCTGAAAGACGATGCCGGGAGACTATATTATTGTTTTTATCTTTGACATCCACGAATACATACAGGGAACAGAGGATCTTCCAGTCAGTGAGAACCGCGCCATTGTACAGTGTCTCACCGGAGTCAAAAACGGAGGACGGAATGAAGGTAAGAGAAATATGCTCTGTACTGTCTGTAGTGATGCCGTCGGATGGAAAAGCTGGGTAATTTATATCAGGCGGCAGATCGGGTGGAGACGGTTTATCACCTTTATTCGGATAATCAGGATCGACCACAGGAGTTGGTGTCGGAACCGGGGCAGGAGCCGGTGTCGGGGCAGGAACCGGGGGCGGTGTCGGCACAGGAGTCGTTCCACTGCTATTTGTATTTCCGCCACCGCCGCCGGCACCACCGCCGGAGGCATTTCCGCCCGGATAACGTCCCGAAGCTCCTGAGCCGGAATTGTCATCGGAATCATCCTGCCCGAAGCTCCCGTTTCCGGAAAAGGTTCCGTTGCCGGAAGGAAGCTTGATCACAGATCGGTCAGAGCTGTGATTGGATGTCCCGGCGATCACCGCCGCAGAATTCTTAACTCCCTGCGGCAGATTCCCGCCAGACGGCATATCAGAAGTCTCCGGACTGACCAGAAGATTGCTGGCGTTTTTAAGGTCCGTCTCGACATGTCCGTCCTCCGGCATCTGATAGCCGGAAGCTTCCGGGTTATCCCTTCCGTAGGAATCATCCGCCTGGGGATCACGTTCGAGGCGATGGTTATCGTCGGAGGTATCTGTCTGGGAGGGCTGTCCGTAATCATTTTTCTCCGGGAACATGATCTGGTTTTCCTGGTAATCGTGGGTGCTGACAAAAAGGTCCGGGCGAAACAGACTTCCGTTCTGGTATCCGTTCCAGACCCGCACACCTCCCGCGAGGACCGCTACAGAGGCAGCAGTTCCGGCGGCCAGCATCGTAAGCCGCTTCAAATCATTTTCCGGTTTCTTATCGTGTTTCATTTCTTCTCCTTTAGCGTCCGTCCGATTTCCTTCCGAATCTTCTCGAAATCGATCGGTTTTGAAAAATGCCCGTTCATGCCGCTCGCGATGGACAGTCTCTGATCTTCCACAAAGGCATCCGCGGACAGGGCAAAGATCGGAATCGTTTTCGCGTCTTTATGATCCAGCTTTCGGATCGCGCGGGTGGCATCCCGCCCGTTCATCTCCGGCATCTGGATATCCATGAGAATAAAGTCGTAAGTTCCAGGCAGCGAGGCAGCGAACTTATCCACCGCGTCACGTCCGTTTACGGCTACATCGACGCTTGCACCGCTTAATCTCAGGATGCTCACGGCGATCTCCGCGTTCACCTCGTTATCCTCCGCCATCAGGATATTACAGCCTTCATATGTAAAGTCGTCGCTGTCCTGTGCAGTATCATCTGCAGCAAGATTTTCCGGGTGATCCGCCAGCGGCAGCGTCAGATATACGCTGAAATCAGATCCCTCGCCCGGCATGCTCTCGACTAAGATCGAGCCGCCCATCAGCTGGATCAGCTTGTCCGTGATCGCCATACCGAGACCGGAACCGCCGTACTGTTTTGTGATCCCGGCGTTCTCCTGCTCGAATGGGTGGAAGATCCGCTTGATGAACTTCGGATCCATTCCCTTTCCGGTATCATGGACCCGGAACAGGAACTCCACACTGTTTTCATTCCGCATCATCTGGCGGAATGTCACGCGGATCTCGCCTTTTTCCGTGAACTTCGAGGCGTTGGAGAGGAGGTTTACGAGGATCTGGGAGATCCGCTCCTCATCGCCGACCACATAGCGGACGTCCACGTCCTTCATCTCGACGATATAGGAGACCCCCTTTTCCTCGATCGTCTTCTTAAACAGGTTCCGGATCTGGTCTGCCAGGTGATAGAGGTCGAATGGCTTATTTTCAAGCTCGATCTTACCGACCTCAATTCGGGACATGTCGAGAACTTCGTTGATAACGGTCAGAAGAAACTCGGAAAGCTGTTCCGCCTTCACGATATAGTCCTCTGTGCTGTGTCCGTGAAGCTGGCGGTGCGCCAGGTTCAGCATACCGATAATTCCGTTTAACGGAGTACGGATCTCATGGGACATCTCTGAGAGGTAAGCGGATTTCGACTGGCTTACGTTCTCGGCGGCCTTAAGATCTGCCCGCATCTCATCAAGCTGTCTCTTTTCCTCCGTGATATCCCGGAAGTGGAACAGGTCCATCCCGTCTTTCCTTGTCACAGAAAGGCGGTAGCAGGCATCCATCCCGACCGGTTCGATATCCATCCGGATCGGACTTTTGCCGTCCCAAGCGTTATATGCTTTCCGAAGCTGCTTTGCCTGTTCCTCCGGAAGCTTCGGGGCAAGGCAGAGAACATCGTTCTTAAACTGTTCCTTCGTAAGACCAAACTGTCGTTCAAAATCCTTTGTCACATAGAGTGGAAAAAGGTCCGAAGAGCGGAGAAGAAAACAGGGGTCATCCACGAGGTCAAACCCGTTAAGATTCCCCTTGTCGTTAGATTTGTTAAAATTTAATCTGCGCCAGGACAGACGCAGATGGAAAAAAACGATCAGCAGGCACGCCGCAACCAGTAATTCCGCAAAAAACAGAAATATCAATACCTTATGTTCCCCCAGCCAAGCGAGCTGGAACGCAATCTTTTCCATATTTTATCCCCAATGTAAATTTATAGCCAGTTACTCCGGGTTCGCCGTCATTGCCTACTGCGGATCGAGCTTTTCGATCGCCTGGATCGTGCGGTCATATTCCTCATGGACACGTGCGAAAAGCGATTTGCTCTCATCGTCCAGAGTATTGTTTCCGCGGAGCTTTTCTGTCAGAGCGGAGCTGGCATCACATAAAGCAGTAAATCCGAGGTTCAGGCAGATCCCCTTTAAAGTGTGGGATGCGCGGAACGCCTCCCCACCGTCACCGTTCTCGATCGCGGCCTGCAGCTGCCCAAAACTCGGATCATTTAAAAATTTCACCGCAAACTTCCTGACAAGACTCTCCGAAACGAGTCTCCCGGTAACTCCCTCATAATCGCCGTGCATCACTTCATAGCATTCTCTTAATGTCATATGTATGATCCCCTTTTGCAAGTGTGTTGTTTCATATGTTTATATATAGATGGTTCTATTATAACTTTCAAAGGGTAAAACTTCAACTGAATAATGGGAGATATGGCAAATAATGTCGGTTTTTGTCTAAACCGTGCGAAATTATTTTTAATAATCAGAAAGGATTATTTGACGATGACCCCAAAATTTGATGGCTATGCGGCGCAGTATGACGCCTGGTTTATGGAAAACGAGAACCTGTTTCACAGCGAGCTTCGCCTGTTCCAGAAAGTACTTGGCGACATTGCCGGTAAGCGTGTGCTTTCTGTTGGATGTGGCAGCGGTCTGTTTGAAAGTATGATTGATTGCAGTGGCATTGAGGGAATCGAACCTTCGCGAGATATGGGGGCAATTGCTCAGAAGCGCGGTGTAAATGTTATTGCATTTGGTGCAATTGAGGAAGCAGAATTGGAGGAAAATGCTTACGATGTTATTTACCTGAATGGCAGCTCTAGTTATATGGAAGATCTGACACGTGCTTTTGATGTTTGTAAAAAGGCACTTAAGCCAAATGGCACATTTATTTCATTAGATGTTCCAAAGGAAAGCGCATTCGGTTTCATGTATCTTCTTGCAAAGACAGTCGGTACGTTTGATCATCCATATCTGAATGGCGTTATGCCGAAATTGCCGTATCCGTTGGAATTATGCTGTGCAGGTGTATGGCATTCCACAGAAGAGAAAATCGATGCTTTGAAGGCGCTCGGTTTCCATGATTTTGATTTTTATCAGACACTTTTGAAAAATCCGATGTACACCAATGAAGATGTAGAGGATGTTGTTCCTGGATATCAGAGTGGTGGTTATGTTGCAATTGTTGCACATAAATAGTACAAATATTGAAAATTATCTTGTCAAGACTTGACGAAGACGGACGAAAGTGGTAGTCTGAGATTAGACAGAAAGCTGTTTAATTAAATATTTAGCAAAACAACTGAAAAGTTGTGACGCAAAGCTATAGGGCCTGTAAAATGGCAGCCAGTTGCACTTATAAATGACTCGCAAGAGCGTTGTTTTGCTGTATTTAAAACAACGCTCTTTTTGTTTTGAAATAATTAGAAGATCCTTGAAGAGGATTGTAAATTCATAAATCGGCAAAGCAGTCGAAAGGCTGTGACGCAAAGCTATAGGGCCTGTAAAATGGCAGCCAGTTGCACTTTGAAGAGTATTGTAAAATGCGCTTTAGGTGCCTTTACAATACTCTTCTTGCATTTGGATTTACATGAATTACACGCCCGGACGGTTCCAGCTGCTTTACAGTTCTCGATGAATTTGGAGTTGCCGATGAAGCAACCGGAGAGAATGCAGCATGGGGACAGACAACACCGCAGGAAGTTGTTACAGATTGGATGAATTCCGAAGGTCATCGCGCAAATATCTTAAATCCAGATGCTCATAAAATGGGATTTGGCTATTATAGTGACAATAGTTCAGAATGGGGTCATCAATGGATCCAGATTTTTACAGAGTAATTTCAATATAGATAGAAGGTTATTCTCGGGGGAAAATGAGATTTAAAATAGATGAATAACTGTTCATTTGGTCAGTGCCTTCGGGCGCTGACCGCTCCTTTTTTTTCACAATTTCTTTTTCACAATTTCATAATTTTTCTAACACCCATGGAAAAATTATTGCCGCACAACGTTAACGCCAATTCCGTTGTGCGGTATTTTGCTTTACAGGAAATTCCGGATACCTTGACTTTTTGACACTTGTTTGTTAATATATATATCGTAGTTTTTCGGGAAGCTTTGTGGATTATCGTTTTCTGCGGAAAGCAACTACAAATGTCAAAATGAGAAATCAGATGCTCCATCACGAAAGCGATGGAGTTCATAAAGTTGGTCGCCGTGACCGAAAAGGCTGAAAAGCCCGAAAATACGGCATTTGTTCCCATAGTTAAATGGATATAACAAGCGCC
>OGKA01001736.1_pt1 | contig 16098 bp, 18 predicted proteins | sample 1572211 | NCBI WGS metagenome assembly OGKA01 (sample SAMEA2582125, study PRJEB24529) | metagenome | biome: Human gut stool | place: China | collected 2011 | reverse complement strand
TAATCGTAGAGGTGGCAAAAAGTGAAAACATTAAGCCATCTGTACCTTTATCTATCGCCGTTGTAGCGAGTCAAATCGCTATTACAGCAAGCCCAGTATCTGCGGCAGTTGTTGCCATGAGTGGTTTCCTTGAGCCATATGGGGTAAACTATCCTACATTGCTTGCCATCTGTATTTCTACAACATTCGTAGCGGTTATGATTACAGCGTTTATCATGTCTACCTTTGCGAATAATGACTTGTCTTCTGATCCAGTTTACCAAGAACGTTTAGCAGCAGGTCATGTGGCACCGCCTCGTGAAAAAAATGCCGATTTCCATTTGAAACCAGGCGCAAAAACTTCTGTATTGATTTTCTTAGTTGGTATTATTTGTATCGTATTCTATGCAACTGCCATTTCCAAAAACATCGGTCTTATTAAACCAGTTATCTTTGGTCGAAATGACGCTATCATCGGCTTCATGATGACTATCGCAGCAGCCATCACTTACTTCTGTAAGCTTGATACAGCACAACTTGTTAATACTAGCACATTCAAATCCGGCTTGTCCGCATGTGTCTGCGTACTAGGTGTAGCATGGTTGGGCGATACTTTCGTAAAAGGTCATATTCCTGAAATTAAAGCTCTTGCTTCTAGCATGGTAGCGGCATATCCGGCCTTGTTAGCCGTAGCATTCTTCTTTGCCAGTACATTGTTGTACAGCCAAGCGGCAACTACACAGGCGTTGGTACCTGCTGTAATTTTAGCTCTCGGTATTACTCCAGAGAACCCAGGATCTGTATATATTATTATCGCATCCTTCGCAGCTGTATCTGCACTCTTCGTATTGCCTACATATCCAACACTTTTGGGGGCTGTACAAATGGACGATACCGGCTCTACACGAATCGGTAAACTCGTATTTAACCATCCGTTCTTCATCCCTGGCGTGCTTGCCATCGCTATCGCAGTAGCACTTGGCTTCGTTGTAGCTCCATTGATGCTGTAATGGTGAAAGTTAAATAAGGATTATACGAAATAGATTAACATTATAAAAGGACGTAACTTTAAAGGTTACGTCCTTTTGGTTTGCTTATGTATTATTTGTTTTTGCTATTACATTTTTTACAGAGACCTGCAATTTCTAGATGATGTTCTGTGATGGTAAAACCTACGTCGGAGAGCTCTTTGGGCATCTCTACAACAGGGCAAGTATGGAGTGGAACCATAGTGCCACAGCTAGTACATACCGCATAGTGGCGGTGTGTATGCGGCGTAATTTCATAGTAGGCCATATCGCTACCCATGAGGGTTGTACGGGTAACTACTCCCTTTGTTTCTAGTAATTCTAGGGTGCGGTAGATAGTAGACATCCACGTAGTATCGCTGTCGCCTAATTTTTCAGCAATCTCAATAGCTGTCATAGGTTTATCCGCTATTGTTAATACAGACCAAATGGCTTCGCGCTGTTTGGTCTTTTTTATGCCTTCTGGCCAAGGTGTTGTATTCATAACTCTCTTTCGATTCTATTTTAATACTAAACGTGCTATACACTTGTATAACAAGATGTCTTATATGGCTAATGACTAGATGTCTTATACGGCTAATAATTATCTGCCTTATATGGCTTATAATGTAGCTGTTTAAATATATTGACTATTATTTTGTTTATTTGCTAAATTGCATTCGTCTTATGATCGCCCGAATATTTTTAATGACTAACACCACTAGCAAGATTCCTACCGATGTTAGAGAGACAAAGCCACCAGGGGCTACGTTGAGATAGTAAGATCCGAATAGGCCAATAATCATGGCGAGTAAACTAAATCCAATGGAGCATAGTAAAGTCGTTCTAAATCCTTTTTCTAGTTGTAGTGCCGATGCTACAGGTAAGGCAATCATAGCACTTAATACGAGGACGCCAACGATTTTAATAGAAATAGATACGGCCGCAGCCATTAGGATGGCAAAGATATAGTTAATAAAATCTACCTTAACACCGGCTACGCGAGCTGCTTCTTCATCATAGGCGATGTATAGCAGTGAGTTGTACAAGAAGTATAAGGTGAGAACAGATAAAATAGTAAGGACTGCAATGCTAATCATATCAGCCGCATTTACTGTTAAAATGCTACCGAAGAAAAATACATTGGCATTAGCTTTCAGTTTACCTGAACTAATAAGCGTAATGGCAGTACCAATACTGAGGGATAAGATGATGGTAAGAATTAAATCGAGATGGTGGGAGAAGTATTTTCGCAAAAACTCGATGAGGGCACCACAGATGGCGGTAAAGATGAAAGCCCCTAAGATAGGGTTTGTACTTGTTAATAAGCCTAGAGTGATACCTGCCAGGGATGCGTGGCTCATGGTATCGCCAATCATACTGGACCGGCGTAATACCATGAAAATACCGATACATGGGCATAATAGTGATATGCAGATGGCTACGAAGAAGGCATTTTGCATAAAGTCATAACTAAACATGGCGCACCTCCTCAGTTGTAGTATCATCGGCCTGAGCCTGAGCCTGAGCCTGAGCCTGAGCCTGAGCCTGAGCCTGAGCCTGAGTTGTTACATCTGTGAAGCAAGAACAATTTTCGTGATCTACAGGGTTACGACCTGTATTATGCATGATTTCGCAAGCGTATTGCTCAGGTGAGCAAAGGTGGCCGTGGCCATTTGAGATATGGTAGATCTTGGTAGAATTAGCGATTGCCATTTCCAAGTTATGTTCAACAGAGATTATCGTAATATGATGCTTTTGGTTTAAATCGCGAAGAAGTGCGTAGATGCCTTCTTGGCTTTTTCTGTCGATGCCTGTGGATGGTTCATCAAGGATGATGAGGTCAGGGCTGCCGATAAGGGCTCGGGCGATGGATACGCGCTGTGCCTGACCACCAGAGAGCTTACTGATGAGGCGGTCTTTAAATTCCGTCATATGAGTGAGCTCTAATACGCGATTAACTTCGTTCTTATCTTTTAATTTTAAAAGCTTGCGGTAGGAGTCGAGAGTTTCTTTTACCGTAATAGGGAAGCCTGCATGAGAGAAATCATTTTTTTGCGATACGTAGCGAATATTATTCGTATTCCGTTTGATAGAGCCTTTTACAGGGGTAAGAAAGCCCAATATGAGACGGAGTAAAGTACTTTTACCACATCCATTGTCCCCGACGATGGATATATAGTCACCGCTGTGAATATGTAGATTTAGGTCGTTTAACACGTAAGGTGGCTGACCTTGATAGGAAAAATAAAGATGTTCTATGGATAACATATAAAAAACCACATTTCTAATTGACAAAATTCTGAGTAAGTTTATACTATAACTATATTACAAATGCAACTGAGTCGCAACTGCAATAAAAGAATGAAAAGTATTCTGTGAAAGCATAGCGTTCAGGATTAACAAAAGGAGGACTACGATGGTCAAGAAACTGGTTTTGTTAGTTGTAGGCATCATGATGGCCGCTCTATTTGCAGGCTGTGGCAATGATGCACCGAAGGAACAAGCAAGTAAAAAGATCCAAGTGGTAACAAGTTTTAATGCGATGGCTGAATTCACAAAGGCTATTGGCGGTGACAAGGTAGAGGTATCTACTATTATTCCAGATGGCGTTGAGCCCCATGATTTCGAGTTGAAACCAGAAAATATGAAACAATTGGCAACAGCTCAAGTATTCGTTTATAACGGTTTTGGTATGGAGCCTTGGGCACAACAAGCTATCGAAGCAGCTAAAAATGATAAGCTCGTAACTGTTGTAGCTACTAAAGGTGTAGAAGCTATTAAAAATACTGATCCTGAAGAAATTAAGGAACATGGTGCAGAAGATCCTCACGCATGGTTATCTTTAAAAGATGCTAAAATTGAAGTGAAAAACATCAAAGATGCTCTTGTAAAAGCTGATCCAGCTAACAAGGATTACTATGAAAAGAACTACACTGAATACGTTGGTAAATTAGATGCAATGATTAAAAAATATGAAGAGCAATTCGCTAAAGCTCCTCATAAAAACTTTGTTACAGGTCATGCGGCATTTGCTTACTTAAGCCGTGACTTTGGTTTGGAACAAAACAGTGTAGAAGATGTATTTGCTGAAGGCGAACCAAACGCAGCGCAATTAGCTAAACTCATCGAATATGTTAAAGAAAATAACATCACTACTATCTTTGCAGAAGAAATGGCTAGCCCAGAAGTATCTAAAACTTTGGCAAAAGAAGTGGGTGCTAAGGTAGAAACTATTTACACTATTGAAAGCAAAGAAGACGACAAAACATACCTACAACGTATGGACGAAAACCTTGCAAAAATTGCAGAATCTTTGAAATAAGATAAATGAAAGGCAGCCCTAATGGGCTGCTTTTTTGTTTGGTATAGATTGTTAGTTTCAACTAAAGTTTAACGAATATAGTATAATATATATTACGAGATAAAATAAAAAGGAGGTCCAATATGGTTATCACTAATAAATTAGGCATTACTGATTCTCCCACTTTGGCTAGAGAAGAAGAGCGAATAAGTAAAAAATCTGCGGCTAGATTATTTGAGCAGAAACTACTTAATAACATGTCTAGTGGTACTTGGACTACGTTACAAGACATCCATAAGGTATTATTTCAAGATATATATGATTTTGCTGGTGAGCTACGTACTGTAAATATTTCTAAAGGGAACTTCCGTTTTGTTCCTGTTATGTATCTATCTGAAGCGGTTAAAACTATTGAAAGTATGCCGCAAAATTCATTTGATGAAATTGTAGAGAAGTATGTAGAAATGAATGTGGCTCATCCTTTTAGAGAGGGTAATGGACGTAGTATGCGTTTGTGGCTTGATTATATGCTTTGTGTTGAACTACAAAAAACTATTGATTGGAGTCAAATTGATAAGGAAACATATTTATCTGCTATGGAGCGCAGCCCTGTAAATGATTTAGAAATTAAAGCTGTATTAGCAGAGGCACTTACTGACGATATCAATAATCGGGAACTATTTATGAAGGGCCTTGATCATAGTTATTATTTTGAAGGATATCAATTGTTTAAGAGTGAGGATTTATAAGGTATAGTATTATGAATGGTTTGTTTGGTCCTTATATAGAAAAATGGATGCATTTAGTCACTATTAAGAACATGTTACTACTAGCTATTGGATCGGTTATTATAACGGATTTAGGTTTGCATTTGCTAAGAGCCATCTTTCCTAAAAGCTCTTTTTATGAAAGTACTTTATGGCAGGTTATTGGTCCTGTTGATTTTACAATAAGTCATATTATTGTTTTTTTAGTTAGTAGTATTATTATGGTTTTGTTAATGTCCGGGGTGTTGTATGTCATTTTTAAATTTTTTAAAGGGACAGGAACATTTAAACAGTTAGTAGCAGATATGCTACTTACGCTTTGCATAAATAGCTGGATATACTTGGCCTTGTCGTTGATTATTATTCCTGCTACTGTTCTTTTAAACGTATCAGCTCAATCTAACTCCTATGGACTAAACTACTTGGAATGGATTAATGTTATTATTATGGCACTGTTGATGGCCAAGCAATTTAACCTTAGCCCATGGTTAACAGGTATTGTTTATTACTTTATTAGTTTTGTTATCGCTATAATACAACTAGCATTCTCTGGCATAATTTAAGTGAGTATATAATATAAGATGTTGATAGATATCGTTTAGGTATCTATCAATTTTTATTTTCTAATCATGGTCGTCAATCAATTTAAAGTAAATTTATATTTATTTTAAAAGTGTCTTGTGATACAATGAAAAACATATATGTGTTGTTTGCGTTTGAAGGAGGGCTTATGGAAACAAAATGGTATTCAGATTTTAAGGAGTTGTGTATATCTCCCTTTAAGACGGGAATCCCCCAAATTGTAGCGTATGGATCCTGTATGAAAGGCTTTTACGGGGCTGCAGCAGTCAGTGTTGTAGGCTCACTGCTCACCACGTTTATACCGGCTATTATTATATCGATGATGCAGTTGCATCATACATTTTATGGTCGTATTTTTGTAATGAGTGCCAATGGTGGCGTTGCTATGCAATTAGCCTTTAATCTATTTCTTACCTTTTTAGGTCTATCTCTTAATGCCTATTTAGTTTCTTGGGTGGCTAATAAATTTGATGCTCAGACGACTCCGCAAGAAGTACTAAAGGTGAATTGGTATTCCTATGCGTATGGACAATTACTGGCGCTTATTGGTGGGCTTTTGATAATGCCTGCTAGCATCTATTTCTTTATTAATATTGATAATTTCGGGCCCTTACAAGATCCACTCGACTTACCTTTGTCGATTATTCTATATGTACTTATCTCTTTCTTTATCCTGATGGGGATTTCTCTGTGGATTTGGTGGGTAAGTCTAAATTTATTAAGCCAACAAATTAACAAACCTAAACTCTCAACATTTGGTATTAGCCTATTGGCTGGTCTCATTCCATTTGTTATTATAAGTGCTATTATGGCGTTCATAGTTTTTACAGTAATGAACATGAGATATTCTAGTGGGTTATTTTAAATAGCCATACTTAGATTGTATGTGATGTAGAGTTATAATTTTGGAGGTTGTATGGAAACAACTTGGTATTCTGATATGGGGGCTCTTATAGTGGCTCCGTTTAAACGTGGCATTCCGCAGATAGTAGAGCATGGTTCTTGTAAAAAGGGATTCTATGCTACAGCAGCTTTTGCACTGGTGTCCTTCTTATTTTCAAATATCCTACCGACTCTTGTAAGTATGATATTTGCAGATAAACTTGAGGTTGCTCTCACCGGTGCGGCAGCCTTATCTGGTATTGGTATATTAGGCCTTGCATTTGGCTTGCTATTTGCGTTTATTGGTATTGCTATTTATTCGGCTATTTTCTCTTGGGTTGCTAACAAGTTTGATGCTCATACTACCTATGAATCTGTGTTGAAAATCATGTGGTATGAACAAGCTTATAACCAGATTATGGGGCTATTCTATTTCTTGGGTATCCTATTAATATCGGTGCCATTTATAGTGATACTAGGATTTAATCCTGATTCTACTGTTTTAGGTATTGCATGGATAACTATCTTTATATTTGCATCAATCGCATTTGCAATCTTTACATTTTGGGTATGCTTAACAATGTTAAGTCGCCAAATTAATAAATCCCTTTTAGCTACTTTTGGCATTTCTTGTTTAACTAGTTTAATTCCAGTAATTGTTATCGTGAGCTTGTTCGCCATCATCGCACTAGCTAGTTCCAGATAATTATATAGTTATGAAAATAATGAAAGCAAGGTATGAATGTACCTTGCTTTTGTGCTATAATAATGAACAGAAAATGAATTAATAATAAACTCATTATTTAAATTCGTGATCTTTGTGTTGTGTGCCGCATCATCCAAATTTGGGTGGTGCTTATTCTTGTTGTGTAAAAGGTGGTGAGCGATATGATGGTTGGTTTAGTAGAGTTTATGTATCGCTTATTAAACCCCATTGAAGAAAAAAGTCCACGCATGTATCACTTTGATGTTGCTTATGGGCAATTAATAGGAATGCTGTTATTGTCACTCATATGCTATCAATTTACCATCGTTGGTGAAGGTGTATATATAGATGCTATACGTGCGTTTATACGCAATTCTTCTTTATTAGTGAAATGGCAATTATTTTCCCTTCCAGTTGGTCAACATGAAATACAAGTTTTCTTTGATCAGCTAGGAAAGCCGCGAGAGTTTTGGAATGCAGGGCGCTTTACGTGGGTGATTGTAAAAGGCATTCTTATGGCTGGAATCATTGTTGGTTATGCAATGATACAAAAGCGTAAGTTTTACGTACGTGCTATAGCGACAGGTGTGTTGCATATGATGGCCTTTGCTCAACTGGTGGTTGCTTTGTATACATTTACAGTAGGTATCATGTTGATTCTTACAACGGTACCATTATTGCTACAGGCTGTTATCGGATTCTGTATGATTGTCTTATGTGTTTTAAGTACAGGGTTATTGTTACAAACGATGGGACGTATTACAGGGGCTTGCATTAATGGAACTATCTATGAAGGTTTGAGCGTTATGCTCGTGGCTATTCTTGTATCACTCTTGTGTGAAGGTCTTTATATGTTGACTCGATAAAATACATATACTATAGTTAGGACGAGGTATGCCTCGTCCTTTTTGTATGGCTCGATGATTTCTACTTTTATATTGTGCTGCTATTAGCCATATATAACGTCGGCCCACTCAGTATTAATTATTACAGATTCCCTAAAATATAGGTTAAATATAAGGAGTATCTATGAACTGGTATAAGGATATATTGCACTTGTTTACAAAGTTGAGTGAACAATCCTTTCAAAATATTCTTTCATACGGCACTATAGCACGAGCACTGACAAATTTAGTAGTCTCTACTATTGTATTGTATGTTATGACCTATGCCTTGCCATTGATGGTGAAAGCAATAGCGCCTATGCTTGGCATAAAGCGTATGACCGGCTTTGCACATTTTGATATGATCAGTGCTGTTGCTAATGCATCTTTTTTAATTTTTCAGATTCTCATAGGAACCTTTGTTATATGGCGCTTACTTATTTCATTAGGTGGTAGTGGTACATATAGAGGGGTTATGTGCAATTATATATATGGATTAGCCTATACGAATGCACTTCGCACAGTTGTAATAGTGTTTGTTCATATTCTTGGTCTTATTTTATTTGCCCTAGCACAGCAAAAATATGTAGCGGACATAGCGTATTTAGTTACTATGTTTAGTCAGTATTATGCTGTATTTATCGGTGCTCAACTTATGCGACGCTATGTAGGTCTTGGTATTGTTAAGACCTATATTGTAATATTCATTGTAGCCTTACTGTCCGTATCCGTTTTACCTCAATGGATTCGGTTTTTCCATACTTTGGTCAAGTAAACAGCTTTAATATAGCTCTATATAACCGTAAGATGAAAGTCTTACGGTTTTTCTATGTTTTAATTTATATTAAAATTAATTATATATAATTTAAATCTTGGAATTTATGATATAATTAACTTTAGAGTGTAGTTGAGAGCGGAGTTAGTTATGGATACGACATTTTTACGAGAGCTATCCCTATTGGTGCGTTCACCAAAGAAGGGGATAGATGAAATTTTCTGGTTTGGTACTTTAGAGAAGGGTATCAAAGCAGGGCTCGCCGGTTGGTGCGCTACCCATATGTTAGGCTTTGCCTTAGGTATTGTATTATTACCTTTGGTCGCCGCTTTTGGAGGCTTTTTATTAGGCTTTATACCTGCCGTATATGGTATATTTTCCATCTTACGTGAGGTCATTGGTCTTGGCATTTATTGGTTTGTAGGTAGTTTTATATTATGGAAACTACTGAGTGTGCTACTGGATCAAGAGTTTGACTTCAAACAAGTTTTGATGGGAACAGCTTATATCGAAGGATATACAGGGGCATTGGGCTTAGCATTAATCTTAGTATCTATTATTTGTATTTACCTTGCTCCTATTTTGATGGTCCTTTTAGTTCCATTGGGCTTAGCTTACGTGGGGGCCGTTATTTACGTTGCCGTTATGCTTTTATCTCGTCTTATGAACGTAGAGCCTCTTACAGTAGGGGCCGTTTATGTGGTCTTATTTATTATCAACCTTTTATATAACTGGATTATGCGTATACTCTTTGCGTAAATAGAATGAGTAAGTGTAATAAAACCTCCTAGCATTAGCTAGGAGGTTTTATTATGTCTTTATCTCTATTAGGTTAAGCAAGCTTATGCTTACATTGATGCTAATAGCTATGCTTATAGTAATGCCTATATATTATTATATATTAGCTTCCTATTGGAGTGTTTCATAATGTTGTAATAATAGCTCTACATTGTCTTCGTCGTATTCAATTTGTTGAGACCATCGAGCAATTTGTTTTAAAGGGTTTCCTTCGATGGCACTCGTCATGAGCATGTACTCTGTGCCATCCTTTGCATAGCCGATGATAGCTTCTAAGGAATAGTCTGCTAACATATCGATTTGGCGATACAAGATATATTGGTAGATCTTATTAAAAATGCTCATATCTTGTTGATGTACATAACTTTTAGCAGAGGTAACGACCTGGTCTATATTCTTAGACAATGCATTGACTTGTGTAGTCCAGGCCTCATCTATAGGTTCCGTAGTCTTGTAGATATCTAATAGCTGTTTATAATATTCTCCGCTAGGGCTTGGTGTATATTGAAATAGAGCAGGGTCTAAATCAAGGGCTAATAGTTGAAATACATTTTCTAGCTTTAGACGCTCATCAGGACTAAATTCATTATCATCATCCTCAATGGTAAATACTAATTCTCTATTATTATCATCTTTTGCTAGTAGTTCCACGGATGCTTCACAGGATAAACCAACACCACATAGTTCTAGATCTTCAATGTATTTATAAAATCGAGGGTGCATATGACAGGTGTCGCAAAGGCCTTCTTCGCCTAATTCGAGCACTACTTTGCAAAGCCCTTTTTCATTGAGTAAAGGGCACATAGGTTGTTCTTTAGAGAATACGAAATGGCTGCCTTCCTCATCAATGGTAATCGCTTGGCGCAAGCTTTCACCAAGAGGTCCCGTCATAGTGTGATAACGCTCAGCCGTCGGTTCATCGATATCGATGGTCCAAAGCTGGCAGCATGTATTTTCACAGCGATCAGCTTTGCACTGAAATTCGTGATATATTGTCGGATAAATTGAAATCATAGTCAGCTCACTTGTAGTTATAAAAATTATTCTATGTGCATTGTATCATAGGGCGTAGGTCCATGCACTAATATTATAAATAAAGATTCATAAAGCTTATTGATTTAGTGTATAATTGTATATATACTATATGGTCCTGTTTGAGAGATGGAGGAGCCTATGAAATCATTACTTATAAAAGGTAGCCTTGTATTGGCGTTAGCAGCAGTGTTTGGCATGCCTAACGCGAGTGCCGCCCCTTTAGTAGCCGTAGAGCCAACTGTTGCAGTTGTTGATGGCAACCATGCAGCGATTGTCGGTGCTAATGGTTTATTAAATGCATTCATTCAAAATCATCCTAATGCGGTTATTACTGAAATTGCTTTTGATGCCGACGGCGGTCAAATCAAATATGAAGTAGAAGGCGTTGATGAAACAGGCAAGTATGAGTTAACTTATATCTATGCAACGAATCAAATCTTTGAAAAACGCGAAGGTGATTATCATAAATCCTTAAAGAAAAAATCTTTTGATCCTCGCGAGATTTTGCCTCCAGCTGCAGTCGTTAATTTTGCTTACGCTCAAACTCAAGGAAAAGCTACAAGCCTTAATGAATGGTCTGTACACCATGAAAAAGGTAAGACTATTTATAAAGTTACCTTTGGTACCGAAGGGGCCAAAGAGGTTGATGTACGTATTGACGCTATTAATGGTACATTGCTTTCCGTTAAGTTCGATGACTAATATAAATTTGACTAGTAATCATAGCTTAATAATTCCTAGTTAATTAATTCTGAATATAATAATTAAATGCCTCAATACTAGTTCTTTCATAGAAAATTGCTAGTATTGGGGCATTTTTTGTGAAAGTTTGCTCATGAATGTAAATCTAAAGATAATGAGAATTGCAGGTATATGCCGTTCGTCCTTTATACATGGGATGGACGGCTTTTGACATGGTATTCATAGAATATTTAAATGGAAATCGAAAGGTATGGAATTTCATTTTAAATATATGCAAATTCATTTTAGACTCACTCCGAAACAGGGATTTCAGTATGGTTCTACATTTTTATTTCATCGATTGTCGATAGTATGTGTACCAGTCCAAGGACGAAACTCAAATATATCGGATTTTCCAGACTATATATCTACAGTCCACGCTAGATATATGTTTTGGAACTATATCGATAACACCGAGTTGGTTAAAAATATATATGTGAAATACTACATATATATGAATTATCAAGGAGGATATTATGAAAAAATCTATTCTTAAAAGCAGTATTGCTTTAGCTGTAGCTGGCGTATTCGGTGCTACTGTAGCAGTAACAGCGGCTGAACAAGCAACTCCAGTACCTGTAGCACAAGAAGTAGCCGTAACAGCAGCTCCTGTAGCACAACCTGTTGCAGATCAAGCAGTTCCTGCAATTGAAGTGGCTCCAGCGGCTACTCCAGTACAACCTGCTCAAGATACTACTCCGGTTCCAACTGCTACTCAAGATATTAAAACTCCAGTAGCTCAAGAAACTGTAGTTCCTAGCGAAGCAAATCCTGCAGCAGCAGTTCCTACTATTGAAACAGCAGCTGTAGCAAAAGCTCCTAGTGAAACTAAAGTAGTACGCGTTGGCGATAAAAAAACAAAGCCTTCTGCAAAAGCTGAAAAAGAAGTAAAAAACAATAAAAAAGCACATGCAGACAAAGCTCCTAAAGCAAAAGCTGTAAAAGAAGAAAAAAAAGCTGATAAAAAAGAAACTACAAAAGAGGAAAAAAAACTCTAAAAGTAGAAAATCACAACCTAGCACAACAAGTCAGCCCACAGGCGTAGTCGATCAAAATAGTATTTTCGTAATTGGTGCAAATTATCTAATTGACCAATTCGAAACTAAATTTGGTGACTCTAAGATTACGAATGTATCCTTCAAAGCAGCAGATAAAACTGCTATCTATGAAGTAGCTGGTTTCAATGCCAACGGCGCTCATTCTATGACCCTTGATGTAGCGACTGGCAATGTAACTGAAGGCACTCCTAAAGCGTATGATGCATCTATGGAAGCTAGTGCTATTGATGCTGGTACTGTGTTACCTCCACATGTGGCAATCAATGCAGCCTTCGCACAGACTGGCAATGTAGCAACAGGTATTAACTCTTGGTCTGTAGCTAATCAAAATGGTACACCTGTATACAACGTAGAGTTTCATGATGCACAAAATAAACCTGTATCCATCGTATTAGATGCAAAAACAGGTATGGCAGTAAAATAAGTAAAACCTTATTCCTATACCACTGTAAAGCAAACCCTTTTAACACGAACACTAAACACCCAAAACTATACACACAAAACATAAATACACTTACACAATACACACACATACACAATACACACACATACACAATACATACACAATACATACACAATAAACAATTACACACACGCAGCCCTCTGGATTGGATAGACAAACATTGACTCTCTCCTATGCCGTCTGTCGTTCAGAGGGCCCCTTATGAATTGTGGTTCCCTCCCAATCATAAGATTATATACTTGGTATATAATACTCTCTCTCACAATAAGAACGTAACTGCTTTACAGTACGCTAGGTATAGGGGAGCAGGAAAGCCCGTAATACATGTAGACCGCTGCATGTATTACGGGTTTTTTCTATGTCCATTCAATATAAATGATGTACTATATAAGGAAAATACATAGTAAAAATTGGAAAAGCGCAGATACAATGTATATCTGCGCTTTTGGTATATGGAGTATTTACTATTAGTAACAATAGTTAGCTTTTTATATGTATTGTCGAGGCACGCGTTCTGAGAAACCACAAAAGATTTCGTAGGGAATTGTAGATGCAAGAGCAGCAATCTCGAGTGCAGAGATGCTTTCATGACCTTGAGAACCTAGGAGCACAACCTTGTCACCTGGTTGTACAGTAATCGTATCTGGAACGGCCACCATGAATTGGTCCATACAGATGCGACCCACTACAGGACAACGTGTGCCATGAATGAGGACTGTACCGCGGTTGGATAAGCTACGAGGATATCCATCTGCATAGCCTACAGGAATGGTAGCAATCGTCATTGGTTCAGGTGTTACATAGGTAGAACCATAACCGATACCTTCACCTGCTTCTAGTCGCTGTACATGTACTACTTCGCTATGGAAGGAAAGGACCGGTTTTAACCCTAATCGATTTGGCACATCAAGGGATGGCATAATTCCGTATTGAATAATGCCAGGACGGGCATCGGTGAATAAGCTGTCTTTTACGGATAATAAGCCAGCACTATTGGCAAGAGAGAAGCGATAGTCTGCATCAGGTCTAAATGCACGGATTTCATCGACCATTTTATGGAACTTTTGTGCCTGCCCATGAGCGTGGCTTTGATCGGCTGCATCGGCGTTACTCATATGAGAAAAGAAACCGTCTACTTCAAGATTTTCATAGGATTCAACGCGTTTAATGAACTCCACAGCATCCTCTGGTTTGATACCGATACGATGCATGCCTGTATCGACAGCGACAGCAACGCGAATGATCATATCGTGGTTTTCCGCTACTTTATCGAGGGCATCTAAATCGGTAGATTCGCATACGGCAGGGATGGAATTCGTGTCTGCTACAAGCTCAAAAGATTGTGGCCGTGTGAGACCTAGTAGGTAGATTGGTACCATAATACCTGCATTGCGAAGCGGAACCGACTCTTCAGGAATAGCAACGGCTAAGGATTCATAACCTTCCTCAACGGCTATACGGCCCATCATAACGCTGCCGTGGCCATAGCCATTGGCCTTGATAACAGCTGTAGATGTGCTCCATTCCGGTAAACTATCTTTAATTTTGCGCAAGTTCTCGCGAACGAGACTTGTATTTATGGTCAAATAGGTGGGTCTCATGGTATTCCTCAATTCTATATAACATTACTTTTATTTTATAACTTTTGGGGAATTAAACAATACTTTTGTGAAAGTTTTATACAGAAATATTGGTATTATTTTGAATTTTATAGCTTTTCTGCATATATTATATACAATAATTGTGAAAGTATACTAATTAATATAGTTAGCTGTGATATTAATAGTATAAATTTATATAAATAATAGTATAATTTATAGTAGGGTATGATATATGCTTTTTCTAGCTAATAGATTGGTTATGAATGATTTAGACAAAATTGTAGTCATCTAACATCGTGAACATAGCCAGATTACTTGTAGGTTTGGAATTAATAAATATGTAATATAGCATCTATGTAGGAGGTTCCCATGAGCGAACGTGTAGTAGTAGTAAACGCAGGTAAAATGAATTATGACCATGCATTAGATTTCTCCATATTATCTAATGATGTACAGGTTTATGACGACAGTACAAATGAAGAGCTTATTGAGCGTATCCAAGGGGCTCGTGTAGTAGTAACAAAAGAGCTTCCTGTTAATGCTGAGTTACTTTCACAATTCCCAGATACAGTAAAGCTCATCGTTGAAGCAGGTACAGGCTATAACAATATTGATCTTAATGCAGCAAAGGAACGAGGAATCACTGTGTGCAACATTCCAGCGTATAGCACAGAGCGTGTAGCGCATACGGTAATCATGATGATCCTCAATTTTGCATCTACAATGCAACAACAAATCGGTATGCTCGCTAAAGGTGATCGCAGCAACTTTACAAAATATTTGCAAGTGAGCCACACAGAAGTGAATGGTAAAACATTAGGTGTTGTTGGTGCTGGCCACATTGGTATGGAAGTGATCAAAGTAGCTAAAGCACTTGGTATGAATATCTTAATCCATACGCGTACACCAAAGGCTGATGGCGACGGCATTCGTTATGTAAGCCTTGATGAATTACTAGAAAATAGTGATTATATTACATTGCATTGCCCGTTGAATGACCAAACTAAGTACATGATTAATAAAGAAACCATCGCTAAGATGAAGCCAAATGCTGTTATCGTCAATACAGGTCGTGGTCCTCTTATTAATGAAGCCGACCTTTGTGAAGCATTAGCGGCTAAACGTATTGCAGGTGCTGGCCTCGATGTACAAGAGGTAGAACCTCCAGCAGAGGATAGCCCTCTATATACATTAGATAATGTTATCATCACACCTCATATGGGTTGGAAAGGTCTAGAAACACGTCAACGTTTGGTAGGCATCATTCGTGACAATGTACAAGCCTTCTTTAAAGGTGAACCTATTAACGTAGTGTCTAAATAAAATAGATATTAGAATAAATAGAATATCAGATTGAACACTGCACTGATAGTAGTGAAAATAGTGTACCAATTATAGATATTTAAATAGTCTATAAATACAATAAGAGCCGTCCCCGGTTGTGTGGGGGCGGCTCTATTGTTTAGGGCTATCATAGATCAAGTCTTGGTATATATATGTATATATATCAAGGGAG
>OGKA01001728.1_pt1 | contig 16127 bp, 10 predicted proteins | sample 1572211 | NCBI WGS metagenome assembly OGKA01 (sample SAMEA2582125, study PRJEB24529) | metagenome | biome: Human gut stool | place: China | collected 2011 | reverse complement strand
TTACTTGACTTTTGGTTTGGTTAATTTGATAGAAAGAAGTGCAAGTAAGAGGATGCTCGATTTTATAGCTTATTTTTTCGTATGGTTTTACTATCGAAAGGCGTAGAAAAAAGTTGTTAATGGTTTAATTGCCGGTTTATTAGGCGCCAAATCTTTCTTGTCTTAACGAGGTGTTTAGAATGGCGAATAAATAATAGGAAGTCGAGGGAATCTTAATTGGATAATGACGACATCATTCTTACCTCGATATGGATTGACAGGAGCGGTGTCGCTATTTCTATGGAAAAAGGAGAAAATTAAAGTTTCGTTCGTGGCAAACTGCGGGTGGTTTGCCGTTTTTTGCAGTTGTAAGGTGCGGAATAAGTCGTTTCCCGTGGAGAATACGTAACTTTGCGCATTGTTTGAACACACACTTATGGTACTCAATTATATTTGGATTGCCTTTTTTCTCATTGCTTTTATTGTGGCAGTGGTAAAGCTGATTTTTTTTGCCGACTTTACGGTCTTCCCGGCCATTATGCAGTCTACGTTTGATACGTCGAAGCAAGGTTTTGAAATATCTTTAGGACTGACCGGCGTACTCTCCTTGTGGCTTGGCATAATGAAGGTGGGCGAAAAGGGCGGTGTGGTCAATGCGCTTGCCCGCCTGCTCGGCCCTATCTTTGCCCGACTCTTCCCCGATGTGCCAAAGGGGCATCCCGTTGTGGGTAATATTTTTATGAATCTGGCAGCCAATATGCTTGGCTTGGACAATGCGGCGACGCCGCTTGGGCTTAAAGCAATGGAGGGTTTGCAGGAATTAAACGCAAAAAAGGACACCGCTTCGAATCCTATGATTATGTTTCTCGTCTTAAACACTTCAGGGCTCACGTTAATCCCTGTAAGTATTATGACGTACAGATTTCAGTCCGGCGCCGCCCAACCTACGGATATTTTTGTGCCTATTCTGCTCGCGACATTCGTATCTACGCTTGCGGGTATCATCATTACGTCGCTCTATCAGCGCATCAATCTCTTCAATCGTACGCTTTTGCTGACGCTCGGCGGAATGTCGGTCTTTATGGCTTCGATTGTCTGGATTTTTAGCAGGATGGATGCGGCGACAATGAATATTGCGGGCAGTACGACGGCCAATGTTCTGCTTTTGCTCATTATCATTCTGTTCATCTTGGCCGGCATAAGAAAAAAAATCAACGTTTATGATGTTTTTATAGAGGGAGCTAAAGAGGGCTTCTCCACGGCTGTGCGCATTATTCCTTATCTAGTTGCTTTTCTGGTAGGCATTGCGGTATTCCGTACTTCGGGAGCCATGGATTTTCTGGTGGGAGGTATCGGATACGTAGTAGGACTATGCGGAGTCGACACAAGCTTTGTGGGAGCACTGCCCACTGCATTGATGAAATCGCTTAGCGGCAGCGGTGCCAACGGGTTGATGATTGATACAATGAAGGAACTGGGGCCGGATTCGTTTGTAGGACGCATGAGTTGCGTGGTACGCGGGGCGTCGGATACCACATTCTACATCCTTGCCGTTTACTTCGGCAGCGTAGGTATCACCAAGACCCGCAACGCCGTCACCTGTGGCCTGATAGCCGACTTCTCGGGTATCATAGCCGCTATCTTAATCAGTTATTTATTTTTCTTTTAAATCATAACATTCAATTATGGCTGTAACTTATCAAACAGAAGGCATCAAAATGCCTGAAATCAAGAAACGCGAGACTACGGAATGGATCAAAGCCGTAGCTGCTTCCTATGGAAAAAGACTCGGTGAAATCGCTTATATTTTCTGTTCCGATGAAAAAATTCTGGAAGTAAACCGCCAATATCTGCAACACGACTACTACACGGACATCATTACTTTCGACTATTGTGAGGGCGACCGCCTGTCCGGAGACTTATTCATCAGCTTGGATACGGTACGCACCAATGCAGAACAATTCGGCGCTTCTTATGACAATGAACTCCACCGTGTCATTATTCACGGGATACTTCATCTTTGCGGTATAAACGATAAAGGCCCCGGAGAACGGGAAATTATGGAAGCGGCGGAAAATAAGGCGTTGGCAATGCTACACTAAATACCAGACTTTCTCAATCATCCTCTATAAATGAAAAAACGCCCTATCGTAATCACTACGACAGGGCATTCTCATTAGCCTTCGCTAATTAACATTAAATTATTTAAGAGAGAGATTTATTACTTCTTGTCGGGAGCCACTTCCGAAGTGACTAACTTCTTGATAGACTTGGTATTCAGATACAGGAAAGCCAACCGTGGAGGTCCGTCCTGCGCAACCAATTCCAATGAATCAGGTGTTATATAACCTATACGTTCACGTGTCTTATACACTTCCACCTTTCCATCTTCTCCTTTGCTAAACCCTTCAACGATTAAATAGCCATCTTTATCAATCTTCCAAGTCTTCAAATCCAAAGAGGGAATATTGACGGCAGAGCATTTCCCACCTTTTTTAAACTCAAATCCTTTCAGTTCACCGGTAGACTGATAGGTATAAGGATTGCACCATTTACCTATAATTTGTTTCTCCACCTTCTTCTGTCCATAGCTGCTGAATGCAAAGCAAGACAGAGCCATAACTGTCATTAATAGTTTCTTCATTTCATTTATTTTTCTAGTAAATCATATTTTTGGTCAATGCCACGTTCCCTCAGATGAATACCCTCTTTCATCCAACGCGGTTCTTTTGTTCCTTTCAGGTAATAGTCGAAGAATTGCATCATCCGGATAGTCCAGTCCTTCTGGGCAGCCTGATTACTAAGGAAATGTCCTTCACCTTTGTAGTTGAGATGCCATGCCGGACGCTGTAAACGGCGCATAGCCAAATACAAGGCACGCCCCTGTTCATAAGCCACAGCCTCATCTTTGTCATTATGCCAGATCAGTAACGGCGTATGTATCTTATCGGCCTCTATGATAGCGGAGCTTGCCAGATATTTGTCCTTGGCTTCCCACAAATTCTTTCCCATACGGCTTTGCCATTCTTCGTACATGAAATAACGCGGTAAACCGCTTCCACCACGAATGCCCAAATAACCGGTCACCATATCAGTGATAGGAGCACCAATATTGGCACAAGTAAATAGATCGGTTTTAGTCACCAGATAACTGGTTTGGAATCCCGACCAGCTATGTCCTTGCAGACCTATCTTTCCCGGATGTGCTATCCCCTGCTCTATCAAATATTTGGTTCCGCTTACTACGGCATCATAACAACTCTGTCCCGGTATTCCTATAGTGAAATGCACATCCGGCATGAATACGATATATCCGTTGCTGACGAAATACATCACATCACCCATTGCGCTGCTCAACATCGGAGCATGATAAGTATTCAATCCACCTGAATGCGTTTCATAGAATTGTACCAGTACGGGATATTCTTTTTGAGGATCATAATCTTCCGGCAGATAAAGTATTCCCTTATTGGGTTTATTCTCATAGTTTGTCCATTCCACCAACTTTGCAGTTCCCCATTTGTATTCACTTTGCTGAGGATTAGCATTCGTTATACGGATCGGATCGGAGAAATCGGCTTTGCTCCACCACAGATCACGGAATTCTGACATATTCTGACGATTCCAGATGCAATACTTCTGATTATCCGAGAAACGATGAATCGCATAGATATAAGGACCTTCCGCAAGCTTCTTCAAACGACCTTTCATGTCAAGCGAATAAATGCCTTCATCCATCGTATTCTCATCCCACACACTGACTACAACCGTCTCGTCCGGTTTGAAAACTTCCTTATCAATATTGCTGGTCATTTTACGGATAGATCTCTTATTTTTGCGGCCATATCCCTTGGTGAAACATTCCGGCTGACGTTCTCCGGTTAAATCTATCTTCCACCAGTCATAAGCATCGTAAATCAGTACATTATTACCATCAGCAGTCCAACCTGCAATGCCATAGGCAGGCGCAGGATTCGGTTTATCATAAGTTTCCTCGAATACCGGATAACCAATAGCTGTTGAAATATCGGTAACCTTACCCGTTGTTCCGTCAAACTTATTCCATACCTGTGCAACAGGATCATACATCACAGCCCATTTACCGTTCATTGACCACTTCGGTCTTGTCCGATAGCTACGTCCTACCAATTGCTTTTTTCCTGTATGCACATTCACAGAATAGATATCAAACGGCACTTCATTAAGCCATTCTTTCTGCATACGATAGGGAGTTTCGTCCGTATAAAGCACATAATGTATTTCTTCTGCACGGTCCGGTTCCAACAAATCAGCATGACCGGGAGCTACTTCCATCAATTTTCCGGAAGCAATATCATAGATATATTTTGAATATTGAGGACGGAAATAACGACCACGAGTCTGCAACGTAGGAACTTCATATTCATCCCAAGTCCACAGCTCCAGTTCGAAACTCTTATCCGGCTTTACTTCCTCTTCTTTTTTATCTTTATTTACTTTCTCCTGATAAGGTCTGAGTTCCATTGTCAGGAACTTCTGACTGTGCGACAGAGTGGCCCGCGCAAGTTCCATTCCTGTCGGTAGAATCACCTCTTTACGGTCGAAGACCAAATCGCAGGTATTCTTCTTTAAAGAGAAATTATACCATAGCGAATCCTTAATACTGAATTCTCCTGTCATCAGTTTTGTATCCAAACTGAAAGAAACAGGTTCTTTCTTTACAGCACTCTGATAGATAGTCTGATAGGGTCCCGTCAATGGGCCATAACACAATGCGTTTCCTTTTGCCTGCCTGCGTACAAAAATGATAGAACGTCCTTCATTGTACAAGGTATAATAACCAATACTGTCAATCTGAAAAGCAGTACCGGTTTTCAGATGGCGAACCACCAAACGATTAAAAGACGGGACATGATTGACCGTATCTTTCGGAACGTTTGTCACTGAGACTGAATAAGGAGTTCCATTTACCGGCCGGAAAGATTCCTTATATTTCCATTCTTTCTTGATACCTGAAGGAAGTTCCATCAGGATCGTCTTCATATTTCCTGTAGAGTCAGCCTTCTGATAAGAAAGAGCTTGATCCAAATTATAAAACTCAATGTTTTCCACATCATCCAGCAGAATCTCCTTGCGGGTACGTGTATCAAACAGATGTACAGTTTTTGCGTCGGTGTTTTCAGGATTGTACTCCATAGGTGCAATCCGGTAGGTAACCCAACGTCCTGTCGGGGAGATATCCGGCGATTCAACACGCTTCCACGACATGCAGGCTTCAATGTCAACCGGCTTCTTCTGTGTTTGAGCATCGACACTCGGGACAAAACCGGCTAACACTCCCACTATTAATCCGATTCCCATTATTGTCTGCTTCATTTTATCTTCTCCTTTCATCTTTTATCATATCTTTATTCAAATCAATATCACAGTCTGCCGAGTTATCATGTAACAACAGACGTGCAAAATGACGCCACATTTTATGCTCAAAAAAGTTCTCGGACTCACCGAAGAATCCATGAGTACATTTAGGTAACACAAACATATCAAAGTCCTTGTCCGCTTTAATCAATGCATCTACCAGACGTAAAGTATTGGCCGGATTCACAGTCTGGTCTATGGCACCGGTAAACAGCAGCAATCCATGTTTGTAATTCTTCGCCAACTCCTGATTCGGACGCACACGTACACTATAATCATACGTTTTGCTCTCTACTCCCAAACTGTCTTTAGTCGTTGTCACCTTCTCATCTACACCATAATGAATCTCCACGAAACCTTTATTGTAAATACGATTGTCATGGTTGCCGGCCGATGAGACAGCAGCCGAATAAAAGTCCGGATAAGTGCAAATAGCGGCAGCCGACATAAATCCGCCGCCTGAATGACCGTAAATACCTACCTTGGTAGCATCTATAAAGGGATAACGGGCAGCCAGTTGTTCGATAGCATATTTATCATCCGCCAGCGGATAATCGCGCATATTATTGTATCCATAGGTATGATAAGCCTTTCCACGCATTGGAGTACCCCCTCTGTGGCCTACGGTAATTACAATGAATCCCAGTTGAGCCAAACGGGTGTTATAAACATCATTTATTGTGAAACGAGTCGGCACGTACTCGAAGAACGGCCCCGGATAAACATTTGAAATAATAGGGTAAACTTTCGTCGAATCAAAATCGGCGGGCTTCCACATCACACCATAAAGGTCGGTTACTCCGTCGGCAGCTTTTACTTTAAAACGTTCCGGAGCTTTCCAGCCCATTTCATAGACAGGTTGCAAGTCCGGTTTCTCCAATGTCATGATTACCTTCCCATTCCGGTTGCGAACCACGTTTACCGGCTCCTGCGACACGGTAGAATATGAATCTACCAGATAGCGACAGGAGGGAGAGATACTGACTTCGTGTGACGCATTCTCCGGCGTCAACAGACGGAGTGCATTCGGACGATCCAAATGAGCTTCATAAAGAATATAGTAATAAGGGTCAATTTCTTTCTCCCGTCCATAACCATAGAAATACATCTTGCGTCCGACAGTATCAATTTGCGCAACCGGGCCGGCTACCCAAGTACCGTCTGTCAGTTGATTCTTCAGGTTTCCTGTTGCTGTATCATACAGATAATAATGTCCCCAACCGTTACGTTCGGAACGGAACAGGATTTCTTTTCCGTCATTCAGGAAAGAAACATTACGCATCTGATAATCGAGATACGGCTTGTTTTCTTCATGAATCACCACACGCACTTTTCCGGTCTCTACATCCACTTCGCAAATATCCGACTGGTTCCATGTACGGTTATAGCGTTGGAAGTACAAGCGTTTTCCGTCTTTTGACGCATACAATACATCAATATACTGATCCGGCCAACGATTGATATCCACCTTCTTAACTTCCCGCTTGTCTATATCTCCCAACAGTAATTCATATTGAGTCACATTTTTATCACCGGCCAATTCAGCTTTATAAGTGATCAGTTCAGGAGAAGGCTTGGATAAAGAATTAATAACCCACAAGTCACGGACTTTCCGGTTGTCTTCACGGACAGCGTAGAAACGGTGGCTTCCCGGAATCCAGTGAGCCGATTCGGCTCCGAAACGGCCTTCCATCTTGCCTTCGTCTTCACGGTTGAATGTATAATCCGGCATACCGTCCGTCGTCAATTGAACCGGGATTGTATCCTGTCCCTTTTTCGGGTTTCCAACGAAATACAAGTTATCCTTACTGGCATAAAGAAAATACAAGCTATCCGGAGAATATTTCATCCAATACGGGTCGCCGGTTTTATACGTCGGCTTCTCATCGAGTTGCTTCAATTCTTTTGTATGGATATTGTATGTATAAAGTCTGCGGTCAAAATCAATACGAATGGTTTCGTTGTCCTTCATAAATGTGAAAGACAAATGCAGATCTGCCGAAGAATAGGCTTTCTTGGTATATACTGCAATTTTGCTCAATAACTCATCCGTATCAAACAACAATCGTTTCTCCTTTTTCTTCGGATTGACATAATAATATTTCTTTCCTTCACGTGTTGTAAAAGAGTAATAAAAGCAATCCGTATCGTTGATAAACGTCGGTCTGACTTCTGTAGAATACTTATCTATAGGATTTTGCTCCAACAAACGGAACTTTTCCGCTAACTGATAATTCGCTTTTTGTTGCGCACCGGCAAGGTTGCATGATACTAATGCAACCGCCAGGCACAAATATCTAAAGAGAGAGTTTTTCATAAAATCTTATCTATTGTCTTATTTACTACGGTTAATATCTCCCCAATAGTCTGCACGGGTATCACCTAGCAAATGTTTGGCAAAGAAACGGTACATTTTCTTCTCAAAATACTCATCGGCAGAGCCATATCCATGACCGGCTCCGGGAATGACAAGCATATCGAAATCCTTACCGGCCTCAATCAAAGCCTGAGCCATACGGTATGTATGTGCAGGATTCACGTTCTTATCCATATCTCCGGTTACAAGCATCAAGTGTCCTTTCAGATTCTTGGCTATCTCTGCATTCGACTTTACTCTAAACTTGTATTCATATTCTTTGGTCTCGTTACCCAGACTGTCTTTCACCACCTTCTCTACTTCTCTTACACCATTGTAACATTCTCCCCAACCACGGTTATAGATACTATTATCATGGTTTCCGGAACAAGAAACGGCAGCCTTATAAAAGTCCGGATAAGTGCAGATAGCAGCCGCAGCCATAAATCCGCCACCGGAATGTCCGTAGATACCAACTTTCTTACCGTCAATAAACGAGTGGCGCTGAGCCAACTGCTCAATAGCATACTTATCATCTTCCAACGGATAATCACGCATATTGCCGTAACCGTAACGGTGATATGCCTTTCCACGCATCGGAGTATCTCCCCTATGGCCTACAGTGATTACAATAAAGCCAAGCTGCGCCATACGGGTACAATAGCTATCATCCAACGTAAAGTTAGTAGGAACGAACCCGAAGTATGGTCCCGGATAAACAACCGAAATAATCGGATATTTCTTTTCCGGATCAAAATTAGACGGCTTCCACATCACTCCATACAAATCCGTAACATTATCGGCAGCTTTCACCACAAAATTTTCCGGCTTCTTCCAACCGGCGGCATATACCTGACTTAAATCAGGCTTTGCTAACTCCATAATCACCTTGCCGGTATTGTCCTTCAATAATATCTTCGGTTCCATATCGACTCTTGAGAATGTATCAATAAAGTAGCGCCTAGACTTCAAAAAGATTACCCGGTGCTGCCCGTCTTCTTTAGTGAGTAGAGTTGCTCCCTCACGATCCATATTGGACTTATACAAACGATAGTAAAACGGATTGATCTTCGGGTCATCTCCATATCCATAAAAATAAACCGTACGTTGCAGCGTATCAATAGCGGCAATATGTCAGCTTACCTACGGTCCTGAAGATATCGCATTTTTCAGGTTCCCTTGACCGTCGTAATGATAATAGTGTCCCCACCCTGTACGTTCGGAACGAAATAGAATATCTTTTCCATCATTCAGAACTTCCACGCTACGCGCATGCGGATCACGATAAGGCTTATCCACCTCATGAATCAGTTCTTTGACCTCCAAGGTAGAGGTATTGACCGAACACACGTCTACCTCATCCCATGTACGTTTGGTACGTTCAAAAAAGACATACTTGCTATCCGACGTTACACTAAAAGGCATCACATACTGGTCATTCCACTTTTGTATCTTCGCTTTTCTCGCAGTCCGTTCTACAATATCAATGATTACAAGTTCATTCTGGGTTACATATTTATCTCCCGGAAATTCATACTTATATTTCTTCAACTCCGGCTTGTCCGAAATCGAATTAATCACCCAAAAGTCACGCAATTTCCGATTATCATCAAGCACAATATATGCATGCCGGCTATCAGGACACCAACGAGCATTAGAAGGAACTTCACCATTCTCCCCCGCATCCTCCTCACGAGCATACGAAAAATCAGGGACTCCGTCCGTAGTCAATTGCACTTCCGTAGTATCTACTCCCAATGCCTTGTTGCCCTTCACATACAAGTTATGGTCTTTCGCATACAGTATGTACTTCTTATCCGGAGAAAAATTCATCCATGAATATATCGGCTCGGCATCTCTGTCATCTGCCTTTTTCTCCTCCACCTCTTTCAATTTGCGGGTAATTCGATTGTAATCATACTTTTTCGACCTGTAACTGAATACAAATGACTTTTGATCTTTTGCGAACTTTAATTCTGACAAATCCAACCTTACCGGATTCACAACCTCATGAGTTAAACCGGAAAGCAGCATAGCCATTTCCTCGTTATCGAAGAGCAACTCCTTCTTTCCCTCCTTGGGGTTGACATAATAGTAGTGTTTACCTGCCGAAGTCGTAAAATCAAACCAGAAATTATCCGTATCATTGATTTCATGCGGATAAAGGGACATACTATTATTAGACAGTTTTCCCCCTAATGTAAATTCATGAAACTTCTCTGCCAACTCATAATTGGCTTGTACCGTATCATGCTCGGCAGGAACTTGTCCCCATCCTTGCAATGCAAGAGTAAAAGACAAGCTGCCGGCAATAAAAAGTTGTTTTAATACCATAATGGTTATTTATTATCAAAAAAACGCTTTTAAAGCTCTTCTAGAACGCAAATGACATATAATCCATACCGCGTCCCAGTTTATAAAGGACATCTACTATTTTACCAAACTTCTTGTTTTCTTCCGAGGTAGTTTCATTCGGGAATTGTTGTTTAAGAGAAACCTCTGTACACGTCCCATCTTCCAATCTTGTTTCTACAACACCGAATATATAGAAACTTCCGTCTTCCAGAGCAACGCCTAATTGCCCAGCGTAAGGATACTTCTGTTTATATAAGTTGGTGGTTACATCCATACCCGACAATGTCTTAACAGCCGCAGGTAAGGGTTCCCCCAATGGCATCAATTCACCTCTATATTCCACATCTCCATAAGCATCCCATCCATATTGATAATAATAAAGTTGATTTCCGCTGGCAATGACTACATAACGCTTGTTTCCAAAATTAGCCATACCACGATAATCATTGATAACACCCAAAGAGGCCTCGTAATACCAACCTTCCAGACAGCCAACATACCTTCTTTCAGCCTCCAATCCGAAATAACGTAATTCATACACCGATGTCGCTTCATCTTTCAGCAGAACAGTCCAATATGGTTCAGACTCTGTTATATCATTTCCAGAGTTATACGGAGCAGGTAATGCATCCACCACAGTCTTCTCTATATTCGAAAAATGATCTTCGCCACTCGGATCAGTGATATTATACATATTTCCACTTGTATAGCTGGAATTTTCAGTAATCACTGTACCACTAGTAGCATATCCCATATCCAAGATTCCAACCAATGAATTATCTTCTTCCGTCAGTGCAAGCATCACATCTGTAATATAATCATTAAACTTGTAGGCTTGGAATAAACGACTGAACCGGGTATTATTATTTAATCCTATGGGCATATAAGTACCTGCATGGAAATCCGTCACATCCGCCTTTTTTTCCCAATAAATCAATCCATTCTCGTCTAGTAGCGCTTTGGATGAAAAAGTCATAGCAGCTTCTACCGGAGAAAAATCAGCAGGAATATCTCCATGAAATTCTTCATCCGTATATACCTCACGTTCCAACGTATTACCATTAAGTTCGACCCAACGATCTTGCTTCACCACCAACTCGTCATACACGCTAATCCCATATTCGCTATTATAATCCATTTCACCAATATTGTTCATTAACCCTTTCGGATTTGAGCCAAGATTGGAGATAATATCACGTTTCACTATATGATAGACCAACGAATCGCGAGTGAACGTCTCTCCACCATACGTTACCTGATAACGTTGTGTTGTGGGCACAATGAAATGGAGCACAGATCGCCCGCCATCATCCGACAAAATCACCCAGCCACGCTGATAGATAGATCTCACATTAATGGTTGTGGATTTTCCGAACTGAACCCCCGTCTTATTATCTGTTACCGCAAATGTCACTTGATATGTGCCACTCTTTTCGGCTTTAAATGTATAAGTGGGACCAGTTTCGCCTGTCTGCAACTTCTTATCTACATACCATTCATAGCTAACATCCGGTGTAATACTATCTATTGTAAACTTAAATGTAGGCGCCAATACCAATTCTTCTCCTTCTATCACACTATAATCCAAATTAAAGTTCTCAAAATTGAGCGCACCACCTTGCATTTCATTTATCTGCTTGTAGTTATAGTTGTTATCATCATCCAAACAACTGGAAACAACTCCAACTAAAACTACTATCACTGCATATATTCCTAATTTTCTCATACTTTGCAATTTTATAATTTACCCTGCCACTTCCACAGTAATCACATTATCATTCTCATCTTTCACCCAATCTTCCATATCCTTTCCTGCGTTCATCTGCTTCAAGGTATTCTTCAATCTCAATGAATACTTACGCAACACTTGCTTATTCTTTCCATCAAACACTATATCATCCTTTTTCAACTCGTCCAAAAACATCTGATACTTTTTTTCTGAGTACTCACCTAAATAATACCAATCAACCGAATTTCCTGGGTTTTCCTCCGTCCCAGCATCGTTTACCGACCACCAATCGGGTTTAAACAAACGATCGGTGACAGAAATGAGAGCACGCGAATACAAATAATCACCTTGTTTCACAGTATTTGCTTCTACAACCTGTAACGCTAATATCTTCGTTTCTGCCCTCAATATCGGATCATTCTTCAATGTTACATAAATAGTATCCGTAAGCAATCCTTTTCTAATCTTACAATCTGCAGGCAATACATACAAATTAGCCGGCAAAGTAGTACGTTCGACATCTGCAATTACATTAAAATGTAAATCTTCATCCTGCATCTGCCCATAAACAGAAACCTCTATCGGTATCTCAGCATCCTCACCTTCATTATACATTTTAAAAGATACTGTAGTAGTATCCTTAGTCATATCGTTAACGAATTTTAAATAGGCTGTGTCGTTGCTGCTGACCAACAATCCCTTCTCTTCACATGAAGCGAGCATCAGACATACGCTGCAAAACAACACTCCCCATATAGCATATCTTTTCTTCATTTTCGTTTCTTTTAAGTAGTTATTCTAAAATAGTATCACACTTAAATGTTTGACTCCGAATCGGGCTTAGGTAATATCATATTTTCGTCAGTTGGTAACACGGGATTACTATAATAAGAACTAGCAGGCATCGTCCGATTCAACCGTTTATACATATAGAAAATCTGTCCTTCACCTAAGAACTCACGACGGGCATCATTTACCAGCAAGTTTATAAACTCTGACTTATTTGTGACATTATCAAACTTCTTTGATACTCCTCTTCCTTTCTTCACCAATTCCAAATACCCCTGCGCTTCTTGGGGATTAGTATCAAAAATTGCTTCAGCGGCAATGTAATACACTTCAGACATACGTATCATAGGAATTGTCTGATTATTTGTTATTCCGACAGTAGTACTCTCCGTCTGTTTGTAATATTTCAAAGTACGATAATAATATCCATAATACATTTCTTCCAGTTGATACTTAAACCGCCAATCACTGTCCTTTTCATCTCCATATAATTCTTTTGCCACCTCGCTATCAAGACACAGATAATGTTCCTCACTAGAGCCGTCGGAACCATGATTTATTTCCTGATCCCATTCCACTAATTCCTTGGGGGAATAAAGTCCAAAAATAATATCATTATACATCTTCATATTTCCATTCCTGAAACCTGATGAACTGGTTGATGCTTTAAAATAACCTGTTTCATTTTCTTCATCAATGATTTTTTTGGCTTCTGCATAAGCTTCCGCATTCTTTCCTGCATACAAATAAACACGAGCTAATTCTGCTGTTACCGCATAATAATTCAAACGATATCCTCTAGATCCTGCAAACTGGCTTTGAGAGACTTCATTGATGTTAAATCTAGAGTTTGCATTCATCTTGGATTCTTTATCAACTTCCTCCAATATACGCTGTGCTTCCTTCAAATCAGCAATAATCTGTTCCAAGCAATAATTAACCGTCTGATGATCGTTAATATAACTGGGATAAACATTGACATAAGGAATAAAAGTACGGTTATCTTCTCTAAAACCAACAGATGAAGGAGACGGAGCATAAATACGAAGCAAATCAAATTGCACAAATGCACGCAATCCAATAGCTTCTCCCAAAATCATCTGGCGTTCACTGTCAAGCCCATAAAAAAGATTAGGGTCAGCTTGAACCGCTTGCTGAGCCAATTCATTACAATTGGCAACCACATTCCAAGCGGCTTTCCACATTGCATCAGTAACAGGAACCAATTCGGTATTTTTAAAAGCAAGCTCTGCTATCTTTCTCATGGGGGTTCCACCAGCTATACTTGGAGCTTGCTCTATGTAATAAGCCTGGGCCCAAGCATCCAGAATTCCCCAAGTAAGGTTACTTCCATACAAATCGAAAGTGGCCATTTTCCGATAAATACCATTCGTCGCTGTACGAAAACCATCACCGGAAGAAAACAAGTATTCCTCCTTTATCTCGTCGGAAGGATAAAGGTCCAGCCAATCTGAACACGAAGAAAGTGTCAAGGCTGCAAACGCAAAAGAAATAAACGTAGTATATATTTTTTGTATCATAATGGTATACTTAGAATTGTGCTTTAATAGAGAAATCGACCGTCCATGACTTCGGATAGCTTAAGCCTCGCTCTTGACGGATAGAATTCCAGTTAATAAAATCGCGTGTACTTGCTTCCAATCGAAGCATATTCATCCCCAAATGTTTCTTTATCCACTCCCGATTAAAATCATAGCTCAAAGTCAATGCACTCAAGCGCAGATAAGCCTTGTCCTGAACGAAGCGTGAAGTCGGCATGGTGACATTATCAGCGTTTTTAATATCTTTAAACTGAGCAATATCTCCCGGTTGTTTCCATCTGTCGGTCAACACACGCAAGTCTACATTTTGATATTGTATTCTGGCGTTTTCTACCCGATCCACCAAAGTCTGATTATACTCCTGTCCGCCCCATTCGTATTGGAAAGCCGCAAACAAGCTCCATGCTTTATAGGCAAGATTAAACCCAACAGAACCGTTGAATTTAGGTTCTGTATTACCAACAACCACTTCCTGAGTGGCATTCCAAGTATCGGACACGCTACCATCACGATTCAGGAATATTTCCTTACCCGTAGTGGGATCAATACCCAAAGACTTCACAGCCCAAATGGAAGTAAGTGACTGTCCTTCCTCATATTGAGATATAGGTACTGCATATTGAGCATTATAGCGACCATACTCTTCATTCGCAGAATTCTGATAAAATTGTTCTACACGTAGATTATAGGCACGTTGTGAATCTGATATTTTCACAATCTTATTTTTATTGTGTGCCATATTTCCCCACAGAGCTACCAACCAGTCACGATTACGAAATACTTCACCACGCACCTGCAACTCAAATCCCTGATTCAACACTTCGCCCATATTGTCTTTATAACTAGAGAAACCTGAAGTTTGAGACAAACTGACATCGTTCACTAAATCAATGGTCTTATCATGGTAATAATCCGCATCTACTGTTAAGCGCCGATTCAGAAATTGCATTTCAATACCTACATTAAACTTATCAGTCTTTTCCCAACTCAAGTTGTTATTTCCTAAAGCTTTTAGCACTGCGCCAAAGCCTGTTGCATACCATTCATCAAAAAGCGCCTCATACATGGTTGTAGCAGCATAAGACGGGAAACTAGCCTTACCAGTCCGGCCATACGATGCGCGTACCTTCAATTTATTGACTATCTCATTACCTTTTAGGAATTCATAATTATGAATGTTCACTCCCAAACCTCCTGAGAAGAAAGGTGCCCAGCGCTGTTTGGAACCAAAATCAGATGAACCGTCAAAACGAACGGAAAAATCAGCTAAATAGATATCGTTCCATGTATAGTTTCCGGTAGCCCACGTACTAACCATACGTGAGGTTCCTTCGGTACGCGACGGCTTTTCATATATCTCGGCTGCATAATTCGGCGAATGAAATTGTCCGTTCGGGAATCCACGATAATGAGCACTTGTCGCATCTGATGAGCCGGAAGATGCTTCCCAAGCCACAGACAAATTCAAATTATGTTTATTGAAAGAGCGTGTATAATATAAAGCCGCATTTGCATTCCAACTCAAATTGTTTCCATTATCTACATAGAGGTCACCCAAATTATGACCACCGTCACGAGGGGAAGCTGTTGTTTTTGAAGATAACGGATCAATGAACCGTTCTCCGTTAGAATACTTGCGGTTCACGCTGAATTGCCCCCTGACGGTCCAATAATCAGTCAGATACCAATTTAAGCTCAAATTATTGGATACTTCATCATAAGCACTCCAAGTATAATTGCCAAGAGTCGCTTCATATAACGGGTTTTTAGCCACGCGTCCGCCACTAACTTGCGAAAATTTTAAATTTTCTTTCAATGTACCATTATCATTATAAGGTGTATCATACGGCTGCAAAATAGTATAATCACTAAAAGAACCATAAGGCGACTCTTTTGATTTGGAATTATTGCTGTCCGCTAAAACTTTTTGAGCCTAAAAATTAGGGCTGGATTCCTCGCT
>OGKA01001726.1_pt1 | contig 16130 bp, 10 predicted proteins | sample 1572211 | NCBI WGS metagenome assembly OGKA01 (sample SAMEA2582125, study PRJEB24529) | metagenome | biome: Human gut stool | place: China | collected 2011 | reverse complement strand
GAAGTCATTCTTTTGTCTCAGCGCTTGGCGCTCAAGTATAATACCACACCCCGGGGCAGTTGTCAACACTTTTTGACATCTTTTTTCCAATTTCTTTGCGGTGGGGGTTTGGGGGCAAAACTCCAACCGAAACGAACCCTCTCAGCAAAAGCCTTGCGTATCGGCGGCGGGTGCGCTATTATATATTATATACATTATAGAGTGCTGCGAAAGGAGCCCTGACCATGATCCTCACCGTCAATATCGGCAACACCCACATCACTGTGGGCGGCTACGAACAAGATACCCTGATCTTCTGCGGGCGGCTGCATTCCGACCCCGCTGCCACGGTGGAGGAATACGCCATCCGGCTGGTGAATCTGTTACAGCTGTACGGAGCATCCCCGGCGCAGATCGAGGGCGGCATTCTGGGCAGCGTGGTGCCCATGCTCAGCGGGCGGGTGCTGGCGGCCTTACAGCTTTTATGCAAGGCACGCATCCTGACCGTGGGGCCGGGGCTGAAAAGCGGCATCAAGCTGCGGCTGGACAACCCCGCGCAGCTGGGCGCAGAGCTGCTGTGCGGCGCGGTAGCGGCGCTGGCAGAGTGCCACGGGCCGCTGGTGGTCATCTCGGCAGACACCGCCATCTCCCTGATGGCGGTGAACGCCAAGCAGGAGCTTGTGGGCGGCGTGATCCTGCCCGGGCCGCAGCTTTCCATGAACGCGCTGGTGCAAAAGACCGCGCAGCTGCCCCAGATCGACCCAGCTACCCGCGCCCCGGAGTCGGTGCTGGGCAAGAGTACCTCGGCCTGCTTACAAAACGGCTTTGTGCTGGGCACCGCCAGCCTGCTGGACGGTCTGGCCGACCGCTTCTGCGCCGAGCTGGGCGCGCAGACCGCCTTTTACGCCACCGGCGATTTGCCCCGCTCCATCCGGGAGGCCTGCCGCACCCCCATCCACTACCGTGAGACCCTGATTACCGACGGCCTGCACCGCATCTGGCTGCGAAACCGGAAGGGCTGACGATTTTCGTTTGCATTTTGCATTCCGATGTGTTATACTGTGTTGTACCCACCAAAGGGATACGGCATTTGCGATCGTAGCTCAGCTGGATAGAGCGTTCGGCTCCGACCCGGAAGGCCAGAGGTTCGAATCCTCCCGGTCGCACCAAGGACTGCTGCACAGGTTTTGTGCAGCAGTCCTTTTTATTATTTTATCGAATCCATCTTGCAAAAGCGGCGCAGTGCCTTATAATAGAGGCTGTGCCCCGGTGTGCGCGGGTACGGTTAGGATGTATAGGATAAAGGAAAAAAAGAGTATGGCTTCTCAAACGAATACGCTGACGGAAGGCCCTCTGGCCAAGCAGATCTTTCTGGTCAGTCTGCCGCTGGCGCTTTCCAACCTGCTGCAGGTGCTGTTCAATATGTCGGACGTGGCGGTGGTAGGGCGCTTTGCCGGGTCCACGGCGCTGGGCGCTGTGGGCTCCACCAGCACGCTGGTGACCCTGTTCACCGGCTTTCTCATCGGCTTGAGCAACGGCATCAACGTGCTGGTGGCGCGTTTTTACGGCGCACGCCACCCCAAGGACGTGGAAAAGACCGTCCACTCGGCGGCCATCATCAGCGCCGTTGCCGGTGTGGCGCTGCTGCTCATCGGCCTGCTGGGCTCCCCCGCCATGCTGCGGCTGCTGAACACCAAGGAGGATCTGCTGCCCGGCGCGATTTTGTATCTGCGGGTGTATTTTCTGGGTATGCCGGCGCTGGCACTGTACAACTTCGGCAATGCGGTGTTCAGCTCCATCGGCGACACCAAAAAGCCGCTGCTGTATCTGTCCATTGCCGGTGCCCTGAACATTCTGCTGAACCTGTTCTTTGTCATCGTGTGCGATCTGAGCGTGGTGGGCGTGGCGCTGGCCAGCGCCATCAGCCAGTGCGTTTCCGCGTTTCTGATCCTGCGGGCGCTGACCCGGGTGCAGGACTGCTACGCGCTGGACGTACATAAATTACAGCTGGACCCGGTGCAGGCCAAGAGCATCCTTGCGCTGGGCGTGCCCGCCGGATTGCAGAATGCTATTTTTGCCATTGCCAACCTGTTCATTCAGGCGGGCGTCAACTCCTTTGACTCTTTGATGGTCAAGGGCAACAGCGCCGCCGCCAACGCGGATGGGCTGATCTACGACTGCATGGCGGCCTTCTACATGGCCTGCGCCAGCTTTATGAGCCAGAACTACGGCGCGGGACGGCCTGACCGGGTGAAGAAGAGCTACTTCATCAGTCTGGGCTACTCCTTCGGCGTGGGGCTTGTGCTGGGCGCGGCGCTGTTCTTCTGCGGGCCGGCCTTCCTTGCGCTGTTCACCACCGAAGCGGCGGTCATTGACGCTGGCATGAAGCGCGTAGCTGTGATGGCCTTTGCCTACTGCGTCTCGGCCTTTATGGACTGCACCATCGCCGCCTCCCGCGGGCTGGGCAAGACGGTGGTTCCCACCGTCATCGTGGTGCTGGGCTCCTGCGTATTCCGGGTGATCTGGGTGTACACCATCTTTGCCCACTTCCACACCATCCCGGCGCTGTACCTGCTGTACCCGTGCAGCTGGATCCTGACCGCGCTGGCGGAGATCGCCTATTTCGCCAGCTGTTACAAGCGCGCCATGGCTATCTTCCGCAAGCCCGCGGCGGCGTAAGAGGACGATTTGGAATGCGCGCCGCTTCTTACGGGTTGCGGCACCCAGCATCCGCTTCGTGCCTTGGGCGGCACTTGCGTCTTGCTGGCCGCTGCCCCAACAACTCCTCCCTGTTTCCGCCGCTGGCGGCGGTCGTCGTTGTTGCGCTTTGCGCATATTCAGCGGAAGAATGATTTTTAATTTCGGGATACCGGAGCGTCTGCGGACACTCCGGTATCCCTTTTTTCACGGGAGGGGCATAAAGACAAACTGCATTTGCCGCGCTTGTTTCCTGCGGAAACAGTCGCGCTGCGGGCAAGCTTTTTGCAGTTTTCAGCGGACTGAGCTGAAGCTCTTGATTGTATTGCCTGCAAAAATATGCTACAATAAAAACACCGCCCCTCAGGGCGGTGAACTGGTGCTGATTGCATAAAGGTGGTCTAGCTTCCTCCGGCAAACTTCCGGGGGCTGTGAAACCTTATTGTTTTGTTCCCCCGGACGCAAGCGCGAAAGGGGGGATGCTGCATGACGATGGACAACGTCTTTCAACTGTTCATCCTGATCGGAGGGACAGTCGGGGTCACGTTTACGATCTCATGGGCGATCTTTCAGGAGATCCACAACAATAAGAAATGACCGCCCCTGTCTACCAAACCGTGGCGGTCATTCTTATGATTAACTGAACCGGTTGGGAGCTGGCCATTGCAGTCAGCACCTTTTCCATTTCAAGTATACCCAGTTTCGGCAGGGATGTCAAGGGCACTTTGCACGACACTGTGTCGTTTCCGAACAGGGCGCGAACGCTCGCTCCTGCACGCAAAAGGGCTGCTGCACGGTTTGTGCAACAGCCCTTTATTTATGCTTTTGTCAGGGGGTCAGAGCGCAGCTCAGATCTCCTTCTTCAGGGTCTCGCCCATGATGTAGCCGTAGGTCAGAGCAGCGTCGAAGCCCATGCCGTACTGCTTGGCGTCCTTCTCCTCGATGGAGCCGCAGACGTCGCCGGCAGCGTACAGGCCGGGGATGGCCTTCTTGTCCTCGGTCAGGACGTGGCAATCGGTGTCGATGGCCAGACCTGCGGTGGTCAGGTAGAAGGTGGGGTCAACGCGGATAGCCCACAGACCGTCGCGGGTCTCGATGTAGGGGCAGTTGCGGCGGCCGAACTCATCGGGCTCGCCAGCCAGAGCGGCGGCGTTGTTGGCCTCGATGGCGTCTGCCAGATTGGGCAGGTTCAGCTCCTCGGAAGCCTTCTCCACGCTGTCGTAGTGCACAGCCTCGCCCTTCTCGAACATGGCAACGTAACCGTTGAAGCCGTAGGACTCGCTGTCGCGCAGCTTGACGGCAGAGGACTCGTCGAACACATAGTAGAAGGTATCGCCGTTGTCCTTGTTCAGCTTTGCCTTGGCCATGGTGTAGTGGTTATCGGAGACGATGTTGCCGATGTTGTCGCCCTTGATGTTGACCATGATGCCGGGGGCAGTCTGGTGGATGAAGGCCAGCTCGAACTTGCTCTTGTAGCTGGACAGGAAGGCGGGCAGAGCGCGGTTTTCGCACTCCACATAGCCGCCGGCGTCGATACCCATCTGGATGCCCTCGCCGGTCATGCTGGAGGCGCAATTGAAGAAGAAGTCGGCGTAGTCGGGGCTGTACTTCTTCAGCATTTCGGGGTTCTTGGCAAAGCCGCCGGAAGCAAGGCAGACAGCCTTGCCGCGCAGGGTGTAGCTTGCGCCGTTTTCGCCCTTGGCGTGGAAACCCACAACACGGCCGCTCTCGTCCTTGATCAGGTCGGTGACGCTGGTGGAGTAGATGATCTTGCCCTTCTCGTACTTTTCCACGCGCTGTGCCATGAACATCATGGCGTAGCCTGCGCCGCCCTCGTAGCAGCCGGGTGCCAGATACGGGGTGGAAGCGCCGTACTGGGTAGCGCTTTCGTAGTTGCCCATGGTGTTGAAGCCGATGCCGATGCCTGCCATCCAGTCCACCAGATCACCGGCGACGGTGTACTGCTTGGTCATGTAGGGCATTTCACCGTTGAAGAACTCGGTGCGGTGGTACTTCTCCATGGTCTGCCAGAAGTTCATCATGCCCTCCAGCGTGCCCATGGCAGAGCTGCGGAAGCTGCCGTCCACATCGTAGTTGTACTGCAGCTTGGAGCCTGCGGTGGCAACGCCGCCGTAGGTCATGGACATGGAGCCGCCGGGGATATCGCGCTTCTCCACCAGAATGACGCTGTAGCCGGCCTCCAGCAGGCGGCAGGCGCAGGTCAGGCCGGAGGTGCCGGCACCCATGATGACGACATCGGCCTCTTCCTCGATGACCTCGTTGGAAGCAGCGATGGTGACCTCCTTGGAGAAGTCGTCCACGTTATAACCGGCCAGCTCGATGGCCTCCTTCACGGCTGCCTTGACAGCCATGGAGGTGATGGAGGAGCCGCGCAGGTTGGGCACGTTGACGCTCTGGTGCTCTACGATAGCGGCAGGGATGCGGGAGCAGGCATAGTTGCCGATGCCGATGGTCTCCTCGTGAGACAGCACCTCACAGGCAGTGATCTTGCCGTCAAAGAAGGTGGTGGCAACGTGCACCCAGCTTTCGTGGCCCATCGCCTTGGTGACGTACTTGCCGTCTACCGGGGAGGAGGGCTTGGTCACAGCGGAGGAGGCAGCAGAGGAAGCTGCGGAGGAAGCGGGAGCACCGGTGGTGCTGGAAGCGGAGTTGCCGCAGGCGGTCAGCAGACCGGCAGCAGCTGCGCCCATGGTGCCCACAGCGGCACCGCGCATAAAGTTGCGACGAGAGATCTTAGCCATAAGGTTCGCCTTTCTTTTTCTTTTCTCTTCTTTTTTGCGTTTTTCCTGTTCCTTCGTGCATTTTGAACATTGATATGATTATAGCAAAGTTTTGTTCCAGTGTGAAATACAAATTTGTGCCCAGATTTATCAAATCTCTTTATAAATCGTTCTCTCTTTACGGCCTGTGCGGAATCCTGTATAATAAAGATGACCAGCTTTTTACACAAGGAGGGGCGCAGTTCTATGACGATTTACCAGTTAGAGTGCTTTATTGCCGTAGCAGAGGAGTTGAATTTCAGCGCAGCTGCCGAGCGGCTGTTCACCACCCAACCCGCCATCACCTACCAGATCAACGCGCTGGAAAAGGAGACCGGGCTGCACCTGTTCGAGCGCACCACCCGCCGCACCAAGCTGACCGCCGCCGGGCAGTCCTTTTATCTGGACATGGTGCAGATGACCAGCTTTGGCCGGCAGGCGCTGAAAAAGGCGCAGGATATTCAGGATGCCGACCGTTCCCACCTGACAGTCGGGCTGCGGCAGCTGTTCGATTACAGCACCTTTTCCAGCATTCTGGCCGAGTTCCAGCACCAGTTTCCCAACGCCTGCGTGGACGTTGTGCCGCAGGACAACCGACGCCCGCTGGAACAGCTGCGCTCCGGGCAGCTGGATATCGGATTCTTCTACGCCACCGAGCACTCCCGCGACCGGGACATCTCCTTTACGCCCCTGTTCGCCCTGGGCTACCACGTGCTGATGAACCCCAACTCTCCCCTTGCCGACCGGCGGGCGCTGCATCTGGCAGACCTGAAGGGGCAGAGCGTGGTGTCCTCCGGCGCATTCGACAGCTTTCTGTCCGCCTGTCAGGGGCCGTCGCTGGAGCAGCTGGCGCAGGTGGAAGTGGATTGCAGCAAGATCACCCCCAGCTTTGAGGGTGCGCTGATCATGATCCAGATGGGCACCGCTATGTCCATTGTGCCCTGCCTGTCCACGGCGGTGATCCCGGGCATCGTCAAGGTGCCGTTGCTAGATTTTCCCCCGGTGACGGTAGAGATCGCCGCCATGCGCCACGCACCCCGGTTGGAGGTGCAGTCCTTTATCGAGATCGCCAAGCAGAAATACGCCCATCACCCCGACCCGCTGCGGATGGAGGCGCTGATCTAAAAAATTATCCCCCGGGAAAATCTGCGGATCTTCCCGGGGGATAATTTCAACTATTTTACTGATAATCGTGGTTGAGGAACAGGGCCTTGATGACCACCACCTCGTCATATTCCTCCTGCTCCACCTGTACGTCCGCGTTCAGGCTCTTCAGGCGCGCCTTGACTGCGTCCAGTGCCTCGGGCACGGTGACGGCGCGGCCCTCCTCCACGGCGTCCATCATCTGCTTGAGCACGATGGGGTGGGCGTACCAGCTTTTCACCGGGAAAGCACCGTGGGGGTAGTGCTTCACATACTCTGCCATGGCTGCCTCGGCCTTGTCTGCACGCTTCATGATGGCGTTGTTGTTATTGTGGGCGGTGGGCAGCATATTGTAGCTGGAAAACAGGAAGATGGCCGCAAAGCCGAACAGCGCAAAGTACACGCCGTAGCTGCCGGTGTGGCTGAACACGGAGTACAGGCCGTAGGCCGCAGCCGCAACACCCAGCACAAAGATGGCCAGCGCTACATAGCGGTACACCGGCTTGCTTTGCAGCTGCGCACGCTTGCGGCGCTGGGCAGCGCTCAGCTCGGCGGAAAGCTCCGGCTTTGCGTCCAGATACTCCTTTGCCCGGCGCAGCACGGTAAGGCTGTGCTGCGCGTCCTCGGAAAGCTCCGGCAGCTTACGGGCGGCCTTTTCGGCAGCCTTTTTCTCCAGCGCCTGCTCACCGGCGGCGCTCAGCAGATGCAGCTGCGGCTGCTCCTTGGCAAGCACTTCCAGCAGGGCGTCCACGTCCCGCTCGTCCTTGAAGTTGCACTGCTTCTGCTTGCCGCCGTCGTACTCTACCACAAGATAGGCCATGGAGGCAAACATGCCCTTGCCGGAAAAGCCGCCGGAGCTCATAGCCACCCGCTTGAACACCCGGGTGATGCTGCCGTAGGGCAGATAATAGCGGCGGTCGATGTAAAAGCTGTTCAGGTACAGCGCCTTTTTGCCTACGCCGCAGGGGCCGATCTTCCGGCAGGCTTTTTTGTCTGCCTCCAGCTCCTGCGGGTCAAGCTTTGCCATGCCCAGCTGTGCGGGTTTGAAAATCATGGGTAGTTCCCTTCTTTGCTTTAAATTCTACGCCCCTATTTTCCCACGGGACGGAGGCAATTGCAAGCCTTGATTTTTAAAAAACAGCGCCCGCCGCTGTACGGTCAGGCAGCGGCGGGCGCAAGTTACTTACGGAAATATAGAGCCGTCAGTTCCTTATGCCTTAGAAGCAGAGTGCTTCTTGGTAGCATGGAGGAACAGAGCCAGCATTGCGATGGCAAAGACGATGCCGATGGGGTAAGCAACGGCGGTGTTGTAAGCCACCAGCTTGCCGTCCGCATAGGTGTTGATCATCTTGCCCAGGCACTCGGGAGCCAGCACGAAGTAGGTGCAGGACACAGCGCTCATGAAGGTTGCAGGCACGGCGGTGATCCAGAAGTTCTTCTTCTCCTTGAACAGGTACATGGAAGCAGCCCACAGGACGATCATAGCCAGCGTCTGGTTGGTCCAGCTGAAGTAACGCCAGATGACAGTGTAGTTGATGAAGCCCAGTGCGTTGCCGATGCCAAGGAAAGCACCAACGCCCAGCACGGGGATGCAGAGCTTCAGGCGGTTTGCGTAGCTGTCCTGATCAATCTTGAGCCAGTCGGACAGGGTCAGACGAGCGGAACGGAATGCAGTATCACCAGAGGTGATGGGGCAGATAACGACACCGATCATAGCCAGTGCCACGCCAACCTTACCCATGGTCTTGAGGCAGACGTCGTAGATAGCGGCAGACTGACCGGCAGCCAGAGCCTCGGCCAGACCGACCATCTTGCCATCGGTGATGGTGTACAGTGCGCAGCCGGCAGCAGCCCAGATCAGAGCGATGATGCCCTCGCTGACCATTGCACCGTAGAATACGAAGTGACCCTGCTTCTCACTCTTCATGCAGCGAGCCATCAGAGGCGACTGGGTGGAGTGGAAACCGGAGATAGCACCACAGGCAACGGTGATGAACATGAAGCTCCAGATAGGAGTGTTGGAGGGGTGCATATTGCTGAAGTTTGCCCAGATCTCGGGGATGGTGTAGGCGGGGTTGGTAAAGATACCGAAGATAACGCCCACAGCCATGATGATCAGGCAGATGCCGAACAGGGGGTAGATCTTACCGATGATGGCATCGATGGAGATAAAGGTTGCGATGAAGTAGTACACCAGAATGATGATCAGCCAGAACAGAGTGGTGGTCAGCATACCGGACATACCGCCGTTCTTGCACAGGGTAACGATCAGGCCTGCGGGGCCCACTGCGAACACGGTACCGACCATGATCAGCAGCACCACAGAGAACACACGCATGATGTTCTGCATCACGGGGCCCAGATAGCGGCCGGTGACCTCAGCGATGGAAGCGCCGTCGTTGCGCTCGCTCATCATGCCGGAGAAGTAGTCATGTACGCCGCCGGCAAAGATGGTGCCGAAGGTGATCCACAGGAACACCACGGGACCCCACAGAGCACCCTGCAGTGCACCAAAGATGGGGCCCAGACCTGCAATGTTCAGCAGCTGGACGAGGAACAGCTTCCACTGGGGCATCACAACGTAGTCAACGCCATCGTTGATGCGCACAGCAGGAGTTTCGCGGTCGTCCGGTCCGAACGTGTTGTCCACGATCTTACCATAGACAAAGTAGCCTACGATCAGAAGCGCCAGACACAGTAAGAAACTAATCATACCAGAAACCTCCTTTTGAATTTCAGCCGCCGACAGCTTATGCCATACTGCGGCTATGACCGATCTCTGGCTTCATGTTAACACCTTTTTCATAATTGTGTTAATATTTTTTAGGTATAGTTCCCATATCAAAAAGTATATGACCGTTTATTTTGTTTGTTTATTTAAACTTGCATTTTATGTTGATGGTTCGTTTTAATTTGCTCTATTGTTTCTCGAAAATATTCTTCCGGGAACGGTCAAAAGCGTCCCCGCCAAACTTTGCGCCGTCTTTTTGTGCACTTTGCTTAATCGTTTGCGATTTTCTCCCCAAAACGTGGAATTGGGGACGAAAAAAGGGAAATCTGCCCTACCCGGCAGCGTCCTCGCCCTCTCAGTCACCTGCGGTGACAGCTCTCCCAAAGGGAGAGCCAAGGTCTAAAGCTCGTTGCTAAAGTGTCAGGGCATAACGAGAAAGCTTCCGGCAGCGCTCTTGCCTCTCCCTTTGAGGAAAGACTTCCCCCGCTCCGGGGGAAGATGTCGCGCAGCGACAAAAGGGGGAGTGTGGATGCGAACGCAGTGAGCAGACGGAGAGGGCGAGGACGCTCCCCATCGCGCGACTGTTTCCGCAGAAAACAAGTGCGGCAGCTGCCGTTTGCCTTTACGACCCCTCTCGTGAAAACGCAATGTCGGGCAGCCCGCAGGCTGCCCGACATTGCTCTAATTATAAATAATTCTTCCGCTGATGATGCGCAAAGCACACGCGGCGCGCATTTCAAATCTTCTTCCACCCGCTGTCCTTGATGGTAGCATCCGCCTGCTTGTGCAGCAGCTGCGCAAACAGCTGCTCCTCCGGCTGCAAAGGCTCCCGCTCCGGGTACACCAGCACATCCCGCATCTGCTGCTTCTGCGCCGGGCAGTTATGCAGTGCCAAATGGTACTGCTCCAGCGCGCGCTGCGGCATGGGGGACGACCACATATAGGCCGTGGGCAGGTTTTGCAGAATGGAGAACTGGCTGCACCGCTCATACACATGGATGCGGCGGTTGGGGTTCACCTCCCAGCGGGAAGCGGTGCTCTCGTCCCCGGGCAGATGGGTGTCGCCGTGCAGCACCTCGATGTAATCGTTCAGCTCGTCCAGCTCGCGCACCTGCCGCCGCGCCAGCGGGCTGTCCTGACTGGTGAGCAGCAGGTAGGAAAACTCCATGATAGGCTCCTGCCGCAGGCCGTGGCGCTGGCAGTAGCGCAGATAGTAGTCCTCGTCCTCGGCGGCATAGCGCAGCAGCGCCATGTGGTAGCCCTGCCGCAGCACAAAATCCAAAGCTTCAATGGCACCGCTCTCCCGGATATGTGCCCGCAGCTGCTCGCTGCGGGCTGCCTGCTGCAAAAAATCCACCGCCGCGTAGGAGGCGTAGGTGGCATGGGTCAGCACCACCCGCAGCTCGGCGCAGCTGCGCTGCTGGTGCGCCTCCTGCTTCAGCTCGTCCACCTGCTGCAGCACCCGCTGCGCCTGCGCGATGAACCGCTTGCCCTGCTCGGTGGGGATCATGCCCGTGGAGGAGCGCTCGAAAATGCGCACCCCGTATTCCTCTTCCAGGTTCTTCAGTGCCTTGCTGACGTTTGGCTGCGCCGCGTACAGCTGCTTTGCCGCCGCCGACACAGACCCCCATTTCATGATGGCTACCAGATACCGCAGTTCCGTAATGTTCATGAGCTCCTCCGCGTGGTTTGCAGTCGTAATCGTATTGTAACAATTTCTCCGCGCCGCTGTCAAGCGGGGGAGTTTTTTGCCCGCAGCCGCCGGGCGGCGGGACGATTTGACATTTTAGAATGGCCGCCGCGTGCGCTTTGGCCATATTCAGCGGAAAACTATTTTAAATTTCGCGTTTGTCGCGGCCTGCGGGCCGCTCCAAACGCATTTTCACGGGAGGGGTCGTGACGGTAAGCAGCTGCCGTTCATCTTTACGACCTCTCTGGTGAAAGGGTGTTCCAGAAACGCCCGCAGGCGTTTCTGGAACACAAATATAAAAATCCAATTCCGCTGATTATGCGCAGAGCGGAAGCGGAGCGCATTCTAAATCGTCCCTCTCCCCTTGCGCCAAAGCCCCCGGGTGCTATATAATAAGGAAAAACACAAAGGAGGGCCTGTACCATGCCGGAATACCGCGTGCTGCGCATTGACGAGCAGCTGTACGGCTGCGAGGAGCTGCCCGCCGGGCAGCCGGTGCTGTGCGATGTGACCCTGACCGATGCCGCCGGGGCTGCCCGCATCCTGCCCTACCCGGACAAAGAACTGACGCGTCTGGGCATCGACGAGGGAGACACCGTCTGTCTGCTGCCGGACGGCACCCTGCACAAGCTGTAAGGAGTAATTTTATGCATAATATCTATTTCACCCGCCACGGCGAGACGGTATGGAACGTGGAAAATAAGATCTGCGGCATGACCGACAGCCCGCTGACCGCCCGCGGGCAGGAGCAGGCGCGGCAGCTGGGCGCGCTTGTCCGGGACAGCGGCCTGCAGATCGACGAGATCCTGTACTCTCCCCTTTCCCGCGCCGCCGACACCGCAAAGGCCATTGCCGCCGCTGCCGGTCTGCCCGCCCGCTGCGAGCCCCGCCTGCGGGAGCAATGCTTTGGCAAATACGAGGGCACGCCCCGAGACGGTGCGGAGTTCCGCATCTCCAAGACCCACTTTGCCGACCGCTATGACGGCGGCGAAAGCATGATGCAGCTGGCACAGCGCATTTACAACCTGCTGGACGAATTGAAGGCGGACACCGGCAAGACCTACCTGCTGGTGGCGCACAACGGCATCGCCCGGGTGGTGCACTCCTATTTTTACGATATGACCAACGAGGAATACGCCGCTGCGGGCATCAAGAACTGCCAGCTGGTGGAATATACCTTTGAATAACCAAAAAAGCCGCCGGGGCCCCGGCGGCTTTTTTGTTATGGCGCGTCAAACATGACGGTAATGGAATTTCTGATCTTTTGTCACGAACATATACACGCTCACCGCCAGCGCGGCAAGCTCGGCGGCGGTGACAGCCAGCCACACGCCATCAATGCCCCACAGGGCGGGCAGCAGGAGCAGCGCGGCAAGCTGGAACACCAGCGTGCGCAGAAAGGAGATGAGGGCGCTTGTCACGCCATCGCCCAGCGCCGTGAAGAAGGAGGACGCATACACGTTGAAGCCCATGATGAGGAAGCTCAGCGCATACAGCCGGAAGGCGCGGTTTGTCAGCGCCAGCAGCTGGATATCGTAGCCCACAAAGATGCGCGCCACAAAGGGGATGAGCACCATGGATACGGCGGTCATGCTCACAGCCACCACGGCGATGAGGCGCAGGCTCTTCTGATAAAGGTTGTGCACCTCGGCGTGGTTACGCGCGCCGTAATGGAAGCTGACGATGGGTGCGCTGCCCACGGCATAGCCCACGAACACCGCCACAAACAGGAAGGCAGCGTACATGATGACGCCGTAAGCCGCCACGCCGTTTTCTCCGGCAAGCCGCAGCAGCTGGAAGTTATACAGGATATTGACCAGCGACATGGAAAGGCTGGTCATCAGCTCGGAAGAGCCGTTGATACAGGCATCCCACAGCACGCGGCCGTAAAACTGTGTTCTGCACAGGTGCAGGCGGCTGGTATTGCCGTGGTCGATAAAGTAGAACACCGGCAGCACGCCGCCCACCAATTGGCTGATGAGGGTGGCAATGGCAGCGCCCTCCACGCCCCAGTGCAGAGCGCCCACCATCACCACGTCCAGCACCATGTTGGTGCAGCCTGCACCAACGGTGAACCAGAAGCCCAGAAGCGGCTTTTCGGCGGTGACGAAAAAGCTTTGGAACATATTTTGCAGCGCAAAGGGCGGCAGCGCCAGCATCAGGATGCGCCCGTAGCGCACGGCGTAGTCCAGCAGCTCTCCCTTTGCGCCCAGCAGCATGGCGACCGGGCGCAGGAGCAGGATGCCCAGCACGGACAGCACACTGACCGAAACAAGCGCCGCCAGCATAAACATGGAAAAATAGCGGTCTGCCTTTTTCTGGTCGCCCTCGCCCAGCGTGATGCCTACGATGGCGCTGCCGCCGGTGCCCAGCATAAAGCCGACAGTGCCCAGCAGCTGCGGCAGCGGCATGATGAGGTTGACCGCTGCAAAGGCCGTTTTGCCCACAAAGTTGGAAACACACAGGCCGTCCACAATGCCGTAGACGGAAGTGAACAGCATGGTGCCGATGCAGGGCAGCACGAACCGCAGCAGCCGGGAATAGTTGAAATGATCGGACAATTGGATGGCTTTCTTTGGCATAACTCCTCCTTTTTTGAACTCTGCACATACAAAAAGGCCGGATAAGAACCACCGCTCCGGTGCGTTCCCTCTTCTGCTGCGGCACTACGGTGCCCACAGCCTCCGGGAAGCGCGAACGATGACATCTTATCCGGCCCTTCAATTACGTTGAAACAGCCCTCCGATGAGCGAAAAACAGTATAGCAAAGTTTATTTTTTATGTCAAGTTCCGTTTTGCATCATTCCGCTGCAAGGCGGACAAAGGGCGCGATGGCGTTGGCGTCGCCGTGGCGGACGATGGAGTAGGTAATGTCGCAGTAGGGCTGGATGGCGGTGCTCTTTTCCACGGTGGAGATGAGCAGCACCTGCAATTGCAGGCGGCGGAACAGTTCCATCATGGGGCGGATGCGGTCGCTGGTCATTTTACTGAAGGCTTCGTCCAACAGCACCAGACGGATGCTGTTTTCGCTCTTCTGGTAAATTTGCAAAAGGCTTGCGCAGATGGCCACATAGAAGGGTGCCTGATTCTCGCCGCCGGAAGAATCGCGGCTGACGCGGGACAGATACGCCTGCTGCCCGGTGACCTGATTGGTCACCTTGATATCGTAGTCCAGATAGGTGCGGTAGTCCACATAGTCCGAAAGGGTGGCACCGGCAGCGGTGCGTCCCTCCTGCCGGGCGCGGGTGTTCTCGTCCACGTCTGCCATGATCTTTTCCATCAGTTCGTCCACCTGACGCTCGTAGGCGGGGTCAGCAGTGGCGGCAAGGTTGTCCAGAGAGTCGCCCTCGGTCATCTGCTGGTTGCCCTTGTCTACGATGACCTGATAGAACGCCGCCAGCTGCGGGTCGCGGCTGGGTTCCAGCTCAAAGCGGTAGACCTCCTCGCCGTAGGTCAGCTGCTCCATGACCTTGTTCAGTTCCCGGAACTGCCGCCGGGCGTTGAAGATATCGTCCTTCATGCGGAACAAAATATCCTTGCGGAAGCGGTCCTTACAGTCCCGCTGCGCCTGCTCCAAGCGGGCGGCGTAGCGCTCCAGGTCGATGCGCACAAGGCTCTCGTGCTGGGCGCGGTACTGTTCCAGCCCGGCAAGCCCCAAGGGATAATCGCAGACGTAGCGCTGGTTATAGGCTTTCTGTGCCGGTTCAAGGGTGCTGTTCAGGTAGACGGTCAGCGCATCGTCCAGCTTGGCCTGTGCTTTTTCGGCGGCCTGCGCGGCGGCGCGGGGGGACTTGTCCGGCCCGGTCAGCGCCTGCTGACGGCTGCGGGAGAGCGGCTCCACCAGCGGGTGGGCGGCAAAAAAGCTCTCGGCGGCCTGTGCGCTCTTTTCGGCGGTGTCCACCGCCTTTTGCTGCTCCGCCTCACAGGAGGAGATCTGTTTTTCGCATACGCGCAGATCGCCGCCGGTCTGCTCCACGGCAGTGCGGGCGGCTTCCCATGCGGCCTCGCGCACCTCTTCCTCTTTATACAGCTGCTGCAAAAGCGGGTTCTCGCGGCACTCGGCCAGCTTTGCCGCCTGCTTGTCCACCGCCGCGCGGGCGGCGGTCAGGGCGGCGCGGGCGTCCCACAAAGCGGCAAGTTCTTCCAGCGTTGTGCCGCGCAAAAGGGTCTGGTACTGGCTGTATGCGGCTTTCAGGTTCTGCTCCGCCTGTGCGGCGGCGCGCACTTCTTCGGCAAGGGCGTTCATCTCCCCTGCCAGTGCCCCGGCGCGGGCGCGGCGGGCTTCCAAGCCGATATAGCGCTGCGGGGTGCGCAGACGCTCCAACCGGAAGGGATGGTGGCGCAGAAGGTCCCGGGTGGCGCTGTCGGGGTAGTTTTCCAGCGTGTCGGGGGTGTCGCAGCAGACGATGCGGCGCAGGATGGTGTCGGCGTACTGCGCGGCAAGCGGGTTTTCACTGGTGACCTGTGCCGCCAGACTGTCGGCGGGGGCGGTGTCGGCGCGGCGGTTGGCCTTGCGCAGACCCGGGGTGTCCAGCAGGCTGATGGGGCCGACCTTATCCTTCAGCGCCACAAAAGCGCTCTTTGCGGCGGCGTAGTGGGCGGGCGGCACAAGGATATCGAACCGGCGGTCGCCCAGACAGGCTTCCACGCAGTCCTGCCAGCTCTCGTCCTCCACGTTCAGCAGCTCGCAGAAGATGCGGGCGTCCGGCTCCATGCCCCGGCTCTTCAGTTCAGCGTTCACGGCGTCCCGCACCCGGGTGGCGGCGTCACCGTGTGGGTACACCCACTTGCCGCCGGATACGGCGTCCAGCTCGGCGCGTTTCTCGGTCTGCTGCCGCTGCAAAGCGGCGGTGTGCTGCCGTGCGGCAAAATAGGCTTCTTCCAGCGGCTTTTCCTGTGCGGTCAGCCAGTCAGTCAGGGCGGGCAGGGTGTCCGGGGTCAGGTCGGCCATCTTCTGCCCGGCGGCAAAGCCGCTGCGGCGCAGCACCGCCAGCAGGTTGCCGGTCTTTTCGGCGGCTTTTTCGGCGGTGTCGGCGCGGCGGACGGCGGCATCCAGTGCGGTCTGCCGGTGTGCCAGCTCCTCGCTGAGGGCATCCAGTGCGCGGCCCTC
>OGKA01001719.1_pt1 | contig 16201 bp, 8 predicted proteins | sample 1572211 | NCBI WGS metagenome assembly OGKA01 (sample SAMEA2582125, study PRJEB24529) | metagenome | biome: Human gut stool | place: China | collected 2011 | reverse complement strand
CCACGGGAGCTGGCGGAGCTGACCATCGGCTTTTACCGCCGCAACTATATCGAGGGGCTGTTCCTCTCCTCCGGCGTGCTGCGAAGCCCGGATTACACCACCGAACGGATGATCGAGTGCCTGCGGATCCTGCGAGAGGAGTATCGCTTCAACGGGTATATCCATGCCAAAGCCATCCCCGGCACATCGCCGGAGCTGGTGCAGCGGCTGGGGCTGCTGGCAGACCGGCTCAGCGTTAACATCGAGCTGCCCTCTCAGAAGGGCTTGCAAACGCTGGCTCCGGATAAAAGCAAACAGGCCATTCTGCGGCCCATGGCACAGATTCGGGACCGGGCCAGAGAGAGCAAGGCAGAGCTGGTGAAGTCCCGCCACGCCCCGGTGTTTGCCCCGGCCGGACAGAGCACCCAACTCATTGTGGGCGCCACGGCGGACAATGATCGCCATATCCTGCACCTGACCCAGTCTTTGTACGAGAAGTACCGTCTCAAACGAGTGTTCTATTCCGCCTATGTGCCGGTAGTCGAGAACAGTCTGCTGCCCTCCAAGGATACGAAGCCCCCTCTGCTGCGGGAGCACCGCCTGTATCAGGCGGACTGGCTGCTGCGGTTTTACGGCTTCCGGGCCGAGGAGCTGTTGGACGAGCAGCACCCGGACTTCAATCCGCTGGTGGACCCCAAGTGCCACTGGGCCATCGGACATCTGGAACAGTTTCCGCTGGAGATCATGAACGCCGAATACGAGACGCTGCTACGGGTGCCGGGCATCGGTCCGATAAGCGCACGGCGTATCGTCTCGGCCCGCCGCCATGGTACGCTGCGGTTCGAGGACCTGAAAAAACTGGGGGTGGTGCTGAAGAGGGCGCAGTTCTTTATCACCTGCGGCAGCATAGCAATTACCTCGTTCATGCCTGCACAAACACCACCGTGGTCGGCATTCACCACTTCACCGGCAATCAGGGGCACCTCGTCAGCCTGCAGATGAAGGTCAGCAAGCAGGTTGTCGTATACGCTCTTCACCTTTTGGGACCACTCCTTGTCACCGGTGTTCGACTCGCCCTGATGTAGAAGTATCCCTTTTATCACACCGCTTTTCTGTGCAATGCGTGCCATCTCCACCAAACGGGTATACGGGTCGTTGTCATACTCTTTCAGCGTATTCACCATCCAGTCGGGAGCTGTTTTGATATACTCCTCGCATTTGTCTTTCTGGAAAAGCTCGATCCGGCACCCGCCTATCGCCACGTGCACCACTCCGATGCGCACATGCGGGGGCAAGTTTTCTACCAAGGTCCGTCCGAAATAATCAGCCGGTGTCAGCCCGGTGTTCGGACGGCACAGCGGAGCGCGGGCGGGATACCATTCGCCTTTCACGCGTCCCAACTCTTTATTGTCTACCGCCGCCAACACTTGGAAGCGTGCATCCACCAGCGTATCTTGTGCTTCATAGCGGGCATTGCCTTCCATGTTAGACTGCCCTAGGCACAGATAAATGTAAAAGTTTGCATCCTGTGCAACCGCGCAAAGGCTTGCACACAACAAACAACTCAACAATAATAACTTCTTCATTTACTATCTTTCTATATTATATTTATTCCAACTTCATGCTGCTTATCACAATCGGCTTGCCACCAGTCGACCAGAACCCGACAATGTAGAGGTGCGACGGGTCTACCCTATTGCCGTCAGTATCTTTCATCTGCTGCAAATCTACCACCACTCTGCGTGTCTGTCCGAAATCGTAGGTGGCGGGCTTCGTCCAGTAGTCGTTCTTGTCAAAAAGGCGGAAAGAGACACCGCACTCGTTGTCGTTGCCCAATTCCACGGTCAGCCTCCGGTAGCCCGACAAGTCAAGTCCGCCGGGGTATTTCCATCCGCCAAAGCCATATTTGCCTGTCACCAAGATGCGGGTCGTTTCGTCAAAGGTGCCTTCTTCCCATATCGAAGGGTCAAACACGTCTTCCGTCAGCACAAAAGGCGAAACCACCGTCACCTGCAATGTCTGTTGCATGCTGTTTCCCGCTGCTGTGCGGTAAGTCACCGTTACCGTAGCATTGCCTGGTACCACTGCCACCAGTTTGCCAGTCGGCTCCACCTTCAGCACTTGTTCGTCCGAGCTATTGATAGTCGCCTCGGCAGTCACCATTCGCGAGGTGCCATCTTTATACACCGCCTTCACTTTCAGGTAGTGCACTCCTCCCATCTGCAACGAGCGTGTCGCCTGCTCGCCCATCAGTTCCAGTCTCTCGGGCTCGCCATTGACGGTCACTCCCTCGGCATACTCCTTGAACCAATGATACATTGCCCACGGACAGGCTTCGGGATCGTTGAGGAACGTATAGTTGCCCTCTGTACCCGGCACGTCCTTAAACGCTGCCAGCTCGTGGCTTCTTGTAGTGAAAAAGAGCCACGACACATTTCCCGCATTGTCGGCTATATATTTGAAGTTGGCGCCGAAGCCCTTGCCACCGGCTTCGCCTGTGATGCTTTTTCCCCAAGTGGCATCGTATTTCAAAGGTGCCCAGTCTATTTCCGTCACCATGATGGGGGCAATCGCCGCCACCGGACCTACTTGCGTATCCCATCCGCGCTGGAAGGGCTCGTAGCCGCCACCGGTGGAAGAGCCGATTCCCTCGCCACTGTCTTTTTCGGCATCGCTGCCATACCATCCGGGATAGCAGTGCACGGCAAAGCCGATGTTATCGCCCTCGATGCGGTGGGTGGCATACCCGGCATACTGCGACTGGTAGGCCAAGCCTGGCACCCAAATGATATTACGGCAATGGCTCCTTATCTTGTCTACAATGGACTGGAAGTAAATCTTTGCATTGGCAAAGCAGGCATCGGAGGTGCTACCATAGGCGCCGTCGGTCCCTTTGATGTTGACCGGTTCATTGGCAAGTTCGAACATGATGTCCGTATTGTTCTTCACTTTAGGATGTTGCGAAACGATGTCCCACACGTTAAGCAGGAACTGCTGATAGCTATCGCCCACCTCTATTCCCTGATAAGGAGCTTCGTTGGGGCATACCCCGGGCGGGCGCATCACCACATACATTCCCTTAGATACAAAATACTCCGCCATCGGCACAAACAGTTCGTCGAGATACTTGCGGAAACGGGTCTCGGAAAAGCGTTCGTGCCCTTCGTATCGTACAAACGGCTTTGAAGTATCATCGCTCCAATAAGGGTCGAGATGCATCCGCACGAAGTTGAACTTCCATCCGGCAGCCACAATTCCGTCTACCATACGTTTGTTATAGCTGAGACACGACTGCACGTCATAGTTAGTCCATGCGTTATCGTTAAAAAAGGGGCTGTAGGTCTGTGTAAATCCATGAAGATTGACCGTCTCGCCCTTTTCGTTTTTAAGGTAGCGCCCCTCTACGTGCAACACCGGCAACTGATGATAGTCTTTCTCCGGAGCCGGTTCGTCCTTAGGTGTTTCCGGTTCGGCAGGAATCTCCGGTTGTATAGGAAGAGAGCTTTCGTCTGAGCAAGACGCCAAAGTCATGCCTATCCACACCAGCAAATAAATTATCTTTTTCATAATGATGTTGATGTTACATAATAGTTGTTGCAAAAATAACAATACTACCAATAGCGATAAAAACTATAGTTGTAAATACCGTCACCACTGATAGTTCCTTCATACAATTTATAGCCTTTTATATCACCATGATAAAAAACTAACGGAGAGCCGTTATAATCCATTTCGTAAGTTCCTTTCGTTTCCCCTTTAGGAATAGTGATTGATGCACTACTCTCATACTTTCCACCATCATTGTATGCTTCGTATGGGATTCTGCAACTTATATCTTTTTTTACGGGATAAGTTGTCGTGGCAGTAAAAATAGGATGATTGGAATACAGTTCTTTCATTGAAATCATTATGCGATTATCAATTCCATTTTGAGTAATACCAACTGTTAATGTTTTATTAGATCCCGGCTGTTTCAATACAATTTTTCCACTTCTGAGAGAGGAAGTATTGTCCTGGGCTACTACCGATAGAACATATATATCATAATACTGAAAACATATAAGATAATCCAACCATGAAGGACCACTCACTATTTCAGGTTGCAATAATGTTTTTGTTCCATTAACCTCTACATAGGAACATAAAGTTCTACTAAGAGGTTGTGAGTCATCCTTCGGACTAATAACAAAGTCCTCCACTACATCCGAATCTGAAGCCCCAAAACAATATGTACTATCCGAATTTGCAGCCCTTGTAACTATATCTCCTACTTTATCTATATCAAACAGAATTTCATTACTACAGCTACACCAAATAATCAAACTTAAAATAAATAATATGTTTTTCATTATTATCCGACTTTTATTGAAACAATAAAGGCAGCGGATTCATGTTATATGCCCCGCTGCCTTTTCTTATCAATCTCTATTATTTACCAGCCAATCCGTCAGCAAAACCGGCATAAGTATGCTTACGGTTGTAGTTGGAATCCCATAAACCTACAGGTTCACCGCCACGCCAGTTAGAATCACCGGGGGCACCGGGAGCATCGGTAGCACACCACTGCGTGATGCCGTATTGCTGTGCCACAGGAATAATCTCGAAGTATTTCTTCACGATAAACTTATAATATTCAGCCATCGCTTTATGTTGTTCTTCTGTCATATCCTTTGTCAACACCGTAGTGCCGCTTTCATCCACATATCCCATATCCAGCTCAGATACTTTCACGAGTTTGCCACTCTTGGCTAAGATTTCAAACATTTTCACTACATGTTCTTCTTGCTTCTGCTGGTCAGCAGCATTGGCGCGATAAGCCACGTGCATCTGTGTACCGATACCGTCAATCTTTGTCACACCGTCAGATTCCCACTTCTCTATCCAGTGTACCAAGCTCTTGGCTTTCTGATTGTTATCCCAAGTGGATTCCAGATTGTAATCGTTGATGAAAAGTTTGAGAGGTTTAACACCACCGTTTTCTGCATAATATTTACGGGCGGCAGCTACAACAATACGAACATAATCTTCACTACCCAAGTAATCTTGCCAGTAGAAATTATTGGCAGCGTCAGCACCGGCATTAGATGCAGATTGCAAGACATAGAAACCTTCACCGTCGTTGCCACCACCTGAAATAGCTTCGTTCACTACATCCCAAGTAGTCACGTAACCACCAGTAGCTTTCATCATTCCTTCAATCCAATTGTTCATTGCCCGAGTAAGCGCTTCTTTTTTCTCTTCGGGAGTAAGAGGAATAGTGTTACCTTTAGTAACTATTTGCAATTTGATATTATCAAAATAATATTTATTAGCAGGTGCATTGGGCGCGCCTACATCCAAGTTCCATGCAAAAGTCTGCATGTTTCCCTCAGGAGAAAGGGTAGTGTTAATAGTAATAGTTTTTTCAAAGTGTTGCCATTCCGTAGTGAAACTAACAGCACACCCACCATCATAATGAATATAAGCTCCAGGGGCAGCATGAGCCTGAGACTCAGAATTATTGGATGTATCTGCACGATAATCGAAAGAGATACGTACAACATCATTTTCCACCAACGGACGGTCAGCATACAAAAAGAATTGAGTATCCCAACTGTTTGTTCCTCCACCAGCAGAAGTAACAACGAAAGCACGACTACCGTCTTTACCTACTCCATCAACAATATCGCAAGCAGCATTAGCTCCTCCCACATGAGTAGAAACAAAATTGGTAGTTTCACTGCCTTGCGCATCACCATTAGTAATGATGTCAGTTAAAATCTCTACTGCCGCATCTCCCGGTGTAGGTATAATTGAATAAGAATGCGCATGCCAACTTGGTTTAGACCAATTAGAAGGCAGATTTCCTTCTTCAAAAGTTCCGTTCTTTATCATATTTTGCTCAGAACCTTTTTCAACCAGCACCATGTCATCAAACCAAAGATCTCCTCCAAACTGTCCGAAATTGAATAACAAACGAGAACAATCACTATTAGGTGTAAATTCAATGCTTATTGTGCTCCATGTAGTTCCTGCTGAAATCTGTGGTATGCCATAATGTGTATTACCAGCATTCGGTGTTTCTATCCAAAGCGGAAATGTCACAGCTGATGAAGCCTTGGTTCTCATAGAGAATACATAAGATTTCCCTTGTAAAAGAGGAGATTCCAAATCATAGTAATTTTGCCAATCCCATGGATTCGCCTTCGCTTCAGAAGTATTGATATGCAAACAATTTCCTTCTCCTACAGAGGGCGGCAATTCTTTGTCTTTAATCAAAGAATTCAAATACTTATTATTCTGCTGTGCATGCCAAGCCAATGTATGTCCATATATAGTAATTCCGGCAGCTTGGGCGGCAGTGACAAATTTATCCACAGTTTCGAAATTCATCTCCCCTTTATCGTTCACACACGAAGCATATTTCATCGCATTGCCTGCGGTCACTTCGTCGAAGTTGGCTTCCGCTAAACGAAATACCAATCCTCCTTCGATAAATTCGTTGGCTGCCAACGCTAATCCCAATTTAAAATCGGGATTAGCTGCACGGTCTATGTACGATTTCAGCGGGGCATAATCATTCAGATACTCGTATTGCGCTATCGACTCCGGTTTTGTCACCGTGACATCGGCAATCTCGGTATCCACGCAAGAAGCCAGCAAAGCTGCTACCAGCGTGCCCCATACCATATTATTTTTTCTATTCATCTTCATGTAGTTTTCTTAAATTGTTTAGATTGCGGTTCACTTCAACTTCACGTTAAAAGTTTCAAATTTGCTCTGTCTGTCGCGTGACACCAGCGCGTCCGTGCTGCTACATTTGGCAGTGCCCGTTTCACCGGTCACAGCATTCAACACATAAGGCGCATAAGTCACTTCATAGGTCAGTTCGAACAGGTCGCGGTCTTTGTCGCCCCACGCTTTCTTGGCACCATGATAGGTCCACTTGCCCGAACCGCTTGCCTGAGCCCCCGGTGTGTCGGTAGTGATGGAGCAATTGCCGTTGTCGTCAACCGTTATCACCAAGTCCATTGTCAACGTTTGCTTGGAAGATTCGCCTTTCTCATTCACCACATCCACCGAAAGCGAAAGAGGATAACGCACTTTGTTGAGGGCAATAGTTCCCAATGTACGTTGGTCTGCTTTCTCTATATTCTGCGGGTTACGGTTGAGCGTAGAAGTGTTGCCATTGATGTCGAGCTGGTCTGTGCCACGACTCAACCAAACGCCCTCATACTTGTTTTTGTAGGTCACCCCATAAAGCGCATAGTCTTTGGGAAGCACGTCCCAGTCTGCCACATTCAAGCGATTGGGAGACTCAACTTTAGGTTTGCCCGCCAAGATAGAGTCTGAAGCCTGTGCTAACCGTACCGGAATGACATAGGTGAGTTCGGGCGTGAGAGGATCATTGAAGAAAGCATCGGTCAACTGTATGTCCATACGTCCATAAATGTCTCCTTTGGGAAATACCACCTGTTCCGAAGAATAAGTATAATATTCCTTAGGCATAGGAAGTATCGGCTTGCCATTGTCGAAATAAGCATTGGTACACAAACTTTCATCGATAACAATCTGTGCTGTGCGCTCTTTGCGGTTTGACCACACACCGCCCAATGTAGCGATGATCTGCATCCGATATTCATTGTCTTGTTCGGTAGGATATACATCTTCGCCCAATGTGATGGTGCGTATAGGAGTCTGAGTAGCAAAACTGATGGTCTGATATTCGTAATCGTCGAATTCTTTGTCTCCGTTTTCACAGCCGGCAAACAACAAGCCAAGGACCATGCATTTCATTATTGTCTTATTCATAATCATTGTATGCTTTAGCATTTTATTAAATTTACACTATCGGTTTACCAACCCTGATTCTGTTTCAGTTCGTCATACTTAAGAACTTCCGAATAAGGAATAGGACCGTAATACATATACTCACTGAACGAGCGTTTGTCTACCTCCATCGGAGTATAACGGGTTCCACTGATATTCATCCCTTTAGCGGTTTCGGTCAGATTGCTCTTCCAGCGGCGCAAATCCCAGAAACGGAAACCTTCGAAACAAAGTTCGATGCGACGTTCGTTGCGGATGAGTTCCGCCATCTTTGCCTGATCGTTCTTGATGGATTCCAAGTAAGCATCACCATTGTCGCGACCGATGCCGGCACGGTGGCGCAACTTTTTCACCACATCATAAGCAGAATAGCCGTTGCCTCCTTTATCTTGCGGACCGTACGCCTGATTTGCCGCCTCGGCATACGCCAAGAATATCTCGGTATAGCGGATGCGCGGTGTGTAATGATACTGGTCAGCTTTCGCATTCGGGTCGAGGCTGATGTCCTGACGCAACAGTTTGCGCAGATAGTATCCGGTACGGGTAGAACGTCCTACCACCTTGTTCAGTGCATCATTGGTAGTTCCGTCGGCTGCCGTAAAGATTTCCTTATTCGTATTGCCTGCCTTACAACCATTATAAAGAATGTATGCTTCCAAGCGCGGGTCACGGTTGGCGTACGGAAGATTTTCATCATATTCGCCGGACAGATGAGACACCGGATAACCGTTCAGCATCGGGAATGCATCCACCAGATTTTGAGTTGGGTTGATACGTCCGTTACCGTAGAGTGTGGGCGGGAAGTTATCTTCTTCGAGCGAGAGGGATTTGGCACGTTCACCACGCCACAGAATTTCAGCAGGTGATTCGGTTGGGCTAAGTTTTTCAATATCATCTACATTGCAATACCATGTCCATCCGGTAGGATCCATACCGTCTACCCCTCCGATATGATTCAGCACCTTTGCAGCACTAGCAGCAGCCGTTTTCCAATCAACGCCTGACTGGTCACTATATGCCGGACTGGCAGCGAGCAAATCCGCTTTTGCCACAAACGCTTCCACCACCTTTCCGGACATACGTCCGATAAAGTTTGCGCCAAACACACGGGTGACTTTGCCTTGGTCTGCTCCTGCATATTTAGCAGACAAGCGTTGCATTTCCGCTGCGTCACCATATTCCCAAGGCAATCCTTCGAGTGCCAACCGGGCGTCTTCTTTCAACGCCTTCATGCAATCTACAAATGTGCTGCGGGGCACATTGAAATTGGATCCGGCTGCTTCCGGTTCGGTCAGGATGGGCACCCCCATCAACACACCGTCTTCGGTATAGCCCGCATGGGCTTCGAGGAGGTAATACATATACATGGCACGCAAGCCATAGGCTTCCGCTTTCTCACGGTCGCAGAACATCTGCGCCACCACTTCGTCTTTCGCCCATTTCACCTTGTCGGCATTGGCAAGGAAAAGATTGATGTACTGTATGGCGGAACGGCAGGAAGTCCAACGGTCGGCAGGATTGTTGTTTGCCGTCCACATGCCGGAGGCTATTTTACGCCAGCTGTTTTCCGCATCATTGCTCACAGCGTCATCGGTAGCCACGTCGTTGAAAGAATAGCCTGCGCAGGGTATGCGTGTATAGGCATTTGCCAGTATTCCTTCGGCATATTGCGAATTCTCGTACATATATTCCAGTCCGAGGTTGTTCTCGATAGCCGGTTCGAACAAGTCATCGCATCCGGTCAGACAAGCGGCAAAGGCACATATTGTTATAATTTTCTTCATGACTTATTTATTCTATATTTTTATATTCTACAACGAGAGACCCATCAAAAGTCTACCTTTACACCCAGTGCGTACGAACGGCATTGGGGAGAAGTCCCTACATTCATCTCCATATATTTACGCTCCTTCGCCAAGGTCAACAGGCTTGTTCCGTTGGCATAGATTTGTAAACCTTTCACAAGTTTGCCTTTCAGCATAGCAGCCGGGAAGTCGTAAGACAATTGAACACGGTTCAAATCGAAACGTGAAGTGTCGTACAACCAGAAGTCGGAAGCCACAAAGTTCAGGTCGCCACCTTGTGTTGTGAGACGCGGGTATGTGGCGATATCTGCCGTCTCTTCCGTCCAGCGTCCGCGAACCACTTCAGAATATTTGCGATCGCCATACACGTGCATATAACTATTATTCTTCAGTCCTTTGCCACCAAACGATCCGGTGCCTGCCACAAACAATGTGAAGCCTTTGTACTTGGCAGTCAGGTTGAGACCCATCACCCAGGAAGCACCCCACTTGCCCAATACCACCTGGTCTTGCTCATTGATGACACCGTCGTTGTTTTGGTCTACATACTTCAAATCACCGGGTTTGGTATTAGCATTCACCTTTGCCGAGCTTTCCACATCGGCAGCGTCTTTGAAGAATCCGATGCATTGATATCCGCGCAAAGCATCAATCGCCTCACCTTCGGCTTTCAGCCAGTCATATTTCACATTCTCGTCCCATTTGGTGTTCTTGGAGGTGTAGTACATACCCACAAGCCCCACATTCCATTCAAAGTCACCGTGCTTTTTGCCCACATTTACACTCAAGTCCACACCCGTACGACGTTGGTTGTTCATGTTAATATAAGGACGCATATCGGACTTCGGATAATAAGTCTGGAAATAAGACGGATAATTTTGGGGCTGCGCCAGCAATCCTTCGGTATTGGTTACGAAGTAATTGGCATTGAGTCTCACCAATCCCTTCCAAAGAGAAGCGTCCAATCCTACCGTAAATTCCTTACGCTTGATGTAGCCGAGGTCGGGGTTTCCACCTTGCAGGAAGTCGGTGGTCTGCATCGAGTTGTTTACCTCGCTCCATCCCCACCACGTACCTGCCTGTGTAAACTTGGTAGCATACATGTAGTAATCACTGATATCCAAATCCTGATTGAGCACACTATAGCCTGCCATCAGTTTCAGGTTATCGAGCCAATCGGCATCTTTGAGGAAACCCTCTTCGGAAAGACGCCATCCCAACGTAAACGAAGGCGAAAGCCCTATCCGGTTGCCTTCGGGCAATTTGGCGGAATGAACCGCTGCCATGCTGAAATCGGCGTAATACTTACCGGCATAGTTATAATCGAGTTGCAAACCCAAGTTGGAATTGCTAGTGCGATGGTAGGTACCCGAATAGGTCTGCTGGCTGCCTTGAGCCAACAACAATGCATTCACATGATGATTGTCGGCAAAAGTGTTCTGATAGCCGAACTGTGCAGAGAAATAAATGGTCTGATACGCCGTACTGCCCGATACGTTTTGCGTACCGGTATGCTTGTCCATATTGTACTTAGTCAATGAAGTAATACGGTCGCCTCCGAAAGCATTGTTCCAAGAGGCTTCATACACTGCATAGTCGTCGTCGATAGAAGTGATGTAAGAAGTTCCGTAGTCTACGGAGAACTGTGTACGGAATGACAATCCTTTCAGTACTTTATACAAATCGAGGTTGATTCCCGCATCAAACTGGAAACGACGTGAAGTAGCTTTCTGATAACCGGACGCATACATGGCAGCAAAAGGATTAGTCATGTTCAACTGCGTACCTCCCAATAGATATTTGCCGTCAATAAGGTAATTGCTATTATTGATCAACGTCCACGAAGCAGCATCGTTTTTATCGACAAACTCAATGGGAATGAAAGGTACAAGAGGCGCCGAACCGGGAGCAGTCGGACGTAACGTAGCCGAGTTAGCCCAGTAGTCTGCCTTATCGTGACGGGAATCGTAGAAGATAGCATTTGCATTTACCCAACCGCTGATCCAATCGTTCATACGCAAATCCACATTACCGCGGATATTCAGGCGCGAATTGCGGTTGTTCTTACTTTCACCGAAGTTGAGCAAGTCGTTGGAACTCTCGTAACCGATGTTCGTATAGAAGTTGGCGTAGCGTCCGCCGCCCGAAAACTCGGCCACTCCGTTATAGTCCTGACTTGTCTTCCGAATATAGTCATCGGAAAAGAAGTTGATGTTCGGATAACGGTAAGGGTTACTTCCGCTTGCATAGTTGTAAATCTGCTCATCCGAGAAAGCGGGATCCAACCCGTCGTTACGCAACGCCTCGTTATACAACGTCATGTATTCGGCAGAAGCCAGATATTTAGGATAGCTTTTAGGCACATTGATACCGGCATTGGCACGCGCACTCACCCGCAAGTCTTTATCGCATCCGCGCTTCGTGGTGATAAGAATGACTCCCTTCGCACCACGGCTGCCGTAAAGCACCACGGCTTGCGCTGCTTTGAGGAATGTGATTTGGGCTATTTCGGTAGGACGAATGTTGTTTGCCTCACGAGGGACTCCGTCTACCAATACCAACGCTTCGCCCATGTTCCATAATTGTCCGTTGTAACCTCCCACTAAAGATTGCATATTGTCGAGACTGTACAGCGAATAACTTTTATTAGTCAGTTCCTCTACATTGACGGACGAGACACCACCCATCAAATCCGCCCGGTCCACTGTGCGGAAAGCCACATTCACTTTCTGAGCCAATGTATCAGTCTTCTCCACATCCGTCTGAGCCATCAGCCCGGCAGAAGCAAACAATAGTCCGGCGCTAAGAATTATATTTTTATGAATTTGTTTCATGATATTCTATTTCGTTTAATAAGTCACTTGTTTACCATCCCGGATTCTGATAGAACTCCGGATACAAGGTCACGTCAGACAATTTCAGAGGCAACCAGTAATGCTTCTCCGTGAAATTACGCGTCACGATTACCCGATATGTATAGCCGCTTACAGCTGTTTCCTGAGGGTTCTCGGCAAGGTCGCCTACCCGTTGGAAATCGACAGCAGTCTTTTCGGTATAAGGTTTCTTGTCGATAAGCAACCAGCGACGCAAGTCAGTGAAACGGTGTCCTTCGTATGCAAGTTCTACCGCACGTTCGCGGCGAATCTCACTGTTGAACAGATCGATTGAACCGGTATATTTGGCATTGACACCTTCTACTCTCGCACGTTTGCGGATGGTGTTGACTGCGGCCAGTGCCGTAAGTGTACAGTTGGTTGACTTTCCTGTAGACGAGCCGGTAGCATTTGCCGCAGCTTCAGCATACATCAGATAAATGTCTGCCAGACGCATATAGCTGCAATAGATATGCATCTGCGGACTCCATCCCCAGCCATCATCCCATTTATTGGCTGTCACCGGAATAAACTTGCCAAGCAGGAATCCGGTACGGCTTCCGAACTGGTCGTCACGGGCGTTTCCGCCTGTGTAGAGGGATGCAACGGCTAAGTCACCGACCTCCTCCGAATCTTTTTTTGCATCAGATACCATAGGCGAACCGTCGAAGCGAATATCATGATAGAAACGTGGGTCGCGTCCTTTCCAAGGATGAGTCTTGTCCCACTTGGATTCCTGGTCGTCGAGCGGCAATCCATTTGCCATACCGTAATAGTGTACATAGTTGGCTGTGGGCGAGAGTTGCGGATTGTTATCTTTCTTATAGCTGGCAGGCACAAACTGAAGAGCTAAACCAAAAGTTGAGTTTTGCCAGCCATCTGCCACCAATCCTCTGAACAATGCTTCTGTAGAACCCGGCATTTGGGCATTCTTTCCGTATGTGTAGAAGAGGTCGGAATAGTCCTCAAAGTCCACCAAGCTATATTGCGTCTGTCGGTTCTCTACCAGCGTAAGCAACTCCCCGAACGCTTCGGCAGCCTTCCGGCAATATTCCTGATTGTAGGATTCGCTTCCTGTGGACACCTTGTTCATCAACGGACTTCCTGCCCACAGGTAGTTTTTACCTAAATAGCCCAGTGCCATGATTTTGTTGATGCGCAGTTGGTTGTATCCTTTCGTGCTCGGGCTGATAGATGTCTTGTCCCAATCAATAGGCAGCAGATCGGCAGCCATCCGGAAATCATCGGCAGCCTTGTCGGCACATTCGTGATAGCTGAGTCGCGGCTCGTTGAATGTTTCGTTGGGAGGCAACACCTTATCTATATAAGGCAATCCGCCGAAATATTGTATCAGCATGAAATGAAACCACCCGCGGAAGAAATAAAGCTGTCCGGCAATGGCGTTCTTCTGTTCCTGCGTTGCATCGGTAAGCAGGTCCAGATTTGCTAATCCCGTATTACATTTACGGATTCCGTACCAAGAAGCGGGCCACAAGTCGCGGTTCCATCTGAATCCGTCGTTCGGAGTAGTAGACAGCAATATCGGAAAGTTACGGGCGGAAAAGATGGCCTCCCAGCCGTCGTGTTCAGCCTGCCACCCCCAAAAGTCGCCTTGGTCCACTTTATAGCCCATGTGATAATTGCAGTCTACACCAATCACTTCGTCTTCACCCCAGTTCCAAGAGTTTGACCAGTATTGTTTGGCCATGTCGGGAATACAAGCATAAAGCTCTTCTACAAATCCCTGAAAATTGTGGAAGTCCTTAAAGGCATTTTCCGGAGTGACATCCGATTCGGGTGCCTTGTCCAGATAGTCGGTACACGAAGCAGTCGTACCCGTCAATCCGAGACTCAAACAAGCCATTACAGCATATTTTATAATGTATTTTTTCATAATTCGATGATGTTTTAAAGGTCAAATTTAATACCCAGATTGAAACGACGTACAGTAGGATAAGCACCTTGCGAAGCCAATCCCGTACCTGCAAAGTTCGATTCGCGGTCATCCGGCATACGCGACCATACCCAAAGGTTGTTTCCGTTCAGGAATATTTTAAATCTGTTCAATCCAATTTTCTTTACCCAAGGTTGTGTAAAAGTGTAAGCCACTTCAGCATTCTTCAGACGAATAAACGAACCGTCGTAATGGAAGCGAGTACCTTCATAATAACTCGGAGTAGAATTGATACGAGGCATGGGAGCATCTGCATCAAAACGATCTTTCGACCAGAATACTCCTTCGTCGAATACAGTATTCACGTTATTGTGCAAGGAAGTAAAACCCACATAACGGTTGACGTTGGTCACTCCATAGAACTGTACAAAGCAGCTGAATCCCTTGTAATCGAATCCGATAGTAGCGTTGTACGTATTTTCGGGAGTACCCGTATAGCCGTAAGGAGCGCTGTCGTTGGCATCTATCACGCCATCACCATTATAGTCCATAGTGATATACTGTCCGGGCAATTTCTGATCGTTCATCGTATTGTGTGTAGGCATGGCGAATACTTCGTCCCACGTGTTGGCAAATCCTGCCGTAAGATGAGCGTGGTCTTGTCCGATGGCAAATCCTTCCGACTTCTGGTATGCGGGACGCAACACAGGGTCATCGTATTTGAGAATCTTGTTTTCAGCATGAGTCATATTGAAGTTACCCCACAGACGAAGACCGTTGTTCAATGTTTTATTTACACGAAGTTCCAATTCGTATCCTTTCGTACGCACGCGTCCTAAGTTGGCAGCCGGGGCGGAAATTCCTAAATAACCGGGAGTGGCACGTTTGTCGCCGGCTACAAGAATGTCCGAACGCTTGTCATAGAAAAATTCCAAACTACCGGCAAGCAAACCATCGAAGAAAGCGTAATCAACACCGATATTCTGCTTCAAAGCTGTTTCCCAATGTACATCGGGATTACCTACCGTAGCTTCCTTGTACCAAGTGTAAGGAGACTCGGTTCGATTGTTCAAACCGTGGAAAGACTTACCTCCGTAAGCCCACTGTGTAGCATATAGAAAACGAATACCAAGATTATCGTCACCTACCTCACCGATAGAATAACGTACTTTCAACATATCTACCCACTTACGGAGAGGCTTGAAGAATTTTTCTTCGCTTATCATCCAGCCCAACGCACCTGAGTTAAACAACTCGAAACGATAGTCGGGACTAAACTTCTCGGAACCGTTGTATGCACCGTTGTATTCCAAGAAATAACGGTTGCCATAACTATAAGTGGCGCGGAACGCCCAGTCTTCACGATAGTGAGGGAATTCGCTACCAGTGCTTCGTTCGGTACGGTTGAACACTCCCATGGCGCTGACATCGTGGTCACCGAACTTGCCGCTCCATGACAATTGTCCTTGATAAAAAAGATTGCGTTGAGTAGACCAGTCCCGCACAGCACCACCTGCTGTAGACCACAAGATACCTTCCTGAAAATCGAGTCCGGTTTTAGAGTCGGTTTGCGCGTTGCTATAATGCACCTCGCCTGTTTCCGGATCTATCCATTTGGTCTGCGTCCCGTGATTCAAGTCATTGACACCACGACCGGCTTCCACAAACACGTTGTCCCACGAAATCATGGCACTTGCACGTAATCCTTTTACGAGGAAACTCAAATCCTGTTCCAATACAAAGTCAGTATTGACGCGGGTAGTAGTAAGCATTTCATAGCCTGCATTGGCGAGATTCAACACAGAGTTCGGCGCACCTTGCGAATTGGGCTTGTAGTATCC
>OGKA01001698.1_pt1 | contig 16410 bp, 10 predicted proteins | sample 1572211 | NCBI WGS metagenome assembly OGKA01 (sample SAMEA2582125, study PRJEB24529) | metagenome | biome: Human gut stool | place: China | collected 2011 | reverse complement strand
TTTCAGATTTTGTGCAAATATTCGTAGTATTGCGTAAAATATCTAAAGAAAAGAAAGTCATGAAACAAGATATTCAGCGTATCATGCTAGCTGCAGCAAAGCCATTGTTTCTTATTTTCATTCTTTATATGCTCAAGATTGTAGAGGTCGGGATGCATTGGGATCTCTCTCACTTGGGGATATATCCTATGGAAAAACGTGGAGTTTTCGGTATTCTGACTCATCCGTTGATACACAGTGGATTCAGTCATTTACTGGCTAATACGCTCCCGCTATTTTTCTTATCATGGTGTCTTTTTTACTTTTACCGAGGAATAGCGGGAAAAATTTTTATCCTGATTTGGATCGGTGCCGGACTACTTACCTTTATTATAGGTAAACCGGGCTAGCATATAGGTGCCAGCGGATTAATCTACGGTCTTGCCTTTTTCCTTTTTTTCAGTGGCATTCTCCGCAAATACGTACCACTTATTGCCATTTCTCTGCTTGTCACCTTTTTATACGGAGGAATTATCTGGCATATGTTCCCCTATTTCTCTCCCGCCAATATGTCGTGGGAAGGACATCTAAGCGGTGGAATTATGGGAACACTCTGTGCCCTAGCTTTTGTGAATCACGGGCCTCAACGCCCGGAACCTTTTGCAGATGAAAAGGATGATGACGAGGAAGAAGAGGAGAATCCGAAGGAGGAATTTTCCAATCAGGACTTATGCAATGCCTCAATCAACAACGTTATATTCGCCGTAAACAACCTGACAGAGATAGCCAACAGGATAATTCCAAAGAACTTGCGAATAATATAAATACCACCTTTCCCGAGGAATCGTTCCACACGACCGGTCATACTCACAACAAAGAAAACCCAGACCATATTCAGAACCAAGGCGATGATAATATTAATGCTGGCATATTCTGCCCGAAGGGAAAGCAAGGTAGTAAAAGCTCCGGCACCGGCTAAAAGAGGAAAAACAAGCGGAACTAGAGTAGCTTCTTTGATAGGTCCCTGATTTTTGAAGATTTCAATATCCAGAATCATTTCCAAAGACATGAGGAAAATAACAAATGCACCTGCAACAGCAAAAGATTCAATATCTACATGGAAGAGTCTCAGCATCATGTCCCCTGCATAAAAGAAACCGATTAATAAGGCAAAAGAAATAACGGTAGCCTTCATTGCATTCACATCCTTCCCCTTTTCTTTCAGGTTAATAATAATAGGTATAGAACCGATAATGTCTATTACAGCAAAAAGCACGATAAACGCACTAATCATCTGTTGCCAGTTAAAACCTGCAAACATAATTTCCTCCTTTTTTTCTGCAAATATACTCTATTTTTATGCATTCAAACAATAAAAAAAACAAAAAGAAGGGTCAGATGTTGACAGCAGTATTGTATAATGAGTAAATTTGTACAATAAATAAGAGATAACAACGTATGGAAACAATGTTCGACACTTTGCTCCAATTGCCTTTATTTCAAGGTCTTTGCCATGAAGATTTCACTAGTATTTTGGATAAGGTAAAGCTACATTTTATCAAGCATAAAGCCGGAGAAACTATCATTGAGAATGGTAGTCCTTGTAAGCAACTTCGTTTCCTGTTAAAAGGTAAAGTATCTATCGTCACCACTTCCAAAGAAAACATATACACTGTCATTGAGCAAATGGAAGCACCATATCTGATAGAACCACAATCGTTATTCGGCATGAATACGAATTACGCATCCTCTTATATAGCGCATACAGAAGCCCACACAATCAGTATTAGTAAAGCCTTCGTACTTAGCGACCTGTTTAATTACGATATATTCAGGCTCAACTATATGAATATTGTCAGCAATCGTGCACAAAATCTTTACTCCCGACTATGGGAAGAACCGACTATAGACTTAAAGGAGAAGATTTCCCGCTTCTTCTTACTGCATTGCGAGAAAACACAAGGAGAAAAGATATTCAAAGTAAAAATGGATGATTTAGCTCGCTATTTAGACGATACCCGTCTGAATACTTCCAAAGCACTTAACGAATTACAGGATAAAGGATTGATTGAGTTGCGACGAAAAGAAATTCTTATTCCTGATGCACAGAAGCTCATTATATAAATTAAGTTATATTATTTATACCACCTATGAAAACAACACATTTACACCTCTTTCTTTTTATTCTTTTTTTAGGTTGCACTTCATCACTAACAGCACAATATAAGTGGTTCAATCCACAAAAAGAAAGTTTTCCGGTCGTCCGTGGACAAGCATGGCAAGAAGATCCCGCAGGATTTTACACACGACTTCCACAACGGGCTAAAGATAAAGTACGAAAAGCGGTATGGGACTTATCACTCCAAAGCGCAGGACTCTCCATTGCATTTCGTTCCAATGCTCCGGAAATAAAAATTCGTTATGTTGTGAAAGTCGCTCTTTCCATGCCACACATGCCAGCAACTGGTGTCTCTGGCATTGATTTATATGCAACCGACAATAATGGTCAAGAGCGTTGGTGTGTTGGACGGTATGTTATGCAGGATACCATTACATACGATTTTAGCGGACTTTCGTATGCCGCAAAAACCGGAAAAGGTTTTGAATATCAATTATTTCTACCTCTTTACAACAGTGTGTCATGGCTAGAAATCGGTGTACCCGAGAACACTTCTTTCCGTTTTCTTCCCGTCTCACAAGAAAAACCCCTGGTTATTTACGGAACTTCCATTGCACAAGGGGCTTGTGCCTCCCGTCCGGGTATGGCATGGGGAAATATTTTAAATAGAAAGTCGGAACATCCCGTCATCAATTTGGGATTCTCCGGCAATGGCAAACTCGAGAGCGAACTATTCGACTTATTGTCCGAGATTGATGCAAAACTGTTTATTATTGACTGTATGCCCAACCTACCGGGAAAGAGTGCAGAAGTGATATACGACCGTACCTTAAAAGGAGTAAAGAAATTACGCGAAACCAGCAAAGCACCTATTTTACTAGTAGAGCATGACGGATATGCCAACGATGTCACTTCCGAAAAAGCAGAAGAATCATACCGCGTAGCTAATACTGAATTGCGAAAAGCATACAATACTTTACAAGAAGAACAAATTCCGGATATCTATTATCTGACAAAGGAAGAAATAGGTATTCCGGCAGACGGTATGGTAGACGGAGTTCATTCTACTGATTTAGGTATGCAGCAATATGCAGACAGTTATTTAAAAAAGATACGGGAAATATTACATGAAAAGAATGAAGGTCCCACTTCATGTATTCCATGCAAACAACAAAGAGATTCCTATGATTGGTACGCGCGTCATGAAGAAATCCTTAAATTAAACCGAGAAAATGCCCCGGAAATCATTATGATAGGTAACTCTATCACGCATTACTGGGCCGGCGAGCCTACTGCACCGACACAACGTGGAAAAGAAGCTTGGGACAAGCTATTCAAAAACAGGTCAGTTCGCAATCTCGGTTTCGGCTGGGATAAAACAGAAAACGTATTGTGGCGCATCTACCATGGCGAATTGGACGGTTTCAAAGCAAATATGATTTTTCTACTGATAGGAACTAATAATCTTCAATTTAATACAGATAAAGAAATTCTGCAAGGTATTCTTCAGGTCACCGAAGCTATTAAAATACGCCAACCACAAGCTAAATTATGCGTAATGGGAATCCTCCCAAGAGCAAACACAGAAAAACGTATTCAGCAAATTAACAAAGAACTTCGTAAGAAGCTAGAACAGAATTGTATTTATATAAACTTAAGCAATCTGTTGACAGATAAAAATGGCATTATCAATTCATCCTTATTCAGCGATGGACTTCATCCTAATACTAAAGGATATGAGAAAATAGCAGAGGTTTTAAAAACTTACCTAGATAATTAGATAGATAGTTAATTATATAATTCCCTGTTTAGGTAGCACAAATAGGATCATTTTGTCTACGATTACTAAACGACAAACATATAACCACCATTAAAAAATAGTTTTTCCCTTTTCTTATTTATGTTTCTAAAAGATTAAATTAATAGCTAAGTTGTAGTAGAACTTAATAATTTTCTAAATTATAGTAGAAGTGCTTAGCTCTCCATAGGCGATTTTGCTTTAAAAGTTCATTTTGTTTTTAATTCTCCGCAAATATATTAATTGATTTTAAAATATCAAGCTAATATTTCATTTATTTTGCATTCTCCCGCAAATTAAATCTACTTTTTTAGATACCAACTTTATACCATTACTCTTTTTTAATAAATATCACAACTTTAACAAACTGATTATCATAGATATAGATTAAATTAGGCTAAGTTCTACTACGACTTATTCTAAACTGAATATTATAAAATATTCCCCTTAATTTAATATTTATGAGAAAGAAAACTTTAAAAATCAAGTTCTTTCTGCTATTTTGCTCACTTGCAGGTTATTCAACCATCATTTCAGCACAGGACAAAACAGTGAAGGAAAAGAATGAAAAAGACTCGACAATCATTTCCATACCCTATGGAAGTAAGTTAAAAACAGAGTTTAGCGGTGCATCCGATGTAATCTCCGGTAAAGTATTGGAGAATGTGCCTGTACAGCATTTATCCAATGCATTGTCAGGAAGAATATCGGGGTTAACTACGATTCAGCGAAGTGGAGAACCGGGCAATGACGAAGCTTCCATTTATATACGTGGAATACGTAGCAATGGAAATGGCGCACTTGTACTAATCGATGGACAAGAACGCAATTACTACGGTATGGTACAAACTCAGGAAATTGAAAGAGTGACCATATTAAAAGATGCTTCTGCTATCGCTCTTTATGGTATGCGAGGCGCGAACGGAGTTATCCTGATTGAAACCAAATCCGGACGTCTCGGAAAACCTAGAGTCAGCCTTAACATCCAAGGGATATATCAGCAGAACATGAGAGTTCCCAAAGCTGTTAACGCGGCAGAATATGCTCAATCCTACAATGAAGCGAACATTAATGACGGTTTGAATCCTTTCTACACGGAAACGGAAATCAATAAATTCGCCAATCATTCAGACCCGGAGCGCTACCCAGATGTCGACTGGATAGGAAACTTGCTTAAAAAAGGAACTTTCATGCAGCGATATAATGCCACAGTAGAAGGAGGTTCCGGGCGTACCCGTTATTTCGTCTCATTGGGATATACCGGACAAGCAGGAATGTTTAATACTGAAAAAGAGCAGAATTACAGTACCAACACAGAATTTTCCCGAATCAACTTTCGCTCGAACGTAGACTTCGACATTACCTCCACAACCCTTTTATCTGTTAAATTAGACGGTTGGATGCAAAGTGAAAACTCACCTTATTACGACCAAGCACAACAATATATATTCCAAAATTTGTTGAAAACGCCGGCTACGGCATTCCCAATGTACTATAAAGATACTCATAACTATGTAGACCAGTCAGGGAATCCTATCAAATCACAACCGGGAGACCGTATTGTAGCAGGCAATGATAAATATATTAATCCGTGGGCTATCTTGAACAGAGGAGGCTACACAGCGATCGATAAACGTTATGGCGCCTTTTCTGTATCACTGAAACAGGATCTAGATTTCCTTCTAAAGGGTTTATCGCTCTACGGACAGATTTCTATGGACGTATACAACTTACAAAAACAAAACCGTACCCGCTCTTTCAATTATTATACACTTCAAAATAACGGAGTACTCCAAAAATATGGAACTAGTGAAGAAATGATATCAAATGCTGCCATGAAATATGGTGATGCACGTAACACCACATTAAATTTTAAGCTTAGCTACAATCGTATTTTCGGTAGGCACAATGTCTCGGGAATGATGTTTTACGACCAATATGAATACAATCAAAGTATTGTGCTTCCCTATCGCTATCAAACAGTTGGTGGCTGGTTTGCATATAAATACGATAATAGATACCAGATAGATGCCACTTTCGGTTATCAAGGTTCTTACAAATTCAATAATGAAAACCGCTGGGGATTGTCTCCTACTGTTTCTTTAGCATGGTATGTATCCAATGAGAAATTTTTTGATGTGTTAAAGCCCGCTATTTCTAATCTAAAGATACGCGGTAGTATCGGTAAGATCAATAATGACCGTGCAGTATCTGCGTATATGTATATGAGCCGTCTTCAGAATTTGAATGAAGGAATCTATTTTGGTAATGACATGGTACAATATACTTCTCTATTGGAAACCCAACAAGCCAATCCTTCTGCTACCTACGAGGAATCTACTCAAATGAATCTAGGTGCAGACTTAGGAATGTTTTCTAATCGTTTGAACGCAACATTCGACATTTGGAAGGATCGTCGCACCGGTGTATACACCATTCCCTCCACATTTTCATCCATGTTGGGATATACTACTATCTATATGCCAGGCAAGAATATCGGAAAAATGGAAACCAAAGGTTGGGAAGCCAGCCTAAACTGGAAAGATAACATAGGTAAAGATTTCGCATATTTCCTTAGTGGTAACCTTTCATACAGCAAAAACAAAGTCATTGATATGGACGAAGCCTTGCAACCGTATGACTATATGTATTCCAAAGGACATCCTTATGGTACTTCACTGGTCTATATTGCCGATGGTATTTTCCAATCGTATGAAGAAATTGCGGCAGCTCCTGTTCACACATTGAACAGCGTCGTTCCCGGAGACATACGATATAAAGATATCAACGGAGACGGTAAGATAGATGAAAAAGATCGGGTACGTTACGGATACACGGACGTTCCTCAAGTGTTCTATGGCTTCAGTCTTGGAGGAAGCTATAAAGGATTTTCTCTGTCCGTACTATTCCAAGGGGCAGCTAAAGTATCTAAAATGCTATCTTCATACACAGCGTTTGCATTCTACAATAACGGAAATATGTATGAACACCAAAGAAATAGATGGACACCGGAAAACCCTTCTGTCAACAACCCAAGATTTACAACTAAAGCTGCAGGGTCAAGCAACAACAGTCTTTCGTCTACCTATTGGCAACGGGACGCCTCTTATCTAAGACTAAAGAATGTAGAACTGTCGTATAATCTACCAACCAAAGTGGTCCGTTCCATTGGTCTTGAAGAACTCCGTATCTTCTTAAATGGCCAGAACCTGCTCACATTTGATAAACTAGACGTTATTGACCCGGAGGCCTATGGCAATGGTGTCGCTTATCCGCTCCAACGCTCATTCAGCGCCGGAATAAACATTAAATTTTAACTAACTATGAGAACGATTAAACATATACTCATAACAGGTTGTATTGCTCTTGCAGTTTCTTCATGCGACTATCTGGACCAACAACCTTATGAATACTGGCAACCGGAAGAGACATTTATTGATTATAACAAAACAATCCAAATGCTGAATAGCGTTTACGTTTCCATGCCCAATGGATACCAAAGCAACTACACAGCATTCCTCGACGCATCTACAGATGCCGGTGCTTATGTAGACCCCGCCAATGCAATGTATAAACTGGGACAAGGATACGCAACCGAAATTAGTCCGATAGAAAACCGTTGGGCCGATTTATACATTGGTATCCGGCGTACACTTTATTTCGAGCAGTACATTCCTCTCCTACAAAACAATGCAGGTTGGACAGATGCACAAGTTGAAAGTTATAAAGAACTGGCCATAGCAGAGAGTAAATCGGTCCGTGCACTCTATTACTTCGAGTTAATCAAAAGGTATGGAGGAGTTCCGCTCGTGAAAAAGACATATACTCTTGATGATAAAGAGATTATAACATTACCCCGCAATAATTTCAGCGATTGCGTCGATTATATTGTAAGTTTATGCAATGAAGCCAGCGAAGTATTTACGCGCTACAATTATATCACGAATCAATATCGTGGTTTTGGTTTTTTATCAGCCAGTACATGCCCGTTGGCTATTAAGGCAAAAACGCTGGCGTACGCAGCGAGTCCATTATTCAACAATGTACAAAATCCGATACTCGGCTATACTGACGGAAACGTACAAGAAAGGTGGAAACTTGCTGCTAAAGCTTTGAAAACCGTAATTGACCTTGCTCCGAGTAAATTGTATTTATACCCAAACTTTGAAAAACTGTTTATCATACAGCCAAACCAAAATACTGAATATATAGTATATACCGGAAATCCAAAAAACTATATGCTGGAACTTTACAATTACCCTCCTTCACTGTTGGGTTCGGGAGGTACTTGTCCTTCCCATAATCTGGTATGCGCTTTCGAGAAGAAGGATGGTAGTGCCAACGATATGCAATCAGATACCCGATTCGAGAATATGGATCCTCGTTTTGATGTTACGATCGTTCGTGACGGAAGTATTTTGGGAGCAAGAGGAGCAATCGACATCAGCGACCCCAACAGTCAGGATGCTATCGGCAAAGTCAATCTTCGTTCTACCGTTACAGGTTATTATTTACGCAAATTCCTTGATACGAATATAAATCTGTCAGCTCAAACAATAACGAGTACCTACCACTACTTCCCTGTCATTCGCTTGGCAGACATCTATTTGCTATACGCCGAAGCCATGAACGAAGCATACGGACCGAATGATGCAGCCGATTTGGGGTGGACAGCTCTCGAAGCTTTGAATAAAGTAAGAACACGTGCAGGAATAACAGTCCCATACACTACAACTTCTCAAACGGAAATGACAAAGAAAATAAGAAATGAAAGACGGGTTGAACTGGCATTCGAAGATCAACGCTATTTTGACTTGAGAAGATGGAAAACAGCCGAAAAAGATTTGACCCAGCCACTAATGGGATTCAGAATAGAGCGGCAAGATAATGGAGTTGTGTCCACACATGAGTTTGTTGTCGACGGACAAAGGAAATTTAATACAAAGATGTATTATTCTCCTATCCCCTACTCAGAAATGCAGTTAAATACAAATTTAGTACAGAATCCCGGTTGGAGATAACAATCTAAAAATCGTATAATATGAAAAAATGGTATATATTAATGCTACTAATGAGCTTATGGTTCATAGGAGCGCAAGCACAAGAAACCGTAAGAGGTGTTGTTACAGATGCCGCCGGCGAACCATTAATTGGTGCCAATGTGGTAGAAAAAGGACAACCCAGTAATGGAACAATTACAAATCTTGACGGCAAATTCACATTAAAGGTAACCAGTAACAAGGCTATTATTGCTATTTCAATGATAGGAATGAAAACTGTGGAAGTTACCGTTCCCAAAGATGGAAAGACACTTACCGTAAGACTCCATGATGACACACAAACCTTGGACGAAGTAGTGGTTGTAGCTTATGGGCAACAGAAAAAGGTATCGGTTACCGGATCTATTTCTGCTGTGGGCAATCGGGAACTGAAACAAGGTCCTACTTCCAGTGTCACAAACAGTCTGACAGGACGTATTCCTGGACTGGTAACACGTCAAACCAGCGGACGTCCCGGTGAAGACGCTGCCGCACTCTATATTCGTGGCCGTGCTACGGTGAACGATGCTTCTCCGTTGATTATGGTAGATGGCATCGAACGTGACTTTTCACAAATCGACCCGGACGAAATAGAAAGTATTTCCGTATTGAAAGATGCATCTGCTACTGCCGTTTATGGTGTACGTGGAGCGAACGGAGTTATCCTTGTGACTACAAAACGTGGTAATTCCGGTAAAGCTAAAGTTTCTTTCTCCGGTGAGTTCGGTATTACACAAATCAACCGTATTACAAAAATGGTGAATGCCGAAGAATATGCAACATTGATGAATGAAGGTTTGGTGAATGAAGGGCAAGCACCGAAATATACAGAGCATGATATGCAATTATACCGCAACCAGTCCAGCCCGTTTACTCATCCGGACAACGACTATATAGATATGTTTACCAAACTAGGTACACAACAAAAGTACAATGTCAATGTATCGGGAGGAAACGAACGGCTTAAATATTTTGTGTCATTAGGCTATTTTCATCAGAACGGAACCTACGAAACTGATATCGAAAAATTAAAAAAGAAACCAGATCTGGCCAAATTGATTGCCATTAACCCGGAACTGGATAATTTACTCCAGCAACCAGACTACAACTCTGCCTACTACTATAATCGTTTCAACGTACGAACCAACCTAGATATACAAGTTACTAAAGACTTCAGTATTGGCGTTGACTTCAGCTATCGTACCGGAAGCAAGAACCGTCCCAACTCCGAAGGAGATGCCAGCCGTGCATTTAACAATATGACCCGTCCACCTGCCAATGCATTCCCGCTAGTCAACGAAAACGGAACTTTTGCAGCCGTTCCAAATCTTGTGAGAGCCAACCCACTACACGCATTCCTCTATCAGGGATATAGAAAGGACAACGACAGTGCTTTGGAAGGAACTGTAAAACTGAACTACGATTTACATGCTATTACTAAAGGATTGAGTATCGGAGGTAAATTCTCCTACAATAGTTATATCGAAGACAACGGTATGGGCTTGAATGTGGTGGAACCTGTATGGAAATATAATGAGAATGGAACATACCAACGCCTACTTGCCAAAGTATTCCCTTCTCTCATCAATTTTGCATCCGGAGCAAAAAAACGTGTATACTGGGAAGCATTCGTGAATTATTCACGTCAATTTGCAGAAAAACATAATGTTTCGGGACTTATTTTATACAACTATAACTCTCACCAAGCACCGGGCGATGGTGAATATGGAGGGCTACCGCAGGTATATCAAGGACTGGTAGCCCGTGCCAACTATGATTTTGAAGGTAAATACTTAGTAGAAATCAATTTAGGATACAATGGTTCCAACAGATTTGTTGAAGGCGAACGATATGCATTATTCCCTTCCGCATCCGTAGGCTGGATTGTTACTAACGAATCTTTCCTAAAAGACAGCAAACTATTACCTTACTGGAAAATAAGAGCTTCATTAGGACAAGTCGGTAATGACAAATTCGGAAGTAATTTTGCCTATTATTCGGAAGCGACCTATGCCGCAGGCACCAATTACAATTTCGGTGAATCTCCAACTGCAGCCAGTGGAGGACTCTTGGAAGGAAAAGCAGCACAGATTGTAAGTTGGGAACGTTCTACCAAATTCAATATCGGTATGGACACACGCTGGTTTGAAGGTAAATTAACCTTGAATGCCGAATACTTCCGCGAAAACCGTACCAACATCTTGAAAACTCCCTCACGCACCAACATCATTTCCGGAGTGACAAGTTTTTCTCCACAAAATCTAATGGAAGTAAAAAATCAAGGTGTAGAAGTAGAAGTAGGGTGGGATCATAAGATCAAAGACTTCGGCTATCGCATCAAAGCAAACATTGCCTACAACCACAATGAGATTATCGAACAAAATGAACAGATACGTAAATATCCTTATATGAACCGTACCGGAGGTTCTATCGGACAACAGTTCTCACTGATAGCCGACGGATTCTACAATACATATGCCGAAATCGCAGCCGGCCCGACGCAATACGGAACCTTACAACCTGGAGACGTCCGTTTCCGTGATATCAACGGAGACGGTGTTATCAATGATTACGACATAGCACCTTTCGGTTTCTCGGATGTACCCGAAATAACCGGCTCATTCCAAGTTGGTCTGTCTTACAAAAACTTCGACCTGACCGTTATGTTCCAGGGAGCAACACGTGTAACAATTCCACTGACAGGTGAAGTTGCATGGGAGTTCTTCAATCTTGGTTCTGCTCTTGCCGACAGACATTTGGCCAGATGGACTCCTGAAACACAGCAAACTGCGACTTATCATCGTATGAGCAATTCTTCAGGCTCCAATCAGAACAACTTCAAATCATCTTCAATGTATTTGTATGACGCTTCTTATCTGCGACTGAAGAATGTAGAGTTATCCTACAACTTCCCTAAAAAGTGGTTTACCCACACCCCGATATCCGCATTAAGGATGTATGTCAACGGATTCAACCTGCTTACTTGGGATAAGTTAAAAGTGATCGACCCGGAAGCACAACCTGCCAATCGCGGAAACTTCTACCCTCAGCAAAGAATCTATAATCTTGGAGTAAACGTTACATTCTAACCTCTGATAACAATTCGATATATGAAGAAAAATATTATTCTAACAGCCTTTTCCCTACTGCTCCTATACGGATGTACCGGTGATATGGAACGAATCCAGACAGGAACGAACACGGAAGAATTAATCTATGCAGACGCAGCAAAGACAAGGCAGATTTTAAATAACCTATATGCCCGCACGCGTCTAACACAAGGTAGCTTCTCCAGTTTCTCCGGAGATGGAGTAACTTTCCTTGACTGTGCAACAGACAACGCATATGCACCTATTGAATATTCATCAGCACATACGCATGGTAAGTCAACCATGTCTGCCTCTGATATTGCAATGAACGGAGGACATCCCTGGACCTTCTATTACAATAGTATCCGTAACGCAACTCTATTTATACAAAAAGTAGACAAATCGGTACTGTCTGATGAAGAAAAAGCCTCCTCAAAATTACAAGCGCGTTTCTTACGGGCACTGTATTATGCAGAATTATACCGTTGGTACGGAGGAGTCGTGTTGCTGGGAGATGAAATCATCTCTCCTACCGACTTGGACCGTTCGCGTTCAACTGCAGAAGCAACCGTCGACTATATCGTTTCCGAACTGGCAGATGTTGCATCACAACTTCCATTAGAATGGGACGCCCCCAATTACGGGCGTGCTACCAAAGGAGCGGCACTGGCCTACATAGCCCGTACCAAACTTTATGCTGCCAGCAAACTAAACAACCCGTCTATGGATCGTAAGAAATGGGAAGATGCCAGAGACGCATTATCAGCAGTCATGGGATTGAATATCTATGATTTATATTATGACACGCAAAATCCGGAATTAAGTTATGCACATTATTTCTGCGAGCGTAAAACCAAAGAAAATATATATACATATCTACTCGCTGCCAATGCCACCATGCATAGTAATCTTCCCCAAGGAGCTCCCTGGAATGAAAAATCTTATGTGGGATGTACTCCCACTCAGAATCTGGTAGATGCTTACGACATGAAAGACGGTACTGAACCAATCACCGGATACGATGCCAATGGCCAGCCTATCATTAATAAAAATTCAGGATATGACGATAAGAATCCTTATGAAAACCGGGATCCACGCCTTAAAATGACAATCTTTTATCATGGCAACACATTCGATCTTAATGGTTCCCAACAAGCGTTGGATATGACTGACGTAGATGATAAAAGCAAATCATCCGGTTATCTCGTCCTGAAATATCTCGACGATAGAATCGGACACAAAAGTTCGGGAAACTCCAATTATGACTGTAACCCCCAAATGATACGTTATGCGGAAATATTACTTGGGTATGCAGAGACACTTAATGAATTGGGTGACAGCAAAAATGCAGTAAAAACAGTCAACCTGATACGCAAACGTGCCGGTGTAGGAGAATTAGATGAAAACAAAAATTGGAATAAGGACGAACTCAGACAGCGCATCTACAAAGAATATCGTGTAGAATTTGCATTCGAAGACAATCGTTTCTTCGATGCCCGCCGATGGGCCAAAGCGGAAGAATGGTTCTCTAAACCAGTATACAAGGTTACTGTAACAGGCAGCCTAGAAAATCCTACATATACCAGAAGCCTGCTGGAAGAACGTATTTTTCTTTCCAAATGTTACCATTTCCCAATCCCGCAGCAAGAAGTTGACAACAGTCAGAATATTGAACAAAACGCCGGGTGGTAATCAGATTTATAAACCAATAATTTTACAATAATATGAAAGCAAAACATTTATTTTATACGTTATTTATCTTCCTGTTTTCACTTACCTCTTGTGAAAATGAAGCTAATATTGATTATGTTCCTACTGTACTATTCAATTTTGAAGGAGGAACGAACTTGGTAACTACTCCGAAAGGTATCAAAGAATATACGGTAAAAGGAAGCATCACTTCTGCAGCAGGACTTACCTCCTTCGTTATCAGCACAGCCAATGCTGAAACCGGTGCGGCGATATCTGTCATCGAGAGTACCAGACAAACATTTGACGAACCTAAAAGTAATTATGATTTTTCATATACTATAACAAACCTGTCAGAAAACAAAGCGATCAAAATTAGTGTAACTGATGCTGAAGGAGAAGACTTTCAGAAAAACTTTGTAGTAGAAATCACTCCTGCTGTTATCTTTTCTGAACATAGTGATAAGAAATTGGAATCAGTTGACAAATATTGGGGAGTATTCTATGCCGAATGGTTATATGGCCGCATCTATAAGAGCCGTGAAGCGGGTAAATATGCTGCTGAAGTTAATATAGGTATGGAAAATAAGAATGGAAAAGCAGTATTAATCTCTCCTGCCAAGCATAGCTTAACCTTTAACGGTGCTCGCAATACTAAATTCGGAGTTACGAATATGACCTTAGAACAGTTCAACGCAATCAGCAGAATTGATGACACTCCTCTAAAGAATTTGTCACCAACAACAGAAAGTATTGAAATAGAGAATGGAAAAGTATATGCATACCAGACGCAAGATGGACAAAAAGGAGTGGTATATATTCAAAACCTGACTGGTAATGCCGGCAGTACTGACGATCCGACGGTTACGGCAACGATTGTCACCAAGTTACAAGCGAAATAAACAGTTATCAACATAAGTTATACGGAATAGGGTGTGTCTCTCATTGACAAGACAGAGACGCACCCTATTCAATTTTGTTTCAAAGGTTTAAAACTATTTGTTTCCCGTAATGAAACTGGAAGTTTCAAGCCTTGGGAACAAAAGTTTCAAGCGTCTGAAACTAAAGTTTCTCCATGATGAAACTAAAGTTTCCCACCGGTGAAACTATGGTTTCTGTACGGCGAAACCAAAGGTTCCAATGCATGAAACTATTGGTTTTGCCGTATGAAACAGTTATTTCATGGGTAAGAGCGGGAGTGGAAACGATTGGATGCTGTTCAATAAGTCAACCTTTCCTTCATTGATAAGTCTCAGAATTAACTCTCCCAACAGTGTGTTTTGTCGGGTAGACCTAGTACAGGTAAAGCTTTTCGAGTTATTTTTGTTCTTCTCCCTCAAACACCAGTTCTACTTTTACAGGGAAATGGTCCGAGGGCGTGCGGGCTTGATAAGCTTTGATGTCGATTTCTTCCGGACAGTCCGTTGCGTCCTTCTTGCCTCCGTTTCCTCTGATACTGCGATACGTGTCTGTCAGCACACCATATCTTTTTACTTTGAAAACAGGAGAGACGAATACATGGTCGATGCGGCTTTCCGTGAAACTGTCCGGATCGAAATCATTGAATGTTCCGTTGGTTGCATAGCGGAAGTCACACTTTTCATAAGAGTCGCAAAGCACACCTTTGCTGACAAAAGCGTCATAAGACTGATGAGTCTGGTCAACGTTGAAGTCGCCGGTCAGGATAGCCGGAAGCTCTTTACCCTTACCGAGTTCCTTCATCTTGTCTTGCACGAGATAAGCACTTTCCACGCGGGCCTTCTTGCCGATATGGTCCATGTGCAGGTTGAAGAATAGAAATTCAAAGCCCGTATCTTTGCATTTGAAGTGTCCCCAACTGCAAATGCGGGGCAGGACTGCATCCCAGCCTTTACTCGGCACGTCCGGAGTCTCCGACAACCAGAAATCGCCTTTCTCTATCACATCAAATTTGTCGGTGCGGTAGAAGATAGCGGAGTGTTCCCCCTTCTCTTTGCCATCATCGCGGCCTACACCTATATAGTCATAACCGGGTAATGCTTCTTTCATGTCCTTCAGCTGGTGAATGAAACACTCCTGCGTTCCGAAAATATCGAAATCGTGGTATTGCACCATTTTGGCAATGACCGGATAACGTTGTCCCCAACCGTTTCCTTTGGCAGAATCGGAGCCGTTGGCGTTTCTGAGGTTATAGGAGGCAACGGTGATAGAGGTCGGTTGATAACTGTGGCAACCACAAAATACGACCGCAACGAGGGCAATGAGTAAAAGGCTTCTTAGCTTCATGTTTATTCAGTTAGTTTGGGTGGATAATTTATTGACTTCCAAAAGTACAATATTTTATCCAAACAAGTAAGTATGTAGGTACAAAAAAAGTCACCCCCGGAATAGACGAAGTAGGGGTGACTTTTTTGTAGTGTGCTTACTATTATTCAGCAGACTTTGTTCTGAGAGTTTTTGGTAAGGTTATTCCTTGACAGGCTCAGCCGGTTTGTCTTTGGATGCAGTGTCTTTGACTACTGTATCATTGACAAAAGCGGTTGGTGCACTCAGTTCTGTTTTCACAGGTTCGTCTTTTTTAGTTACAGTGTCTTTGACTACTGTATCATTAACGATAAGTGCGGCATTAACTTCTGACTGGGCTGTCGCAGCTTTTTCAGAGTTCTGAGCCTTTACAAGGAATGAACCACCACAAACAAACATAAACATTGCTACTAC
>OGKA01001693.1_pt1 | contig 16435 bp, 12 predicted proteins | sample 1572211 | NCBI WGS metagenome assembly OGKA01 (sample SAMEA2582125, study PRJEB24529) | metagenome | biome: Human gut stool | place: China | collected 2011 | reverse complement strand
AATTGAAAATTTGTGGCCACGGGACGGTTCTTGCCCTCTACCGCTGCGCTCAAAATCAACTTTCGGCAAATGTTTCCGAATTGTTAAGACGCAAAAAATAAGTAGAGGCTGTGCTGCTCATGTAATGGGAATCGCCGTTTGCTCCGAACGAAGTTCCTGCCCCTGTTTATGCAGCGGCGTTGTCCGGCTCGCTCACGGAAAGTGTGAGGTCATGGCACGGTATCACGTTCAGACGGCTTATGTAAGATTCAAGGTTCAGTATGAAGAAAGCCGGGCGCAGTGCGGACACTACGTTCTGCTTCTTTCAAACACAAGAATAATGCTTTGAGGTTGTGCTGCCAACAACTGAAAACAAATTTTGGAAGATTGAACAACTACATAGGATTTTATTTGTGAAAAAGAAAAATACCGCCCACGCAGCGCAGCGATGATTTTGTCGAGTGAATCGGCGGCAAAATGAATCGGGTGTGTTGCGGGGCGGTATGCTCTTTCTGGGCAATCATCCGCTGAAAGTGGTGGTTATCATGATGAGCACCACCACTTTTGTCAGCAGGATTTGGAGTAAAGGGTATCATGGAAGTGCAAGTGCGTCAATATGGTTTTGAAAAATTTATTACGGTAAATCGATAGGAGTAAGACTTTTAGCTGTTAAACATTATGGTGGATGAGAAAACAACGCGTGAGCGATGGACACTTCAGCGATAAAAAAGTGGTGGAATATTTAAATAGAAACGACAGAAAAATCCAACTGGACAGGAACGAGGGGCTTTACTGAGATGTAAGGACGACACAGAATAAACAAAACAAAAATCCGATCATAATTCCAACTTTCCAAACACAAAAAGGCTTACAGAGAGTAAAGGACCCCACAGCAAGTGAAAAGGAGCGAACAACATGCTGATTTACCCGAAAACCAAGAAGGGTGTCCAGAAGGACAGTCCCGTCTGGAAGGAGGACAACTTCCTCCGTCTGCGCGGCCTTGCGGACGCATTGGTCCACAAGACCGACTTCAAGACCGAGGACGGCAAGAACGTGTTAGCCGGAGCTTACTACGAGCGCGTCCGCCGAGAACTTGAGACGCTGGAAGCGGCCAAGGTTGCACAGCTCAGCAAGTCTCTGGGACCCAAGGCCGCTGCACTCAAGGCGATGCCTGAGCCGACCGGCGGCAGCAGCAACAGCAGCAGTCCCCGCTCCACCGGAGCACGGCGTGCCGCACGCGAAGCCGGTGAGCGCCGTGCCCGTGCCGCCAGTGAACGCAAGGAGCTGGCCGCGTCCATCCGGACAGAGCTGCTGGATGCCGAGGCACAGATCAATGAGGTTTACTGCCGTGCGAACGCAAGCCTTGTGAAGTACAGCAAGGCAGGCAAGTTCCGTGTGATCAGCGATGAGGAGATCCCGCGCTTTCATCCGGACTTTTCCGCCCGGAAGGTTGCGCAGGCCATGGAGATTGAGGAGGTACTGGCATGAAGAACCCGTTCAAGAAAGCTGACAGCACCAAGCTGCCCGAGCAGGGCCGTGAGCGCACCGAGATCGACTACGCACACCGCACGATCGTCCACCATATGTTGTACGGTTACCCGGGAGACTTCAGCAGCTGTGCGAGCTACCCGGACTACGATGACCCGGAGATGTTTGCGGGCGTGTTGGAGCAGGCAGCCGACGCAGTCAAAAAGCTGGACCTTGACGAGCACACCCCGGTGTTCGACGAGCTGGTCCGCCTGAAAGCCCAGCAACTGGCCATCTCCAGCCTTGTGGAGACCCGGTATCAGCACCATGCATCGGCACTGAACCTGCAGGCGGATCTCCGACTACAGGTGGAAAACCTCCGTGCCAGCAAGAAGCTCATTGAAGAGCAGCTTGCAGAAGTGAACGCCCGCATCCAGAAACTGGAAGCCTGACGTCCGCAGCTAAACACAACACGAGATAAGACCAGGAGGTACAACATATGTACATGGGTGAACACACCAACGCGACCGAAAAGCTCCACGAGATCCAGAAACAGGGCCGCACCAAGGGCAGCCTGCTGGACCACATCGCGATCCCCGTGACCGCCTTCTTTGTGGCCACGGACCTTATGACCGTCCACCTCTACACCGAAAGCCTGTTCGACGAGCGGCCCGAAATGGCCATGCTGGTGGCTGCCTCCATCGCCCTGCTGCTCGATGCCTGCCCCATGCTGGCGGGCAAACTCAAGGGCCAGCTGGATGACATGCTGCCCCGTGATCAGCGGGCGACGAAGCGCCGCATCAGCGCACTTCTGGGCACGGCCGTCGGAGCCTTTGCAATCTTCGCGGGTTTCTGCATCGTGTCCACGCTCATGAGTGTGGAGGCCCTGGGAGCAACGGAGAACCCCACCCTCTACATGGTGGGCCAGTACATCCGTATGCTGCTGCCCATCGCCACCAGCGTAGGCTCTTACGCCATCGGCTTTTTCAGCGACCACCGCAGCCAATTGGACAGCCTGAAGGCCCAGCGCCTGGACCTGCAGGACCTGGCTGCCGACACCGACAGCGCCATCAGCCATGCGGAGTTTGCGGCTGCAAACTTTAACCCGGACCTCCAGGACTACCGCTTTGCACAGGCCAAGCTCAAGAGCCTGAGCCTTGCAGCCCAGCAGGCCCGCTTGTCCGCACGCATGAAGCTGGCCGAAGAACTGGGCAGCGTAGAGGCCGCAGAGGCCCTGCTGCACAGCGCGGGTCTGGACGACCTGCTGGACGAGCAGCACTGGCAGGCCATGCTGCTGCCCCCTGCCTCGGCTGAGGCTGCACCGGAACAGCCGGTGCTCCGCCTTGAGGCAGAGCCTGCCGCAGAGGAAGTGCCTGCCGCAATGGCATCTTGACCCCAAAACAGATTTTTTCAGAAAAAAGCTGCCTGTTTTCCAACTGAGAAGGCAGGCAGCGCCTTTTCTGAGGTGTAAGACGCAAACCTCCCGAACGAAAGGAAACGCTATGAAGCTGAAGATGCTTACCCGCATGGCTGCCATGGTGGCAGCTGGTTCTCTGGTGGTCGGCCTGCTGGCTGGCTGCAGTGTGATCCCCTCCAAGGACGGTGCGGCGGACAGTGCCGTGGCCACCGATACCGCTCTCATCCTTACGCAGGGCGACGGTATGCCTGCGCTAACCAACGCCGAGGAGTTCCTCAACAGCGTAACCGTCACGCCGGGCGGCAGCGCCGGACTGGTGGTGGCCGATGGCAAGCCGTTTGCGCTCGGTCCTCAGCGCTTTGACCAGGTCAAGAACAACGACATCCAGCAGGCCAGAGCAGACAAGGCCGCCCGCTTGGAACTGGTAGAGGCAGTGCAGGGAGCCGCTGCTAAAACCCCTGAGACCGACCTCATCTCCAGCGTTTCTCTCGCCGGCCGCATGCTGTCCGCCGGTACGGCCGACACCAAGGTGATGGTCATCCAGCACTCCGGCGTCAACACGGCAGCCAGCCTGCCCATGCAGGACTTGGACCTGCTGAATACCGACCCCGCTCAGCTGCTGGACCAGCTGGACGCAGTTGCCATGGTGCCCCAGCTGAATGGCGTGACCGTGGAGTTCTACGGCCTGGGCGATGTTGCGGGCAGCCAGGGCACGCTCAGTGCCCAGCAGGTCCAGTGGCTCAAGAGCTTCTGGCAGGCCTTCTTTGACCGCACGGGTGCAAACGTCACCTTCCATACCGACATCGTGTCCGGCGATGCCCTCACCGTGAACGGACACACCGTGACACCTCTGGCCGCTGCAGGCGCACCGACCTTCGTCAAGGTCAGTGCCGAGCAGGTGGCGTTTCAGCCCGACAGCACGACTTTCCTCGATGAGGCAGCTGCCCGTGCAGCACTGAACGGTCTGGCCGAGCAGCTGCTCAAGGCCGCCTCTGGCCACTACATCGTGGCTGGCAGCACCGCACAGGTGGACAACGCCAGCCGCGAGGGCGCCCAGGCATTGTCTCTGGCCCGCGCGCAGGCCGTGCGGGATGTGCTGGTGGAGGCCGGTGTCCCTGCCGACCGATTCACCTGCCTGGGCCTGGGCAACGAGCCGACGAGCGTGCGTAGTGCAAACGAGGCCGAAAACCGCTGCGTCTATGTGGTCTCGTCCGACAGCGTACAGGCCACGGAGTTCCGCTCGGTGGGGCAGGCCGAGAGCTGACCGGAAAACAGGCAAGGCACCCTGGCACAGAGCAATCTGTACCGGGGTGCCTTTTTGTATGCGAAGGTGGCGATGCACCAGCCGCTTTGGCCCATGCGGAAAGGAGGTTCGCACCGGGCCACACAGACAGTTTGCGAAAAGGTACTTTTATTTTGGTCAAAAGCGTGCTATACTCTACAATAGAATTGGTAAAATGAACAGTTCCGGTGATGTCAGACAGCTCCAGGGCGAGCAGTTTTGCCGAACCAACTCACACCCCGCAAGGGGACGTAAATATCGCCCCGGCGAGGTATGCGCTGTGGTCAGCGAGAACCAACTCACACCCCGCAAGGGGACGTAAATTGCCCATCATGAGTTTTGCCGCACAGCAGGATACCGATTTAACTCACACCCCGCAAGGGGACAAACAACAGAAGAGCCTTTTCTGCTTTGCACGAATGCGGCAGAAAAGGCTCTTCTGCTTTTTTAATTTTTTGCGCCGTTTTCCAACCGGGCACGGCGGCAGAGCCTTTCTCTGGGTGTAAGACAGAAACACCTGAAACGAAAGGACAAAGCCTATGAAACGTCTTTTGGAAGGACAGCAGCTGCAGCGAACGGTCCCACCCACGGCGGGGCGTGTGGAGCCGGTGGTGCGCCTGCCCGGCGGACTGACGCTGGACGACCGCAGCTGCTGGCAGTACCCCACCATGCTGGTGGGCAGCGTGGGCAGCGGCAAATCTACCCTGATGGAACAGATCCGCCGCCCCGTGCTGGCCCACGCAGACCGCATGCAGGACACTGTCGTCATCTTTGCGGCCAAGCCGGATGTGCTGCGCTGCCGCCGCCCGGGCGACCCGGTGATCTCGGTGTCGGCCACCGACCCCGCCAGCTGCTGGAACATCTTCCGGGAGCTGGATGTCTCTGATACGCCGGATCTGACCCTGCGGGAGATTGCCGGTGTTCTGTTTGCCGAACAGAAGAAAAAGACTACCCAGATCTTCTTCCCGGAGGCAGCGCAGGAGATCTTCTACCAGACGGCACGCTTCATGCGGGATTTCGGCCGCACCAACAACATCCCGGTTTCCAACGCAGAGTTGGCCGAATTTCTTACCCGAACCCCGCTCTTTGCGGAGGATGCCTCCCGCTATGGCAAGAACGGCAACGGCAGCTGGGAAGAATTGGCCGAACGGTACCCCGCCTATTTCTCCGGCACCCGGGATTTTCTGGGCGACGGCGGCACACAAGGCCTGGGCGTGCTCAGTGAGGCACGCACCATGCTCAGCCGCCTGTTCATCGGCAGCTTTGCCTCGGCCAATGGCACCTTCTCGGCCCTGCAGGCCATCCGTCAGGGCGGCAAGCGGGTGTTCATCCTCTATGAGCCTGAAAAGGCCAGAACAGCTCTGCCGCTGTTCCGGCTGCTGCTGGATCTGATGCTGCAACAGAGCATGAGCCCCACCCTGAACCACAAGGTGTGGTTTCTGCTGGACGAGTTCAGTCTGCTGCCTAAGGTCGAATCCCTGACCGATTCCCTCAGCTTTAGCCGTGACCCTTCCGGCAATGGGCGCGGCGGTGCGCGCATCATCGCAGCGGTGCAGAGCGTCCAGCTGCTGACTCGCCACTACTCCGAGGCAGAGGCCAAAACCCTGATGTCCTTGTTCCCCAACCTCATCACCATGCGTGTCATGGACCCAATGTCCCGTGCAGCCTTCGCAGACCGCTACGGCACTGCTCGCGTGATCTACCGCTACATGGGCGAGGGCAACCGGCCCGTGACCACCGACTGTGAGCAGAAAGTGGTGACAGACGCCGACTTTTCCCAGCTCATGAAACCGGGTCAGGCTTTGATGAGCCTGCCTGCAGTCTCGCCGGATCCCTTCATTTACGACGGCTTCCGGCCCTGACCGAAGAAAGGAGAATCCCATGGCTTTGTTCCGCTCCAACCGGGGTATGCATCTTCTGGCACTGCCCACGACCCACGCCGATGCAGAGAACACCCGCCGCAAGAACATCCAAGATGGCGGCACCACCACCGCATCCCGCCTGCTGGCACAGGCCCGTGTCCTGCCGCAGGAGGCATTGGTCTGTGGCCCGCCGGGACGCATCTTCCCGGTGGTGGAAGCCCTGCAGCAGAGCAGCCGCCCCTTCGTGCTCATCGGCACCGCCCGGGACCTGACCGACAGTCCGCTGCTGCGGCTTCCGGTCCAGTGGCAGGATACCGTGCTCCCGGACCAGCTTCCGGAGGGCAGCGGCAGGATTACGATCAATCCCGGCGAGTTCGGCATGGGCATGATGCAGATGGCAGACTGGGGTGGCACCCACACCATTCTGCTCTGCCTGGGGCAGGGACTCTCGGCCAGCACCGAGCTGCTGGATGCCCTGAATGCATGCGGCGACTATGTGCTGCTCTGCAGCAGCCTGAGCCGGGCAGTGCCCAGCCGGACGGGCGGGCTGACCACAGAGGGTCTGTTGCGCTCCATGCGGTACCTGATCGTTTCGTCCGCAGGCGGCGACGCCCAGACCCTGCTGCAGGTCCTGCCCAGCTACGAGAGTGAGCGGGTGACCAACTCCATCGGCTTCAACACCCACCACGACCGGGGCGGCATGATGGGCCGCCACGGCGGCAGCGGTTTCAGCTTTGGCCAGAACCGCGAAGTGGTCACCAAGCCCGTGCTTTCGCAGGACGATCTCACCGGGCTCCGGAACAACTCGGAGTTTCTGGTCTATAACCAAGACCTTATGAGGCTCTGGGTTGGAAAAATCGGCTGAAAACAGGCCGAAAACTTTTCCGCTTTTTTTCGTACAATCTGTGCATTGCAGGAACGATTACCGGTGCGTTATACTGGGTGCAACACAGTCATGCTGCCAACCGTATATCGCGCACAAACGAAAGGAGAAACGCTATGAAGCGTATCTACGTGACGACCATTCCTCTGCAGGGGGGCCGGTTCGACCTTGCCAAGAACACCTACCGTTCCAGCGCCAATTCCGGCGACATTGAGACACGCTTCCCGATCCTGCAGGTCCTGCACAACACCCTGCAGGACGGCGACGATGTGAGCATCATCGCCATCCGCAGTGTGAACGGCGATACCCAGCGCAACTTCGGCTACCTCAAAGAGGAGCTGCAGGCGATGGGCATCACCGAGGACCACATCCGGGAGCTGCCCATGCCGGACGAGCAGGACAGCAGCACCCTGATCCGCCTGTGCCGCGACCTGTGCGACGCTCTGCCGGAAAAGGGACGTGCCTACGTCGACATCACCTACGGCACCAAGACCATTCCTCTGGTGCAGCTGGCTGCCCTCACCTGTGCAGCAGCGACCCATGAGGAACTGGAGGTAGGTGGCGTCTACTACGGCGAGATGCGGCGCGTCAACGGCCAGAGCGTGAATCAGTCTGTTCTCCACGATGTTACGCCGCTTTATCACCTGCAGGGCCTCGTGGGCGGCATCCACGGCAACAAGGATACCGCCGAGATGGTCTACAACCAGCTGGTGTGGATGAGCCAGAACAAGGCCGAGCAGTAAGGGAGGGGGAATTTGATGTACGAGGAACGTGCAAACCTCCGGGCTACGATCGATGCATCGCCGCTCTGGGATGTGGATGTGGCCACCCGCAAGGCTCTCTTTCAGCCGATGCTGAAAAAGCTGAATGGCCGGGAAGAGCCTGCCAGGGACGACCCGGCTGAGGCCGCTGCGGTAGACCCGAAGCTGGAAGAAACCTACAAGAGGGTCTGGGCCGAGTGCTTTGAGCTGTTCCCGACGGAAGATGCCACCATCCTCTCGATGGCGTTTTTCCAGGCTGCGGCGGCATACCAGCCGGACCCGACACGGGAGAAGGACAGCTTCTGTGCTTACATGCAGATGGCCATGCGGCACCTGAAGGCCGAAGATGCCCGGAAAGAGGCGCAGAGCCTGGGCATTATGGACGTTAGCAAGGAGACCGCCCGTAAGGTCCGTCAGGCGTTGGACTACATGGACCGGATGGGTTACACCAGTGCCATGGTGACCGGCGACCCGCATCTGGAAAAGACGGTCGCACAGGCTGCCAGGATCGGCCAGCGGAGCCTGCACGAGGCTCTGCTGAACAAAGATACGCTGGTGTCCATCAACACCGAGCGGGACGACGGCACCGGGATCGAGATCGTGGACACGGGACTGTCTCCTGAAGATGGGCTGGAACTGAAAGAGGACATCTTCCCTATCCTGCACAAGGCTGTGCTGCTCATGAGCCTGGAAGAAAAAGAAAAGACCCGTGCCAATATGGTACTGTTCTGGTCCCCGCGCATTCTGGGCTATCTGCGGAAAAATGAGGCCCCCGACATGCCGGAACGCCTTGGCCGTAGCGACGACCTGCGCCCCCTGGAGAGGGACGGCATTCTGTGGAACCAGCTGATTCTGCGGGACTATGTGCACTTCTGCGTGCAAGAACCGCTTTATAGTGGCGAAGGCCCGGAAAATCCGAAGGAGCTTGAAAGCGCCGCAGTGAACCCACTGCTGCTGCCGACTCGCCGCCCGGAGCAGGACAAGACCGTGGCAGAGTATCTGGGCAAGGACAAGGGAACGGTTTCCTACCATAACCAGAAGTTCGCCAAAATGTTCCGGGAGATGCTGAGCTTCAAGGACACAAAGCCTGAGAAGGAGTTGTAAACACTATGGGGGAGAACATTGCGCTCCTGTATATGAGCGCCTATTTTGCACAGCCTGCCCCGGAGGGCAGCAAAAACCGCTTCCTGCGTACACAGACCAACGAGGCTGCGGTCAGCGCCCTGTGGAAGGACCCTGTATCCCGGCCGGACAAGATCGTGGCCCTGTGCAGCGACACGGTCCGGACAAAGCCGACCGTCCCGGCGGCAGACGGCTCCGGCAATAAGGTGCCCACGCTGGAGTATTTCAGGGATGAGTTCCTGAAACAGCTTGGCGTGCAGCCGGAACAGCTGGTGGCGGTCTCTGTGCCCGACAGCATGGAGGAAGCCGACCAGACCCGTGCGATCTCTGCCGTGCTGGAACAGGTGGCCGAGAATGACAACCTCTACATCGACCTGTCCGGCGGAATGCGCGATACGGCGACGCTGCTGCTCATTGTAGCCCGCTACCTCAAGGACATCCGCATGGTTCAGACCAAAAAAGTGCTTTACTCGGAGCTCAAGGGCAACAGTTCCGTTGTGCGGGACAGCACGGGCCTGTACAACCTGATGGACCTGATCACGGCAGTGGATGCGTTCTTCTCCACCGGTACGACCGAGAAACTGAAAGCATATATGAAACAGACCGGTGAGACGGACCCTGACATCCTGAACCTGCTTGACCGGATCGACCATTTCGCGGATGATCTGGCCCTCTGCCGCGTGCAGATGCTCAAAGCCGACCTCAAGGCCATTGCCCGTCAGATCAAACAGCGCCCTGCCTCGAGGGAAACGCTGAGCAGCCTGCTCTATGAGCTGATGAACGACCGCTTTGAGGCAGAATTCCAAAACCTCATGGGCAGCCGTTCAGACAGCCTGCCGGCACTCGTGCAGTGGTGTGCCCACCACCGGATGTACCAGCAGGGACTGACCCTCCTGAGCGAGGAAATGCCCACTTATTTGTGTGGTCACCTGTTTCTGCAGCCAACCGGCAAAGCACTGGATTACATGGCACTACAGCCCCAGAACAAAGGCAAGAGCTGGGTGTTCCCAATGTTCCACTACCACTTCTGCCGCGCTGCTTTGTTCCATGAGGCACGGCCCTTTACCGTAAACCTCTGCCTGACCAAGGACAAGACTGAGGCGAACGGAAACGCTCTGTTCCGTGTGGCGACTCTGACCGAAGCACAGGAGTATCTGACAGCCGCAGTGGAGCAGGGGGAACTGCTGTTGGATCTGACCCGGAAAGACACTGTGGCGCAGGGAATCGTATACTACCAGAGCGTGCAGCAGTACCGCAACCAGATCAACCACGCCACGGACAGCGCGGTTAAATTTCAAAAGGACACAGGGCTTCTGCCGCTCAGCACAAGCGCCATTGAGCAGACGTTGAGGGACGTTGCGTTCTACCTCTTCAAACTGAAAGAGTGTAAAGCCACTGCCCCGGTGGGCATAGAACTACTGGACAGCAACAAAGCATTTTAAGGCTCAAAAAGTCATAACAAAAACAGCCGTCACTTTCCAAATGAAGTGATGGCTGTTTTTTTGTTATCCCCTCGCGGGTATGATCTAAGTGCAGCACAATTTTGTGCCAGAAGAAAGGGCTACACACATTTATCGTAACTTCTGCGGCAGAACCAGCGGCTCCACCGATACGCCGCCCATGCCAAGGGTGGTTTTGATCCCGATGCCGCCGTAGGGCGCAAAGGAGAGCAGGGCGTTCCAGAGCTCCAGCAGCGGCAGGGCCAGCCGGGCCTCCACGACAGCGCTGCCCACAAAGCCCGGGATGCAGGTGTTCTTGATGTGATAAGTGACGGTGTGCAGGCTGTAATCCCGGATGCGCAGCCCGCACAGGATGGCGTCCAGCGCATCCGGGTCGCTCAGCTGGCAATCCGGAAAGGCGGTGTTCCAGTGCAGCACAAGGCTCTGCAGCAGCAGGAATTCCTGCGGGTAGATGGCGTAGCGTCCCGCCTGCTTGAAGGCGCAGGGCGTGCGGAACCACAGCCTTGTCCGGCTGGCGGAGTCCTCCCGCGCAGCCAGCAGAAGCTGCAGGCCGTTTTCCACCGAGCGGCTGCCCAGCAGCTCCATCTGCAGGGGTGCGCCGTGCAGTTTCAGCGTGGTGCAACCCGCAAGCAGCGGCCGCACCTGTGCGGCGAGGGCTTCGTCCAGAAGATTCAGCGTCCACACCGAGGTCTGCGCTGCGGCATCAAAGCACAGGGACTGCGACAGCGGGTGCTCGCCCTGCTCATGGAGCCGGGCAGCGGTATCGGCAGGAAGCTGCGACATCAGCCAGCCGTAGATACGGTAGGCCCATGCGGAGGGCAGCCGTGGGGTCTCTGCTGTGCGTAGAGAGAACTGCAGTTGCTCGATCATAGGATGTTCACCTCGCAGAACCCGGCCGGGTATCGCTTGCCTGCATAGGTGATGTACCGCGCGCGGTGCGGCGAAACGCCAAGGCTGATGTCTGCCTGATGACGTCCGTGCTGGGTCTGAAGAATGCGCTGGGTCCATTTCAGGGCGGCGGCATAGTCGTCCTTCAGGTAAGGGTAACCGACCGTTTTAGAGAAGAAGCCGGTGCCGCCGCCAAGGATGAGGTGCGGGGTGTCCGGGATGTTTGCAACGGGATGGCCCTGCGGGAAGTGCGACAGGAAGGTATCCTGATAAAAGCTGCTGAACTCGGCGATGGCTTCCAGCAGAGCATCCTTTGTAATGGGGTGGATATGCCGGTTGAGGATGCTCTGGTCCAGCGTCAGCCGGAAGCGGATGGTCTCGCCCGGGCGCACGCACTCCTGATAGAGGGGCAGATCCTTGGCATCACCGTCAAAGTCCTCGACCCGGGCAGCGGAAAGGGGCGAGATCAGGGTGCGACCGGTCAGGATCAGCTTGTCGTTGTCGATGGGGGCGCTGTCAGAGACCTGAACGCCACGGAAAACGCTGTCCAGGATGTCATCGGCGGCGGTACCGGAGCTCAGCTTGTTGGCGTAGCTGCCCTCCGGAAATACGTAATCGTGGTTGACCTCAAACGCTTCCAGAGTGCGTTTTTTGTCGGAGACCGGCGTCTCGTGCAGCAGCAGATGCACCAGCCACGCCGTGCGCAGCGCGCCTTTCAGGCTGCTGCCGGGGATATAGGCGCGGCCGTAGGCGTCGCGCTGAAACTGATGGATCTCCTTGATGCCGTTGTAACCGGCAACATCCTCGGTCACGGCCAGGCGATACTGCACCAGTGGCTTGTCACCCATCAGTTTCGGGTGCTCCAGCCAATCCTCTGCAAGATGACAGTCTTTGGTCCAGAAGTCCAGCAGACTGCTGTTGGAGCTGAGGCTGTTGGAGCTGAGCATGAACTTCTCGAACTGCCGCACCAGATCGTGCCGGAGCATGTAGTCAAAAAACAGTTCCATGTTGAGGATCTTGACGCAGCCCTGGTTCTGGGAATAGATGTATTCCCGTTTGCCGATCTTACGGCCGCTGCCAACGAACAAAGGAGACTGCGTTTTCAGTGTCAGATCAAAGACCTGCAGGTGATCCTGCTGCATCATAGTGTCACCCCCATAAACAGCGGTTTCGAGTAGCGGTAAACAGGATGCGGCAGTGCGGTGCCCACATCATAGAGCTTGCCCTGATACGGATGCTGCAGAACCGAACCAGCAGCAAGGAAATACTGGGTCTGCTTTTTCATGGGGGTCTCCACCCATTCGGTGGCAGCAAAGCCGCTGCGCCGGACCAGTTGGAACGAGGCACCTTCCAGTGCAGCATCCATCTCTTCCTCTGTGGGCAGGCTGCTGGTCAGCAGCAGATAGGGCGAGGTGCTGCGTTCCAGCGCCTGCAGCATCCAGCGGGTGGACTCTTCTTCAGCGGTGTTCAGGCAGATGGGGTCACCATCCAGATGGAACCGGCCGTAACCGGCGCTGGTGCGGCCGCCGATCCCGCTCAGGCCCAGAAGGGTGAAGAGATCCTTCAGCAGCTTGATCTGGTCGGTGCCCTCACAGGCACACAGGACATACAGACCGCAGCCTGCGTGCAGGCGGTACAGGCCGACAAAGTACGGCTTGGCGTTGGCACCGTCGGTCACGCTGGCCTTGGTCTGCTCGTAGGCGCTGCCAAAGCTCTGGTCCAGCTCGTCCAGCGGGTAGGTGCCGCTGTGCAGGCTGGCGGTGTAGCGGTCGAATTTGGAGACCGGGATCCAGGCAAGCTTTTTGACCGCCTTGCGCTCAACGGTGGAAAGCTCGGCAGGGGATGTGGATGCGGCGATCGGCTTGGGTAGGTAAAAGGTATCTCCCCGCCAGGGCATGGCATCGCTGATGCGCAGGGCGTCCGCATCGGCAGAGACGAGAAGCTCCTCCAGTGCGGGCTCGCCGTACACTTCCAGTGCCGTGTGGCACAGGGCCGAAAAAATCGTGTCGGCGCGCAGGGTCAGGGCAGAGGACTGGGAGCCGACCGCCGAGTCGGAACCGCCGAAGTGGACTGCCGTATCAAACGCCAGCTTTAGCAGAAAATAGTTCATACTCTTCGACCTCGGTTTTGAAGGTTTGGCGGATGCAGTCCAGATCAACGTTCAGCGTCTCCGGGTAAGGAATCACCTGAAAGTTCTGGAAGCTCACACGGCCGTTGCCGCGGGAGCCGTGCCCGCCAAGGTAGTCCAGCTGGAGCAGCTTCATGGCCTTGGACAGAAGCAAAAGGTCCTCTTCCATCTCTTTGGGGTCGGACAGGTTGTAAACGATGTTGACCCCGAACCGGGAACCGGCAATAACGCGCTCAATCTGGCGAGGGTTGGCCTTGGAGGTAAGGCGGTTGATCGTGTTCTCTGACTTGACCTCGGTCACCCCCACGCCTTTCAGCTGGTCGTAGTTGAGCAGAAAGGCGTCCGCAAACTGCAGCCGCGCAAAGCGGACCGGTTCGGAGCTGCCGAACATCCGCAGGAGCACCTCACCGTCTGCGGAAAAATCCGGCAGCGTTTCGCCGGTGACACAGCTGCGGCGGGCAAGCAGCGTGCGGAGCTTGCCCTTCAGGCTGCTGCCCGGCACGATGGGCAGCCCGGTGAATGGGTCACGGATGACAGGACTGTCCACGGTACCGATGGCAGAAAAAGACGAAGAGCCGCCAATGTGAAGCCCCGTGCGGACAACAAGGTCGCATTTGATCAGAATTTTGCCGGTCATGATGCATTCTCCTCTCCGGTTTTGGATTCAGAGTAGTAACGATGGAAGGCGACGAGGGCTTCCATGTAGTGGTAATAATCGATCAGATCCTGCCGTGTGCAGGTACCGACAGAGGACAGCTTGGCGAGATATTCAAACAGGTTGGCACTTTCCACAAACTGGCGCACCTGCGGGTCACGGCCGCATTCGTAAGCCAGGCGGATGCGCAGCAGCTTGATCTGATTGACGCTCTCCTTCAAAAGCCGCTCCTCGGTGCGGCGGTTCTCGTTGTTGTAAACGTCACAGGCCAGGCGGAGCAGGTTCTGGATCTTGGTCTTGGTGATCAGGGAGCAATTCTCCTTCATCAACTGTTCCGCAAAATCAACGTAGTTTTCCGGAATGACCGGCTCTGCGGCAGCGGCCTTTTGCTTGGCCGGGCCTTTGCCGGAAGGATGATTCGGCTTTGGCATATCACTCTCTCCCTCGTTTCTGATAGACATAAATATAGATCGCGGTGATCAGCTGTCGGCGCTGTTCCGGGTCCCGCGCCCAGTCCAGAACATTGTGCGAGAAGGTCCGGTATGCGTCCTGCTGGGCAGGGCTTGCCTTCTTCTCATCCGGGCGCAGTCGGGCAAGCAGGTAGACGCACCGTGCAAAATTGACGTGGTCCTCCTGGGTATTGCGCAGCAGGTCGGTCAGGTTGTACAGCATGGAATTGCCGCGGTGATCGTCGTCGTTTTTCTGGAACTGCACAAAGAACTGCTCCAGACAGGCCATCTTCTCGCCCAGCACCTTGTCCTGCAGCACATCCCAGGAATAGGTGTGGTCGGGCACGGCGTCGAACAGTGCGGCACCGTTCTTGCCGGGCAGCTTTTTGGCCTCGTCCTCCAGTGCGGCGGTCTGTTCGGCGGCGGCGCGGATGGGATAATGTTCGTTGAACAGTGCGATGCCCGCACTGATGGTCAGTGCCCCGCAGGTGTAGCTGCGCAGGTGCTTCTGGATGCGCAGGGCGGCCTGCAGGGTGTGGTTCCAGGCACCGACCAGAAAGACGTCATCGCCGCCGGCGTAGACGATGCTGACGCAAAGCCCCTGCAGCAGACTGTTGATGTGGTACTTAAAGAACAGCGACATCTGCCGCGAGAACGCTGCGGCGCGGAAAAGATTGACGTACTTCATCCGCTGCACGGGGTCGGTCTGGTCCGGCTGCTCAAAGCCGGCAATAAAGGCCTGCCCCAGATTGTCCACGTCCATGCGGCAGATGGCGATGCGGCGGATGCCCTCCGACTGGTCGGCAAGATCCTCAATATTGTTGCTGGCGGCATAGTCGCCGACGAGCAGGTTGACGGACGGGCTGAGCGTCCGGACCAGCCGGTTCTTGGTGTAGGAGCGTACGGCGTCGGCGCAGAGGCCGGAGTCGTTCGAGAACGAAAGGAACCGTTCGCTGCCCCGGATGCCCGGCAGCGCAAAGGCACCGGGGCGGGGCGTGCTGTGGATCAGATAGACCGACTGGTTCTGGATCTGTGCCGACAGGTTGGCAAACCAATTGCACCACGGGCAGAGACCCTCGGCGTTGACCTGTGCGGAATTGCCGCACACCTTGCACTCCCGGGTGTTGTCGGCACCGGACGGCTCCCGGTTCAGGGCGCGGAGCGCAGCGGCATCGTAGGGGTGCTGTTTGTGCTGCTCGGCAATGGCGTTGACCCGGCGGAACAGGGCCTTGTAGGGGCTTGCCTCTGCGGGGACATTGCACAGGTCGTTGGCGCTGCAGGGGGTCCAACCGTTGGCCAGGAACAGCTGCACGCCGAACTGTTCGTTCAGCCAGCCGTTGAAGGCCCGGTTCCAGTCGGCAAGGGTCTGCTGCACGGCGGCGGTGTTGGGCAGCAGGAGATAGCAGTGCCCGCCGCCGCTGTAAATGATGTTGGTCCGGGTCAGGCCGCAGCCGTCCAGCAGCTCGTCCATGTAGTGCTCCATGAGCAGTTCCAGAAAGAACGAACGGCTGCGGAGGGACCGCAGGGCACCCTCGGTATGGACGGTGTAGATGAACCGCTGGATGCGGGAAAAGTCGGCGGTGTAGAGCAGGAACGCCGGTTCCCGGCGCAGCTCTGCGGGAGTGTCCAGCAGGGAAAAGGCGTCGGCCTGCTGCAGGTACTCGCTGACGCAGGCCGCCAGAGCCGCCGTCAGCTTGAGCTGGTCGTAGAGAGAAATATCCCGGTCCTCTTCCCGCGCGGTGCTGGCAGGCAGGGCGCTGCACTGGGATTCCAGCAGGCCCAGCAGCGCGTTTGCCTGCGCCGGGCTGAACTGCAGGCCGGTGAGCTGCCCCGTCAGCTCCTGATAGAGCTCCCGGTAAACGGCGGCGGGGATGTCCGGCGCATCCTGCACGGGGTCGTGCAGGGCACCGTCCGGGCGGGCAGCCGGGACGGAATACCCGGGGTGCTCCCCGTTCAGGTGGCTGAAAATGGAGCGCAGGGGCCGGTAGCGGGTGCTGGCCGGTTCGGCGGCGGGGGTGTCGGCGGTCACAGACAGGCTGCGAGCAAAGGCTGCGCAGCGGGCGGCGTCCGACCCTGCGGCCG
>OGKA01001683.1_pt1 | contig 16487 bp, 13 predicted proteins | sample 1572211 | NCBI WGS metagenome assembly OGKA01 (sample SAMEA2582125, study PRJEB24529) | metagenome | biome: Human gut stool | place: China | collected 2011 | reverse complement strand
GACGTTTAGACGCAAGAAGGACGCTGAAGAGCTTAGTTGCGGATTTGAGGGTTATCAATTATAACATTGGCACTCTATTTTTGAAAAAATAAAATTGCTTATTAGGATATGTTACATTTTTAAATTTGAAGCTGATTAAGATTTTATTTACATAATCTTTCTATCCAGTTTGATGCAGCACACTGATTCCGTATGTGACATTTTACGCTCAATAGTGGAGATTTCCAAGTCACGTAGGGTGTGGGCAAAGACATTCTTGATGAAGGTTGCAGTATGAATACGCTTTCTACCAAAAGCCTTGCCGATATTCCAACCAAAGTGCATAATATCAATGCTTTTAAGCTGAGAGTCAACCTTTACAGGCAACATCTTTTGTAAGGTATCGCCTGTACTATATTCTGTAACGTATGTGCATAGACGGTTGAGATCTTCTTCACTCATATAGGCAACCATGGTTTGCTTAGTATAATTGAGCACCTTTTCTAATTTGGTTTGAATAGCACGATTATTTTCTGCGATAACATTGGTTCGCATGACTTCATATTCTGAGGGTTCAGAGATTGCTCCTTCATTGGTAGGAGCAGGCTCAATGACATCAGGCGTAGCCTGGCTTGAGTCTTCGATTGTAAGGTCTTCCGGAACAGAAACGGTATCATTGTAATTTTTCATCGTTTGAAAAGCAGTGAAATGCAATAGAAAAGCTTCTATTCGTGGCAGCAGAAACTGATTGAAAGTTGTCTGTAAGCTGGCATAGATCGCCATCAAGACAATTACTGTCGCAAAAAATGCAACACTACTACTGAAATCGTCAAAACCTTTGTATAAAACAAATTGACGAGCTAAAACACCAACAACAAGAGTACCTACCAATACAAGGGAATAGAGTGCTATATGTTCTATACTTTTCTGATTCATAGTGATATTTGCTAATCGTTTGTGCGCAAATATATGTCATTTCATAGATATCATGTTATAAATCCAAGAATGTGGCAGCATTTGTCCTCTATATGTAGTTTTTTTCCTTGTCAAGGTGTCATTGTTTGACAAAAACTCAAAGGAAAATATATGTAATTTCATATTGGGGAGATTATTTTACTTTCTCTCTAAATGGCTGAATGAAATTTTATACATTTGTATAAATCTAAAGAAAAGACTATGTTACTTCCAACAATGACATACAAAGAAATGTATGATAATCTTAGCAAAGATCTTAAAAAAGTAAAGATTCGAGAAGATTATTTCCTTCCGAAAGCAATGAAAGAATTCAAAAAGGAAAGAAGATTCCCCGCTTGGAGGTGGTATGAATACACTGTACCTGCATCACAAAACAAGTATATAATATTTTTTTATGTTGAAAGTCGTGCTTTCATTGATAAACCGGAAATTGGCAATTATTGTGTAGTTTTTGACAACAAGAATAATAGGTTTGTAATTAAATGGGGGGCTTGTGGATATAATCACACAAAAGATGGACCATTAATGCTTCTTAGGCAGATTCAAGTATATACAAGTCATTTTTTTGACAGATATAAAGAACGATATTTAAAAGATTTATCACTTAATGCGAACGATGTTGTTTGTAGATATTTGTCAAGAAACAAAGAGGTAATGCCTATTGAAATGAATAATGAGATTAATAGACATTTAGATCAATACGGAGCTGGTGCAAAATATGGTTTTCGAGTTAGAGATGGCTTCTGTTTTGCATTGATAGACTTACAGGTTATGCAAAGTAAAGATGGAGATTGTGAAAAAGATAAGCCACAAGCGATGTATGTAGTTTATAAAACATTTATGAATGAAGCTGATATGGCTGATACGCAATTATCTGCGATAGACAAATCTCATTATGATGCATGGTTAAGATATATACAAATTCTTAAAAAGGAGTCAACAGATGGAGAAATAACTCTTACACTTGATGAATAATTAATAAGAACAAACTATCTGCATTATTGAGGTATTGGCGTGCAGATAGTTCGTTCTGTAAATTTTTTACTTCAGCGAAATCTTATTCGCCGTCTCGCGTTTCTTGGAATTGACCAAATCAGCATAGATTTGAGTGGTAGTGACATTCTTATGCGTCAGCATCTTCGATACTGTGTAAATGTCTGTGCCTAAAGAGATTTGGATGACCGCATACGAGTGCCTAAAGCAGTGGAAGGTTATGTGCTTTCTGATTCCGGCTTCGGCAATCCATTGTTTCAGGGGATGATGAGTCATGGATCGGGTTAAGCCTTTGAAGACTTTTCCGGTGCCCCATTCGCCACACAACTCCAGTGCTTCCTGACTGATAGGGAGGGTGGCCTCGGTTTCTGTCTTTTCGGTGCAGATACGGATGTAATAGCCTTGATCCGGACCGACTTCAAAGTCACGCCAATCCAGCTTCAGAATATCACTGATACGGAGGCCGGTCATGCAAGCGAATAGGGATGCCTGTTTCAAGACTGGAATCTTGCAGGGCGTAGCTGCCAGTTTCTTGACTTCATCAAGTGTCAGATACTCTTTCTTAACCTCTTTCCATTCTATCTTTTCCAGAAAGTCGTTCAAGTTCTCACGCAGCATCTTCTCTTTATAGGCTATTTTCAATAAGGCACGGAACGTCGAATAATAACCGGCTGCCGAATTGCGTGAGATATAAGCATTGGGATGATTGATCTGTTTACATTTGAGCAGGTAATCCTTGAACTTCTCGCACAGCTCCACGGTGACATCTCCAAAGGTACATTTGCCGCCGACAAATTTCTCGAAGTGATTGTAAACGCAATCCCATTTCTCATATTTCTCCCTTGCCTTTGTCCGGAAGTAGGCGAGGAAATCTACCTTTTGCTTGTTCTTGTCCAGGAACCCGAATTCTTCATTAATAAGCGATTGGACACGGATACAGCGGATTGCCTCTGCCTTGTTCAGCATATCCTGATTGAACATTCTTTGTTGCTCGTTTTTGGGTTTGGCATAGATATAGATGCCGAGGAATTCCCGGCGACTCATCTTCATCGTATAAGGATTGCGGATGGCCGGATAATAATCCAGATAAAGAGATATACGGTCGTTACGCAATGGCTTTTGTCTCAAAGTTACGTTGGTGCATGTAAGTGTCATAGCTATATTGTTTTTTTATTAATACTTGTTTTTGTTGCAAATAAAATAGGTGTTCTGATGGTGGTATTTATCACCGGAAAATAACTTTCGACTCATTCTATCTTTGGAGGCTCAAAGAACTTGTCCAGCTCTGCCCGCAGAATCTTGGTATATTTACCGACTTTGATACGGGGAATATTATGGTATTTCACATAATGATAGAGTTGGTCTCGCGTCAGATTGAATCGCTCCATCGCTTCGGCAATGGTGTAGTATTTGGGCTCTTCGGGAGCTATGAGACCTTTGGCAATGTCCACATGTTTCTTGGAATAATACACCATGATGCCGACCTTCTTCTTGGGAATGGCATTCTTTGATACAAAAGAATAAATGGCTGTCAGTGTCATACCGAACTTCTCCTGCATATCTTGCGTGCTGTACCACTCCTTGATCTCAGGATCGGGAGCTTTTTTTGAAAAGTAGTCATCAAAGTGTTTTTTACTCCAATAGGTTTTACCACGATTAAATGTCCTAGGGATATTATGCTCTTTAGCTATATGAAATATCCAGGAATCTTTGACACCGAATTTCTCTTTAATCTCATTTGTGGTATAGAAGTCTGTGATAGGAAGAGTGTCTTTAGATTGTCGTTTCTTGTATGGGTTTCTTTTAAGCATCTCTTCTATATCGCTCTGCCGAACAAATGAAAGCCTACTGCTCAACTTATAAGCAGCAAGATGTCCTGTATAAATCATTTTATAAACAGCTTGCAGTGAAAGCCCCAACAAAGTAGCAGCCTGAGCGATCGACAAATATTCCTTATCTTTAATATCCATCAAAGGCTTTTCACTCTTAACGATTTGAATCCTTTGCTCTTCCTGCTGAATCCGTTTTGCTCGTATGGCCTGTTTATAAGCCAAATTCGCGCATCTGTGTGAGCAGTATTTCGTAGTTACTTTTTGTGCTACGAATTCTTGGCCACACCACTCACAAATCTTTTTAATTCTAATGTTGCTCTTTGCCATTTTACTTGAATTTTTAGGGTTTATTTCTCCTTGATTTCTCCAGTTTTATTCCACCATCTTAAACCATCTTAAACCATATTCAACCATATTCAACTTTCTCCACGACCTTGCCAACGAAAATCCTCAGATTTCGTGGTGAGGTACACAGGAGGTACAAAAAATGGCGTAAAAAGGCTTAGCAACGATTATCAACGATACTTGAGCAACAAAAAAGGCGCCCCGTAAAGAGCGCCATATTAATCAATTATAATCAATTTAACTATTTGATAATCAGGCATTTACTTACCGATGCAACATGTAGATATAATTGATAAGCAACAGCTTATATTTTAAACGGTAGAAAAGTATTTTTTAGACCATAATGGGTTGTTTTTGAACCTGAATTTACTGTTCCTACGTTTATTCTTCAACATAAAATTAGAGCCGTGGAAAATCTAGATTTTCCAACTGAAGTCCACCAGTTTTCTATCTACTTACAAAGATACAAATAATACGTGAGTTTTTCGCCAAGTATGTCAACTAAATGCAAGAGAGTTTTACGTATATTGTTTTACTGAATACAGGGAAAAATAAAACTAATTCTTTTCCCTCTATTTGACTTTACTTTAATTGACGTATATTTGAATACGAAATAAAGTAAAGGCGTAATTGCTAAAATGTTAACATTCAGCAATAAGAAAAAAAATAAAATTGTTTTTTGATAATAAAAACAATCATTATCTTTGTGTGTAATTCAATTTAATGATAGTCATGAAAGATATCAATCGACTGAAAATTGTACTTGTTGAATAGAAAAAAACAGGGAGGTGGCTAGCAGAGCAATTAGGGAAAGATCCATCTACAGTGTCTAAGTGGTGTACCAATGTATCTCAACCTGATTTAATAACACTTTCAAAAATTGCGGAACTGTTGAATATTGACAGACGTGATTTGATAAATAAAAGTAAATAAGAAGTTATGGCTAAGAAAAAAGAAGTAATAGACGAACCATTGGAAAAACAGCTTTGGAAAGCAGCAGACAAATTACGCAAGAATATAGATGCTGCCGAATATAAGCATGTGGTACTGGGACTTATCTTTTTACGATATATATCTGTTTCATTTGAAGATTTATATAATAAACTCAAGCGGGAAATAGACCTTGGTGCTGATCCGGAAGATCGTGAGGAATACAAGGCAGAGAATGTGTTCTACGTGCCAGCTGTAGCCCGTTGGAGTACGTTGGTAGCCAATGCCAAAGACCCTAAAATCGGGAAGTTGATTGATGAGGCGATGGATGCGATTGAAAAAGACAATTCCTCTCTGAAAGGAGTGTTGCCTAAAGTCTTTGCTCGTCCAAACTTGGACCCGACCAGCTTGGGAGAACTTATCGACCTGATAGGAAATAGTACATTGAGTACAGCGACAAACAGTGCAGATCTCTTGGGACATGTATTTGAATATTTCTTAGGAGAATTTGCGTTGGCAGAAGGGAAAAAGGGAGGTCAGTTCTACACCCCTCGTAGTGTAGTGGAATTGCTTGTCAATATGCTGGAACCATACAAAGGACGTGTACTTGACCCTTGTTGTGGCTCTGGTGGTATGTTTGTGCAGAGCGAGAAGTTTGTTGAACAGCATCAGGGGCGTGTAAACGACATTTCTATTTTCGGTCAGGAGAGCAATCAGACAACTTGGAGACTATGTAAAATGAATCTGGCTATTCGGGGTATAGACGCTTCTCAGGTAAAATGGAATACCGAGGGATCTTTTTTGAATGACGCTCACCGTGATGTGAAAGTGGATTATGTAATAGCTAATCCGCCATTTAACGACAGCGATTGGAGTGGTGACCTTTTGCGTAAAGACGGACGTTGGAAGTATGGTGTTCCCCCAACAGGAAATGCCAATTTCGCTTGGATACAACATTTTATTTATCATCTTGCTCCAGCAGGACAGGCAGGCTTTGTTTTGGCAAAAGGAGCATTGACTTCAAAAAGCAGTGGAGAGGGAGAAATACGAAAAAATCTTGTAGATGCAGGTCTAATAGACTGTATTGTAAATCTTCCAGCCAAATTATTCTTGAATACACAGATACCTGCTTCCCTTTGGTTTTTGAGCAGAAACCGTCATGCTGATGGCTCATTTCGTGAACGTAGACAGGAGATTCTGTTTATAGATGCCCGTAATATGGGACATCTTATCAACCGTCGTACCCGTGAGTTCTCGTCGGAAGACATCAAACAGATTTCCGATACTTATCATCAATGGCGAAATGAAGGTGGAGCTTATCAGGATGTACCTGGTTTTTGTGCATCAGTTTCAGTATCACGTGTAGCTCAACTGGATTATGTTTTAACTCCAGGCCGTTATGTCGGTTTGCCGGAAGAGGAAGACGATTTCAACTTTGAAGAACGATTTACTGCGTTGAAAGCGGAATTTGAAGCACAGTTGAAGGAAGAAGAACGGTTGAATAAACTTATATTGGAGAATCTGGCTAAAATACAATGAATTATTATGAGCATGGAAGATTTAAAAAAACAGGATGACCTGGAAGTAGAAGTAGAAGATCTGAATGGGGGAAAATCAGCGGAAGTGATAACCAAACCATTTAATCCCAATGAGATAGATGTGGATATTTCTACAGTGAATTTAGGTTCCTTGATAGAACAACTGGAAAATGATGAGATAGACTTGCAGCCAGATTTTCAGCGTGCGGCTGATGTGTGGGATAATGTTAAAAAAAGCCGCTTGATAGAGTCTATTCTGCTTGGTCTTCCGTTACCTTCTTTTTATTTTAGTGAAGATCCAAGAAGCCAGAAACTTTCTATTATAGATGGACTACAACGAATCTGTGCAATAAGGGATTTTATATTGAAAGAAGATGAACCTTTAAAGTTGGAGGGGCTACAGTTCCTGAAAAATTTTGAAGGACTGACATATTCGCAATTGGCACGTCCTGAAGTGAAACGTATCAAATCACTCAAGATTACCATGAATACATTGCGCAAGGGGACTCCATTAGATGTAAAATATATCATATTCCAACGTGTAAATACGGCTGGAGTTCCTTTAACTCCACAAGAAATGCGCCATGCATTGAACCAGGGCCCTGCTGCGATATTTATAAAAGAATTGGCTAGTATGGAGTCTTTTAAAAAGGCGACCAATTATTCTGTGAAGAGTAAGCGTATGTTAGATCGCGATTTTGTAAACCGATTTATAGCGTTTTTTATCGGCTATCAGGACTATATGGGAGATTTGGATATGTTCTTGAATGATAAGATGGGAGAGTTAAATAAAATGACCTCTGCACAAAGAGATGACATTCGTATTTCTTTTGATAAAGCGATGAAATGTTGTTATCAGATTTTTGAGAAAGACACATTTCGTAAGCGATATAAAATTACCGACAAAAGAAAACCTATATCCAAATCAGTATATGATACGTTGAGTGTAAACATAGCTTGGTTAAGCGACAAAGAACAAAGTTTACTGTTGAAAAATGCAGAAGCATTCAAAGCCGGAATGATTCGTTTGTTTAATGATAAAAAATTTGATTTCTCCATATCAACTGGTACGGGGCAGAAATATAATGTAGATTTACGTTTTACGATGGTAAAATCACTGATAAAAGAAATAATAAGCCTATGATAACCCATTTGAGCATAAATAATTTAAAGCTTCATGACCATACAGATCTGGAACTAAACGGACTGACAATCCTTACAGGTATGAACGGTATGGGAAAATCCACGGTAATACAGTCGCTAATATTGTTGCGTCAGTCTTTTATGATGAATGATCTGGATTCAGGTTTGAACCTGAAAGGTGATTTGTGCGACGCAGGAATATCAGGAGAATTGGCTTGTCAGGCTTCAACAGAACATACTTTGCAGATAAACATGAAGTTTGCAGAGCAAGACGATTTGAATTTTGCATTTGAATATCCTGATAATATTATGGATACGATGTTGCCAGGAGTAAAAGGGAATGAAACATCTAAGGCTGTATTGTCAAAATATTCACTGTTTAATGAGAAATTCCAATACCTAAGTGCTTTCCGTTCCGGTCCTCAAAAGATATACAATCGGGATACGTCATTGGTGGTAACCAAGAAGCAGATTTCTAAAATCATGGGGCAGTGCGAATACGCAGTGCATTTCCTTGAGCAATACAAGAATGTCAATATACCTGTAAAAGAACTTGCTATCATAGATGAAGAAGATATCACTCCCGATTATCGGCTTGCAGTACAGGTAGAACGTTGGTTGCGTTTGGTTTCACCTAATATCAAAATCAATATTGAGCCTGCAGGAGAAGATTTTAAATTAAAATATAAGTTCAACCGTGAGGAAAATACCATTACGGAAGATATAACAGCCTTGAATACGGGCTTCGGTATTACTTATGTATTACCTATACTGATAGCAGTTTTAAGTGCGGATAAAGACGCCATTATCTTGATTGAAAATCCGGAAGCACATTTGCATCCCAAAGGACAGGCGGTGTTGATGGAACTTGTTTCAAAGGCTGTGGCTCATGGAGTACAAATTATTATTGAGTCACATAGCGATCACATAATAAACGGCAGTTTAGTAGCCGTAAACAAGAAATGGATTACTCCTAACCTGCTTTCAATATACTATTTCGAAAGGGAAGAGCATGGACATACAGCTTTGTCACATCATTTGCAGATTTCGGAAACCGGGCATATTACTCGTCCTCCTAAAGGATTTTTTGACCAAATAGATATTGACCTTAGAACATTAACCGGATTTTGATATGGAACACAGTGAATTGTTTTTATTATTACCAAAATATGAGGACGTTGAGGAACAACCGGAATATATCAAGTCTACTAATATTATGACAGAAGATGAATTTTTAAAAGTCATAAACAAAATAGACGAGATATGTATGTTAATATCAAATGAAAATTACAAAGGTTATTATGATGCTGAAAATGTGTCAGCTTTTCTTTATCCTGCAAAGACTCTAAAAAAATCATATCCTAATACAATAACACGTATGAGAATGGTAATGAATAAATGGGGAGAGAATTGGCGGACTCAGAAAGTTCAAAAGGATACTGTGAAATATATGTATTATTGTATTTCGATAAAGGATGATACATTATGTGAGATGACAGAGCGAAAATTTGGCTCTACAGATGGAAGTTCATTTCTTTTGGTTAATTGTGATGCTTTTTCGTGTGCCTCTGAAACAATAACGACAAAGCGTAATCAGGACGAAATGGAATTGGATGTGAGAAATGCTGACATAAAATCTATTTCGAAATGGTATGAAACAAACCGTAAACCACAGAGAATATTCAATCTTAATCCCAAGCATGGTGAAAATGGAAGAGGTGCACATCCGGGTAATAAGGGAGAAAAAGTATCTGTATTGATGTGTAGCAGAGGTGAGGCGAAGGAAATGCTTTTAAAAGCTATAGGTTCAGACCTGAGAATCCTTTACTTTTTCGATCAGATACATAACCAGTATATAGAGTTCAAGCGTGAAAGTGAGAACACTTATCATGGATTTCATATTGATGCAATAGATGAAAAAAGAGTACCGGAAGAAATTAAGATGATGATTAATAAACTGATAAATTAAGACGTATAAAGATAGTGAGAATCATGAATGATTTATATAATGTAGATAAATGTCAATACCCAGATCCACAGGATGCTTTTAATGCTATTCAAAGAAACGAAAATGTGACTCCTATTGTATTTCGTTTAATAGCAACAATGGGATGGACTAATATTACTGTTCAAATTCGTCAAATGAAAAATGAACTGTCACATTCTGCTGAGGGCTTGATTTTGTCCGGATTTGCTATTAATTATATTAATGATATTTTGGATGTAAAATTGCCTGGTATAATTCTAGAACAAGGTACAGAATGTATCAAGCAACTTACAGATAAAAATATTGATAAGAATTGCAACATGTCGGATGCTCAGAAAAAAGCAGAGAAAGAATGGTACACCTTATTCTTGGATATTTGGAAGGAGCGAGTGAAAGACGAACTTAAAAAAGCAAATTTATTGCTTGAGTAAATTAAAAATGAGGTGTAACTATTTTATAATGTCTGATTTTTATCATTATAGTAACATTAAAGAATATTCTGTATAATATTTTAATGGGTATGGGAGAATGGAAAGAATATAAATTAGGAGAACTTGGAACTGTTGTTACAGGTAAAACACCAAGCTCAAAAAATCCTGAAGATTGGGGAGATGATATGTTTTTTGTAACTCCAACTGATTATAGAAATTACAGAAAGTATGTAGATGGGAGTGAACGGAAACTTTCTGAAATCGGGGTAAAACGTTTAGCGAATAAAATATTACCCCCATACTCTGTTCTTGTCACATGTATAGGTTCTGATATGGGAAAAGTTGTAATAACAAAAGATCCCTGTATTACTAATCAGCAAATAAATTCTATTATCCCCAATGAATCGGTAGATCCTCATTTTTTGTATTATACATTAATAAACTCTTATGATGTATTAAGAGTTCTGGGAGGAGATGGTACGGCTGTTCCTATTGTAAATAAAAGAGACTTTGAAAATATAAAAATAGAAATCCCTTCATTAGAAGAACAAAAACGTATAGCTTTTATTTTGAGTTCTTTAGATGATAAAATAGATTTGCTTTATCGAGAAAATAAAACTCTTGAAGCTATGGCAGAAACATTGTTTAATAAAACTTTATCTGAAAAAGAAAATAATGGAACAATAGAGCAACTTATTTCTATTCAAAATGGGTATGCTTTTAAAAGCAAAGATTTTCAAGAACGAGGTGTAAATGGTGTTATTAAAATAAAAAATATATCTGGAGGAGTAATTGATATAAATAAAACAGATTGTGTAGGTAATGATATTATTCAAGGAATATCGTCTAAATTTAAAGTTCACACAGGTGATATTCTAATTGCAATGACTGGAGCTGAAATTGGTAAACTAGGAATAATACCTTCTACAAATAAAGATTTATGGCTTAATCAACGAGTAGGTATGTTAGTGGAAAGATATCCTGGAGCTAAATACATTGCTTATTTACAATTAAGAAGTGATTATGGACTAGATTATGTTGAAAATACTGCAACAGGAAGTGCTCAGCCTAATATAAGTAGTAGTGCTATTGAGAACTGTGGTTTTCCTTTATTAGATGTTTCTGAAATAAAAGCCTTAGCTTATCAATTAGAGGGATTATATGAAAAGATTATTCATAATCTAGGTCACATTAATGGATTAAAACTATTAAGAAATGAGTTGTCGTTGAATTTGATGAATTCTCAGGTATGAATAAATTGAAAGAAAAAATCTCACAATATGGAAGATGGCATCCTTTGCAGGTTTACATATCAAGGATTGAAGTTCATTTAGATGATGATTTTTCTATTAGCATAGAAAATGCAAAGGCTCTGCTTGAGTCAATAGGAAAAGAAATCTGTAAATCTAAAGGCCTTACATTGAAATCTGATTCTAGTGTGAATGGAGTATTAAAAAATGCATTTGCGGCTTTAGGATATCCGAAAGATGAGATGATTGCTCAAATATCATCTTCTTTAGCTAATATTGGTCAGCATATTGGTGCTTTACGAAATACAATCGGAAGTTCTTCTCATGGTAAATCATTGGAGGAACTTCAAAAAAGGAATGAGAAAATAAATGACATGACAAAATATTTTCTTATAGATTCAATAGAGTTGATAGCTTGCCTTTTAATAGAATTATTTGAAGGTGAAAATATTCAAATAGAATCATTATCAGATTTAGTTTATGAAGATTGTGATGATTTTAATGAGTATTGGGATGATATATATGGTGAGTTCTCTATGGGAGATTATTCTTATACTGCAAGTGAAATACTTTATAATAATGATATAAGTGCCTATAAATCAGAATATAATTCTTATAAGGCTGATGAGTTGAATAATAACGAAAAATAAAAGAAGTATGATTTATAATTTTTTAGATTCAAACTTATTTCAAACATTGGTATTAATAGCAACAGCAGTTATCACTCTTTGGATATATCGTGCTAGACAAAAGAATGAATTAAGAAATGCGGCAAAAATATTGATGCTTCAAATTAGAGATATAGAAAATAATATAGAATATCTTTTGTCTGAAGGTATTATTGATGGATTTGTTCAAGAAAAACCATTGCATTATTCTACAATAATTTTTGAGACAAACCATTGGGCAAAACACTCTCATTTATTGGTTGGTAAGTTGTCTCAATTATCTTTTGAGTCTATAGATGATTTTTTTAAGGTAGCTTCTCGAATTAAAGAACAACAAATTTTTATAAAGAATAAAATTCAACAATCTACAGACTATAAAGGAATGTATTATTATAATGGTATATACTCACGGGTAAATTCAATTTTAGATAAAGCTGCTATTTCTGGTGAGAATTTAATAGAACAAAAGGAACGATGTAAAGATGAAATTAAATTCGTTCAAAATTTATATAGTGATTCTTTAACAAATGTTCCTTCTTTTCTTCAATTAGAGTTAGTTTATGGACTGGAAAAGACTTTAAAGCAATATCATAAGCTGACAGATGGTACAGCATATACAGAGTTAGAGCAATTATCAAAATAGGTTATATGATAAAAATATCAGAATCCCAAATAGAATCTTTCGCCATCCAGCTTTTTGAGCATCTTGGCTATAAATCACTTTACGGTCCAGATATTGCTCCAGACGGACCGAATCCGCTACGTGTGTCTTTAGAGGAAGTAGTATTGAAAGAATCTTTGCGTAAATCGGTACAACGTATCAATCATAAATTACCAGTGGCGGTTTGTGAAGATGCGGTCAATGAGGTATTACGTATTGCTTCGCCTGACCTGCTGGCCAACAACGAGTTGTTTCATCGTATGCTTACAGAAGGAATTTCTGTGTCGGTACATCGAGATGGGGCTGAAAGGGGAGAGTTGGTATGGCTAATTGACTTTGATAACCCTCTGAATAATGACTTTACTGTGGTCAATCAATACACCATCGTAGAGAACGGACGAAACAAACGGCCGGATTTAATCTTGTTTGTAAATGGTTTGCCTCTGGTGGTAATAGAATTGAAGAATGCTGCTGATGAAAATGCTACGCTTCAAAGTGCATTCCGTCAAGTAGAGACATATAAGGAGACTATTCCTTCGTTGTTCACTTATAATGAACTGATTGTTATATCTGATGGGCTGGAAGCACGTGCAGGATCTTTATCTGCTGGATTCAGCCGTATGATGGCATGGAAGAGCTCTGATGGTAAAGTAGAGGCTTCTCATTTGGTTAGTCAGTTAGAAGTTTTGATTCAAGGTATGCTGAATAGAGAAAGCCTGCTTGATTTGATACGTTCTTTTACTGTGTTTGAGAAAACAAAAACTGAAGATATAAAAACGAAAATCACGACGATAAAGACCATAAAGAAAGTTGCGGCTTATCATCAATATTATGCGGTAAACAAGGCTATTGAATCAACTATTCGTGCTACGGGAATAAATGTAGGAGGATGTGACGAGACTTTTTGTGAATCACCGGCAAATTACGGACTTAAAGATGTAAAACAACAGCCTGTAGGAGATCATAAGGCTGGAGTGATATGGCATACACAGGGCTCTGGGAAATCTCTTTCTATGGTGTTTTATGTGGGTAAGGTGGTACGAATGCTGAACAATCCGACTATAGTAGTTATTACAGACCGTAATGATTTGGACGATCAGCTTTTTGGCACATTTGCGGACTGTAAACAAATTTTACGTCAGACTCCGGTACAGGCTGAGGACGGTGATAAACTGAAAAGTCTTTTGAGTGTAAATTCAGGAGGAGTGATTTTTACCACCATTCAGAAATTCCAGCCGGAAGAGGGAAAGAATATCTATAAGACATTGACAGAACGCAGTAATGTTATTGTAATAGCGGATGAAGCGCACCGCACTCAATATGGGTTCAAGGCCAAGACGGTGGATGTGAAGAATGAGGCTGATGAAGTGATAGGTTCAGAAATAAAATACGGGTTTGCAAAGTATCTGCGTGATGCCTTGCCTAATGCCACTTATTTAGGGTTTACAGGTACGCCGATAGAAACGGCTGATGTGAATACGCCTGCTGTATTCGGGAATTATATTGATGTGTATGACATTGCACAGGCGGTAGAAGATGGAGCTACTGTACGCATCTTTTATGAAAGCCGTCTCGCCAAAATTGAGCTAAGTGAAGAGGGACGCAAACTGATTGAGTCGCTTGATAGGGAATTGGAAACCGAAGAAATGAATGATGTACAGTTGGCTAAAGCCAAATGGACGCAATTGGAGGCTTTGATAGGAAATCCAGCTCGTATAAAGAATATTGCAAGGGATATTGTCACTCATTTTGAGCAACGTCAGGAAGTGTTTGATGGAAAAGGTATGATTGTGGCTATGAGCCGTCGTATTGCCGTAGCTTTATACAATGCCATTATAGAACTGCGCCCCAATTGGCATTCAGATGATTTGGATAAAGGTGTGATAAAGGTTGTTATGACTTCTGCGTCATCTGATGGACCTGATATTGCACGTCATCATACTACAAAAGGACAGCGACGTTTATTGGCTGACCGTATGAAAGACCCGGATGATGAACTGAAACTGGTGATTGTACGCGATATGTGGCTTACGGGTTTCGATGCTCCATGCCTGCATACTTTGTATATAGACAAACCAATGCAGGGACATAATTTGATGCAGGCCATAGCACGTGTGAACAGGGTATATAAAGATAAACCGGGAGGCTTGGTAGTAGATTATCTTGGTATTGCTTCTGATTTGAAAAAGGCTCTATCTTTCTATTCAGATTCAGGAGGAAAGGGTGATCCAACAGAACAGCAGGAACAGGCTGTTGCCTTGATGGAGGAAAAGCTTGAGGTGGTGCAGCAACTTTTGCACGGTTTTGATTATCATCATTATTTTACGGCAGATGTTTCACAAAAGCTTTCTTTTATCTTGCAGGCAGAAGATTTTATCCTAGGACTGGATGATGGCAAAAAACGTTTTGTGAACGAGGTTAATGCTTTGTCTAAAGCCTTTGCAATTGCCATACCTCATGAAAGGGCTATGATGGTAAAAGAAGAAATAGCTTTTTTTCAGGCGGTAAAAGCCAGACTTTGTAAGTTCGATTTATCATCTTCCCATAAAACAGATGAGGAAATAGAGACTACCATTCGTCAGGTGGTTGATAAAGCTTTGGTATCGGAAAAGGTTGTTGATATCTTTGATGCGGCAGGTATAAAGAAGCCAGATATATCCATACTCTCCGAAGAGTTTCTTATGGAACTGAAAGGTATGGAACATAAGAATATAGCTTTGGAAGTTTTGAGAAAGTTGTTGAATGATGAAATAAAAGCACGTATGCAGCGCAATCTTGTTCAGGGAAAAAGCCTGATGGAAATGTTGGAGACTTCTATCAATAAATATCACAACAAGGTTATTACTGCAGTAGAGGTGATTGATGAACTTATAGGATTGAGCAAGCATATTGTAGCACAGGATAATGCGGCAAAGGAGTTAGGTTTGTCGGAATATGAATATGCTTTTTACTCTGCTGTAGCAGACAATAATAGTGCTATGGAATTGATGGGTAAAGATAAACTTAGGGAACTTGCTGTTGTATTGACAGAAACAATACGCAACAATGCTTCTATTGATTGGGAGATAAAAGAAAACGTGAGAGCAAAGATGCGTGTTGCTATCAAGCGTTTATTACGTCGTTTTGGATATCCACCAGATATGCAGATGTTGGCAACTGAAACTGTTATCAAGCAAGCTGAAATGATATCTGCTGAATTGATAAGGAAATAGTATTATGGGAACTATTCAAGTTTTTTTATGAAAAGAATGCTTATTGGAAATTAAGTGAAAGATAAGCAACCAAGTTGCTACTTATACTTGGTTGCTTATTGTTAACAACTGTGTTTAATATTTATTTTGTCTTAGTTACAAATTTCTTTTATAAGAGAAACTATATTTTTAAAATTCTCATCACTGCCAACACCATCGTAATTCCCAAGATCACAATAAGCCCACATGCAGCAACCATTCTCCAAATTAACCAGGAATGCAAAAATTCTACGTTCGCCACGATCATACAGACCAAGAAAGAGGATAGGGCTATTAGAATGACAATCAAAATATAAAATGCCTTATATGATAGAGAAATGTGATTATCCATTTGAGCAATCCTCTGCTCTGCCTCTGTGCACTTGATCTCAATTTGGTCAATGAACTGGCCAAGAACGGTATTGCCAAATTTTACAGCCTGCTCTTGCGTATCCTGGGTAATAGACAACTTGTATTTTCCTAATAAATCTACCAATGCGGTAAGATCCGTCCTCAATCCATACA
>OGKA01001682.1_pt1 | contig 16492 bp, 16 predicted proteins | sample 1572211 | NCBI WGS metagenome assembly OGKA01 (sample SAMEA2582125, study PRJEB24529) | metagenome | biome: Human gut stool | place: China | collected 2011 | reverse complement strand
ACGGTATCATACGGAATTTTCAGTTCAGAAAATTCCTACCCGTGAAAAGTAACCATAAATCTTTTCACGGACGGTACTTTATAAATTTACAAATTAATGTCGCCTCCAGCAAACAAGCGAGACTCCCCAAGCATGTTGTCGCGGCTGAATACCTCTACGGGCAGCAGACCAGCGAGCTCCCGGAACCGTACCAGCACATGCACTCGCCGCGGTTTACTACCACTGTGGCAGCGGACCGGTGAGATTCCGGGCGGGAGCACATTGATCCGGGGAGCTGGCTTCCTCTTAGCTCGTGGGCGACTGCGTTGGAGAACAAGGAACACTTGTCTGAGCGAAGCGAGTTGTGTTCCTCGTTCTCCGCCCTTAGCAGTCGCACGCAAGCTTAGAGGAACCCTCCCTAGATCGCCGGTGCTTCTGCCCGGAATCTCACCGGCCCGCAGATACTCCCCAGCGCCCGCAATCTCTTCTCCCCAAATTCCTGCCAAACCATTTTCCACTTAAAAACTGTGCCCCTTTCCCACACACTTCCAAAAATTCAGATATTTTCCTCCCCTCTCATTTTTCCCATCTTCTCCCCTTCCGGCATCCTCTTCCCGCAGCTTTTCCTCCATGATTCCCCCATTTCCCCCAGACTGTACAACTTGCACAAACCATACATTCGATTCTCCGGTTATCCACTTTATCCACACTAATCCACCAAAATTATGTGGAAAGTTGTCCACCTCGAAAAATGCCGATTTCACGCTATTTCGCAGTTATACACCAAGTTATCCACATTATCCACAGGTTTTTTCCTCCCCACCGGTGGATTTTACACTCTCTTTATATTTGTTTTATTTTTGTGAACATCTCATAAAATTTACATTTCCGACAACTTTTTTGCCCGATCCCATTGACAAACCCGGAAGACTTTATCTAGCTTTTGAGCTTTTATACACCTTTTTTTACCTTTTGAAATTTTCTCATTTTTTGTGTATTTTAGTTGTCTTTTACAGAATTTTGTGTTATACTTAAGCCATCCCAAACAAAGGAGTTGATTTTATGCGTTACACAATCAGCGGAAAAAATATCAACATTACACCAGGCTTAAAAGATGCCGTGGAAAGTAAATTAGGAAAACTGGAGCGCTATTTTTCTCCTGATACAGAAGTACAGGTAACATTAAGCGTAGAGAAAGGACGTCAGAAAATAGAGGTTACGATTCCTGTCAAAGGCAGCATTATCCGTGCTGAACAGGATTCCAACGATATGTACGTATCCGTTGATCTCGTAGAAGAGATCATCGAGCGCCAGATCAAGAAATATAAAACCAAGATCGTCGATAAGAAACAGAGCGCATTAGCTTTCAGCGAAGCTTTCCTTCAGGAAGAAGCAGAGCAGGAAGAAACCGTTAATATCGTAAAGACAAAACGCTTCGCGATGAAACCGATGGATGCTGAAGAGGCATGCGTACAGATGGAACTTTTAGGACACAATTTCTTTATGTTCCTCAACGCAGATACAAACGAAGTAAACGTTGTTTACAAGAGAAAAGGCAACTCCTACGGACTGATCGAGCCGGAGTTCTAAACGCTCTGAAATTTCATAAGAATGAATCACCGGATAGCGGCACCGATACGGATCATCGTACAGTGACCGGTTCTCCGGATCAGTAGAAAAACAGGCGGTACCTGATCTGAAATCGGGTAGCGCCTGTTCTTTGTCTTCTTTTATCTCTTCTTTTTTGCACACGCCGCGCACGCCTCACATGCGCTCTTCGCGACTGCCATCCCGCCGAGGGATGTCTCGCGAAGCTCCGACGGGATCGAACGTCCGACCGCATACATGACTCCGATCGTCTCATCGATCGGGGTGATGCTCCGGATCCCGGCCATGGATAGTTCTGCTGAGATCAGCGCATTCGAAGCGCCCATCGCATTCCGGTTCTGGCATGGATTTTCAACCAGTCCTCCGATCGGATCACAGACGAGTCCTAAAATATTCACGATCGCAAAGGATGCCGCATCGAGACACTGTGCCGGAGTTCCTCCGAGAAGCTCCACGGCCGCGGACGCCGCCATCGCACTCGCAGCTCCGACCTCCGCCTGACAGCCGCCCTCCGCTCCTGCCGTTGTTGCATTTCTCGTGATCAGGTAGCCGACTGCCGCCGCATTGAACAGCACCTTGCAGATCTCCTCATCCGTAAATCCGAAATTTTCCTGCAGCGAACAGAAAACTCCCGGGATCACTCCCGAAGATCCTGCGGTTGGTGCAGCCACGATAAGTCCCATGGATGCGTTGACCTCAAGAACTCCCACCGCGTAAGCGATCGCCTTCGACACTACATCCCCGCAGATATTCTTTCCGTTCTCCCGGAGTGTGTGCAGCTTCCGGCTCTCCCCGCCGATCATGCCGCCCATGCTGACGATGTTCTCCTTCAACGGCTTTTTCGCCGACGCCTGCATGATCGACCATGCCTTTTTCATCTTTTCCTTCGTCTTTTCCGGATCCTGCTCCAGGAAGGTCGTCTCCCGCTCAAACATCGCCTCGGAGATCGTTTTCTTTTCTTTCTCACAGTACTCTAAAAGTTCTGCTCCATTTGTAAAATTCATCGTTTTCCCTCCCGTCAGTCCAGATTGATCGCCGGAACCAAAAGTACATTTTTGACCGCCTCAAAGCCGCGCAGAGCGTTTACCACCTGGTTTGAGACCGTCGTGTCCACTTCAATGATCGCATAGGCCATCTTGCCCTTGCTCTCCCTGTAGAGGCGCAGGGAACCGATATTTAAGTCGTATGCACTTAAAACTGCCGTCACGAATGCAAGCGTTCCCTTCTTATCGATATGCTGGACTACGATCGTACTGTAATTTCCGGTGAGATCCACATCAACGCCATTTAACCGCGTAATGACCGCATTTCCGCCGCCGATGGACTTTCCGCGCAGGGACATCTCATTCCCGTTCTCATCCTTCACATAGATGTCCACCGTGTTCGGATAGATCTCCTTGTCCGTAAAATTCTCCTCAAAACTGAACTGGAGTCCCGCCTCCTTCGCGTACTCAAACGAATCGCGGATCCTCTCATCATCCGGATGGTATCCTAAGATACCGCCGACCAGCGCCCGGTCCGTGCCGTGTCCATGGTACGTGCGCGCAAAAGAGCCATAGAGAACAAAGCGCACCGACACCGGTTTCTCCACCATTTTTCCGGCGATAAAGGCGATCCTCAGCGCTCCCGCCGTGTGAGAGCTTGACGGTCCGATCATATTCGGTCCGAGAATATCGAACGTTCCGATCTCATTCATACCTGTTTCCTCATTTCCTGTATTTTTCGCAAAACGGCCATGATGCTGCATGGAAAATACGCAGCGCTGGATTATAAAACGCAGCTGCCGTTTTGCTTTTCTTTTTCTACATACTGCACTATCCACTATTATACACAAAAAGGAGCTGTTTTTCCACAGCTCCTTATCGTTTCTTTTTTTTCTTTTTTATGGTTCCTGCTGTAATTCTTCGCTTGTTCTTCTCTCTGTTACAGACTACACTGCATTTTCTCTATTCCCGACAGCTCCCAGCGGCAAGTCTCCGGGCAGGAGTGCCTTAATTCAGGGATCTGGCTTCCTCTTAGCTTGCGGGTGACTGCGTTGGAGAAGAGGAGACACTTGTCTGAGCGAAGCGAGTTGTGTCTCCTCTTCTCCGCCTTTAGCAGTCTCCCGGGAGCTTAGAGGAACCTTCCCTGAATTACCGAGTACTCCTGACCGGAGACTTGCCGCGTATCTTTCACCAAACCTTAATTCAGGAACGTAACCGCCTTCGCCGGCGTTCTGTAATACGCGTTGGAAATAATAATACCGGTCTTTGACGTGCTGGCGTGAATGATCTTTCCATTGCCGATATAGAGCGCAACGTGGTTGATCGTCTTTCCGCTCGCATAGAACAGAAGGTCACCCGGCTGGATCTCAGACAGGGAGATCTGCTTTCCGTTCGATGCCTGATCTCTCGAAGTACGTCCGGTGGAAACTCCAAAATGCTCAAAGATCCGCATCGTAAATCCAGAACAGTCCGCTCCGTTTGTCAGGCTTGTCCCACCGTATACATACGGATTTCCGAGGAACTGTTTCGCATAAGCCACGATCGCTGTGCGGACTGCAGAATCATATACCGCACTTCCCGGTCCGTTCTGGGTATCCTGGTAACTTCCGGAGGTTCCCGTACTGCTGCCTGTGGAAGTATTACTGCCGTCACCGCCCGGACCTGCCGTATTGCCGGTATTCTGGCTTGTGCTGCCCTGGCTGTTCTGCTTCGTCTGCTCCTTCGTCGTTCCATTGTCCACATTCGGATTCTGCGCGATCATACCGATCGAGGTTGACGGAGTGTCCTTATTTTCCGTGCTCTGTCCGGATTCCTTTTTCAGTTCCTCAACTTTTGCGATCGCATCGTCCGCCTCTTTCTTGATCCGGGCAGCCTCCTCAGCTTTCTGCTTTTCTTCCTCAACGCTGACCGCCTGCTTAAACTCTACCCTCTGGGTAACATAATCCTTATGGACATATCCGCTCAAGGATTCATCGACCTGGATCTCGATAAAATCGCCGTCTTTCTTCACTTCCAGATATTCCGAATCTTTGGAAAGTGTCGTGAGGACTGCGCTGTTCATATTCGGCTGTTCGCGGAGATTTAAACCATCCGCGCTGACTGTGACATATACAGTTCCCACATTCTTTGCGATCTTCTCAGCCTCAGCACCGGTAATAAAATATTCTGATTTTATGTAACCTTTAACGGAACCGGACTGGATCTGATACCAGGTTCCTCCCTCTCCGTCCACCGTTGCAAGGATCGTCGCCGCACAGTTATTGTAGATCTTTCCGACAATACTGCTGGAGGTGTTCGCCTCGGAACGGATATTTACATAGTTGCTCACGTGGGAGATCGCCACATTATCGTAAGCCGACTGTTTATTTCCTACGATCGTGATCCCCTCTCTGGCGCTCACCTGCACTGAAAGCGTCTCAGCCGCATAAGCAGTCTGCGGCATCATGAGTGCCATGCTCAGCCCGCAGACCGCGATGATTCTTCCTGCTCTGTTCATTCTTTTTCTTTTCTCCTGTCAATTACCGGCAAATCTGTTTTCAGTTCTGCATTCTGTCAAAAGATGTCGATATACTCAATTCTGCCCGTTCAGATAAGCTTCCACCGATGCGACGCAGTTCGCGCCGTCCGCAACCGCCGTCACGATCTGGCGGAGCGCCTTTGTACGGACATCCCCGGCCGCGAAGATTCCCGGAACATTTGTCTTTCCGTCCTCACCGGCTGCGATATGTCCCGCAGGATCCATCTCCACGGATCCTCTGAATATCTCACTGTTCGGGGTGATCCCGACCGCAACGAACACGCCGTCCACTGCCAGGTCATTCTTCTCCCCGGTCTTCTTATTTAAAATTCTGAGTGTTTCCACCTTATCTGTTCCGACAATTTCTTCCGGGACTGTATCCCATAAGATCTCCACATTCGGAAGCTCCATCAGGCGCTTCTGCAGGCTCTTTGCCCCGCGGAACTCGTCTCTTCTGTGGATCACATAGACTTTCTCACAGAGTCTCGCGAGGAAGATCGCATCCTCAAGGGCAACATCCCCGCCGCCGATCACCGCAGTCGTCTTTTTCCGGAAAAACGCGCCGTCACAGGTCGCGCAGTAGGAAACACCTTTTCCCGTAAACTCCGCCTCTCCCAGGATCTCAAGCTTTCTGTGATGCGCCCCGGAAGCGATGATGACCGCTCTCGCAAGTCTCGTCTCCTTTTTGCAGACAACCTGATAGATCACAGGCGGGCGCTCCGCCCCGGCTTCTGCTGCCGTCAGGAGTTCCTGCTCCTCTTCCTTCCCGGATGCGTCTGCGGACTCCGCACTTTCGATCTTCAGTACGGTATCTTTTGCGAATTCCACCCCGAGCTTATCGGCATGTTCCCGGAATTTCATTCCTAGATCAAAGCCGCCGATCCCCGGAAGTCCGGCATAATTGTCTACCTCATATGTTGTAAGCACCTGTCCGCCGCTCATCATCTCTTTTTCGATCACGAGTGTCTCAAGTTCCGCGCGTTTTGCGTAGATCGCAGCCCCGAGTCCCGCCGGACCGGAACCGATAATGATCAGATCATAAATCTGTTCCATGATGCCTCCAATCTCAGAATCGATATATATATGATATATTTTCCGCACATTCTGTTCTTCATGTCCGTACCAGGCGGTCACAAAACACAAAAATACGCCTTGTATAGTATAGCACCATATATATCTATTATACAATCAGTTTCACTGAAATTTAAGTGGCATTCCTGTGGCAAAATACAGAAAAACGCAGCCATACGAGGGAGTACGGCTGCGTTTTTCTACATCCTGATCAATTCACTTGGGGTATTAAAGGATATTGAAGGTATCTTTGCTGCATCCTGCAGCATATTTATCTGTAACGGTCCGTCCCTGGTTGAAGTACAGAGGGATGGGACGAAACCATTGCATTCAGGGAATTTTCCAGCTGTTTATTTTTCTCTTTCCGCCGCAAGCTGCTTCTTTAAGAAGGACAGCTGGCCGCCGCTCAGCACAACTGCGATCTCATTATCCGTAAGGTCAAGGCGTGCGCGGAAGGTGAAGTCTTTCGTCTTATCTTTGATGAGAATGGATCTTGTCGGGATCTGATCGAGCAGATCCGTAAACTCCAGCTCATCATTCTGGTCAAGACGGTCGTAGTCGGCCGGATCTTCGAATAACATCGGGATCACGCCGTGGTTTACAAGGTTTCCCTTGTGGATTCTCGCGATGCTCTTTGCGATTACCGCTTTGACGCCGAGGTACATCGGGTTGATGGCCGCATGTTCACGGGAAGATCCCTGGCCATAGTTTTCGCCGCCGATAATGATGCTCTTTCCCATCGCCTTTGCACGTGCCGCAAACTCCGGATCATAACGGTGGTAGCAGTACTGGGACATCAGCGGAATATTGGAGCGCATGCTGGAGAATTCCGCGCTGGCCGGGGTGATATCATCCGTCGAGATGTTGTCACGCCCCTTTAAGCTGATCGGTGCACAGAGATACTGGGTCGGAGCTTCCGGCACCGGAAGGAACTTGATGTTCGGTCCGCGGACGATCTCAACCTTTTTCGCTTCCTCCTCGGAGAGCGGAGGAATGATCATGGAATCGTCAACAATGTACTGATCCGGCTCTTTGATCTCGCCGAGGATCTTCACGTTCTCGCCCATGATGTCCTCTGCGGTCGCAAATGTTCCCATGATCGCAGTCGCAGCGGCACTTTCCGGGCTTACCAGGTAGATCTTCGCAGTCGGATTTCCAGCGCGTCCCTTGAAGTTCCGGTTGGAAGTGCGGACAGCGACTCCGTCTGTTGCCGGTGTCTGGCCGATCGCGCAGCACGGGCCGCATGCGATCTCAAGGATCCGTACTCCTGCTGCGAGCAGCATATCGATATAGCCGTCACGCATCAGCTCACGGTAAGTCTGTTTCGAAGCGATCGCACATGTGCAGCTCACGTCATCGTTGACATGATGTCCGTTGAACACGAGAGCAGCTTTTGCGATATCTGCGTAGCTCGCATTCGTACAGCTTCCGATAAATACCTGCTGAACGTGCTTTTTCTCTGCATCCTTTAGCGGGATGACGTTGTCCGGCTGATGTGGACATGAGATCAGCGGTTCCAGCTCGCTTAAGTTGATGTCGATACACTCGTCGTATTCTGCATCTTCATCCGGCAGCATTTCCACATACTGGTCGCCGCGTCCCTGCGCAGTCATGAACTTTTTCACCTGCGCATCCGCCGGGAAAATCGAGGTTGTCGCACCCATCTCAGCACCCATATTGGCGATCGTTGCTCTCGCCGGGACCTCCAGAGCTGCTGCGCCTGGTCCTACATACTCATATACATTTCCAAGTCCGCCTTTGATCGTGACGAGCTGGAGCATTTTTAAGATGACTTCCTTCGGGTTGCAGCCGGGTTTTAAGGAACCGGTCAGATTTACCTTCACGACACGCGGCATGGTGAGGCGCATCGGAACACCGGTCATTGCAGTCGCAACATCCATTCCGCCGACTCCGATACAGAGCATGCCGATCACGCTCAAATTACTTTTGATCTGGTCTCATCATATCATCGGCAGCCGGGAAAATAAAATTGAAAGGTGGAATGAAATGATTCAAAAGTGGAATGGGGTACTTTTAGAAACAAAAAGAAAAGAATCTCCCAACTTATTTGATTTTCTCCCAAAACAGGGGGATAATTGGGAGAAAAATAAGTTTGTTGGGAGATTCTTTATGAGAACATTTGATTATAGCAAACTTGCAGATCAGACTTGGTATAACGAAATTCTGTCCTATGTGGCAAAAATTCATGAATTTAAAGGAAAGCAGGAACTTTATATCCGGAAGAAACTGGTTGAACTGGAACGACTGGTAGAAGTTGCCAAAATTCAGAGTACCGAAGCATCGAACCAAATTGAGGGCATCGTAACCACAAAAAGCCGGGTGAAAAGTAATAAATTTAAGGAATGGATCTTCATGACATTTTGGCATGATGAATTGCGCCAAATTCATAAAATCCCTGCTGTTTTTCTGATATAATAAAATCAAATTATGACCGCCTGGGAAGAATTCAAATGGTTCTTCCAGAAATGATCTATCATTATTTAGAAAGGAGAATCACAGCTGTATGAATGCAGAAACGCTGTGATACAAATGACCATGTTCAATAAAGAAGAACGAACCTACTGGATCGAAAACTACAAAAAATTTCCGACTGCAAACATCTCCGATGCCATGGACAATCTCGGATTCCGCTCCGGAGTTGTACTCGGACTTCACGCTCTGGATGTCTACCAGCCGCGTACTGCAGGCTTTGCGAAAACGATCCGCCAGATGCGCAGAAAGACTGCATTCGACGGAAAAGCACTGACAAAACAGGCATCCATCATCGACACCCAGACCGAATACGGCGATCTTCTCGTCATCGAAGCGACCGGTCTCACCGATATCGCCACAGGCGGCGCCATGTTAGCCACAAGAGCCCAGATGCGCGGCGTGATGGGGGAACTCACAAACGGAAGTCTCCGCGACATCGACGAGATCGCAGAGCTGAAATTCCCGGTCTATCTGTGCAGCGCAAGCCCGGTAAAGAGCGCCCGTTTCATGGAGACGGTTGACACCGATGTCCCGGTATTCATCGGCGGCGTCCAGATCTGCCCGGAAGACCTCATCCTTATGGACCGCACCGGCGTTACCGTCGTTCCAAGTGCACATTTAAAGGAAGTTCTCGAAGAAGCCGAAAAGATTAAAGCAAAGGAAGACCGGATCGAAGACCTCGTCCGCGGCGGAATGAGCCTGAATGAGGCGAGACAGCAGAAATAAACTTACACAAAATCCCTCCGAAATATTTCGGGGGGATTTTCATCGTTACCATTGTATGATTTAACCTGATATGTTATACTTCGCACATCGGAAAGCCGGATGACTTTCCCCTCTTCGATTGAAGAGCGATTATACATCTCTCCCACACATGAAAGAGAGAAATAAAAAATGAGGTGTCTCTCTATGAAAAAAACAGTTCTCGTCACCGGCTCCTCCCGCGGGATCGGGCAGGCGGTGGCTTTAAAATTTGCTTCCTGCGGATACCGGGTCGTGATCAACTGCGCCAGAAGTGCGGACCGGATGGAAGAAGTGAAAAAAGAAGTGGAGGCGCTCGGTGCAGAGTGCCTGGCGGTACAGGCGGATGTCGGAAATCCGGAAGACTGTAAACGCCTGTTTCAGGAGATCGGATCGCGTTTCGGTCATATTGACGTCCTTGTAAACAACGCCGGGATCTCCATCATCGGGCTCTTACAGGACTTGAGCTTTGAAGACTGGAACCGGATCGTCTCCGCGAATCTCTCCTCTGTCTTCCACTGTGCAAAACTCGCGATCCCAGGCATGATCCACAACCACAGTGGCAAGATCATCAATATCTCCTCCGTCTGGGGAGTCTGCGGCGCGTCCTGTGAAGCGGCATATTCCGCGACAAAAGGCGGCGTCAACGGACTCACCATGGCCCTCGCCAAGGAGCTCGCCCCCTCCGGCATTCAGGTGAACGCTATCGCCTGCGGGGCCATTGATACGGAGATGAACAGATTTTTATCTGATGAGGAGCATGAGATGCTCTTAGACGAGATTCCCGCCGGCCGCATGGGAAAGCCGGAGGAAGTCGCAGACCTCGTCATGAAACTCGTAGAAGCACCGGATTACCTGACCGGTCAGATCATAAAAATGGATGGTGGCTGGATCTGATCCAGCCACCATTTCTTTCTGCTTTAAAAACGCAGACAATCCTGCAGATAACGCGCATGCGCCTGAAGCGCAGCAATAATCTCCTGTCTTCTCTTCTTTATCATCGGACTCATTCCCGTCAGGCTCACACTTCCAAACAATTCATTATTATATCGGTTAAAGATCGGCACTGCCAACGCTGATACTCCGGTAAAAAGAGCGTCGTATTCTTCAGAATATCCATTTTTACGGATTCGGTATAACTCCACGTCAAAATTCTTCTGCTTATCCTCGAAAGACTTCTGGAACGGTGTCATCGGCATTCTTTCAAGATATTCCGCTCTTTCTTTTTCCGATAAATATGCCAACAGAATCTTTCCGCTTGCAGAATCATACAGAGATATCTGTGGTGACACACGCTGGACAATAAAAGGGCAGTTTGTCGGTTCAGTTGTGTCAATCACTCTCAATTGCTTTTCGTCCATTGCAAACATGGTTCCGTTTAACTGGAACTGATTACTTAACGCCAGCAGTCTGTCATGACCCCGGTCAATGCACATGCTCTGGCGCGTCCCGGCAGCGAGACAGGCTTTGTTAAACAGCGCCGCCCCCAGCATGTACTGCCCATTTCCATTCTGGCTGATATATCCATTCTGGTAAAGCGTACTCAGAATTCCATGGACTGTGCCTTTGTTCAAATTGAGCTGATTGCTGATCTGTCCCAGCGTCAGGGCAGAATTTGTCATCGTAAAGCAGTTCAGTATGTTGATCGCACGCTGAACCGACTGGATCTGACGTTCCGTAGCCTTTGTATTTTTTTCCGTAACATTTTTCGATTCATCCAATGGCAAAATACATCCCCCCGTCAAATAGAGTTTGATATTATCAAAAGCAAGTTGGTAATTATTGTCATTTTAACATTCCTATGCTATATTGTCAACACAGTTACAAAAGTTCAATTTTTTCGGCCGAATAAATAGAACATTCATATCGCTCAACTAAAGAAGGAGGAAAACGCATGGTGAATTCCAATAATGTCACTCGTAAATTTACTATGAAAGAAAAACTTGCTTCCCTTGGTCCCGGCTTCGTGATCGTGGGATCATTCATCGGTCCCGGAACCGTAACAAGCTGTACACTGGCAGGTGCAACTTACGGTTTCACACTTTTCTGGTGTGTTGTCTTTTCCGTTATCGCAGTTATCGTCATGCAGGGTATGGCGGCAAGGATCGGTATCATCACTCAGGAAGGTCTTGCAGAAAACATGAAGCATGACTTTGCTGACCGTCCGCTTCTTCGAAACATTTTATGTGGTCTTGTCATCATCGCAATCACCATCGGCGGACTCGCTTATATGGGCGGCGACCTTACCGGAACGGCAATGGGAGCCAGCGCACTGACCGGTGTTCCGACAAGAATCATGGCTCCGATCTTAGGAGTTATCGTTCTAATCGTTCTCCTCTTTGTCGGTGATGCCGTTAAATATCTGGAAAAGCTTTTAAGTGTATGTGTCACTTTAATGGCAATCGTCTTTCTTATGACAATGCTCATTGTTCGTCCCAATTTCGGCGAACTGCTCCGCGGCTGCATTCCGACAGTCCCGAAGGGCGGACTGATGACATGTCTTTCCCTCATTGGAACGACAGTTGTTCCGTACAACATGTTCCTGCATGCTGCAAGCGCCCAGAGAACATGGCATACAAAGGAAGAACTTCCGCTCTGTATGTTTGGCACAACCGTACCGATGATCATCGGCGGTGTTATCACAGGTTCCATTATGATCACATCCGCAGTGGTTATGCGCGGCATGAGCGTTAACAACGCAATGGATATGGCTGTACAGCTTGAAGGTACACTCGGACGTTTCGCTCAGCCTTTCATGGCATTAGGACTTCTCTCCGCAGGTATTTCCAGTGCTCTCTGCTCTCCGATCAGTGTCTCTTACGTATTAGCCGGACTTTTTGACTGGAAGACAGACGGCTCCGATAAACGTTTCTTAGGAACAAGCGCAATCATTCTGATCGTCGGAATTATTATTTCCGCAATTGGTACCAACCCGTTAGCACTTATCATGACTGCTCAGGCTGTAAACGGAATCGCACTTCCGGTCGTTGTAGGTGTTACTCTTTACCTTGCAAGCCGTCAGAGAATTATGGGTGAATATAAGAACTCCATGCTCCAGAACATTATTGGCCTGATGATCTTTGCAATCTCACTGGTCCTTGGTATTTCAAGTTTTATCGGTGTTTTTGCCGGTTAAAGCATTAACACATACATGCACATGAGAAGAGGTGAATATATGCTGGAGGAAGTTGCGAAAGATGCCTGGGAGTATGGGCGAAAATTCCTGCTGCAGGGAAAAGTCGCAGATTATATCCCTGAGCTTGGGAAAGCAAATCCAGTACATTTTGGACTATGCATTAAAACAGAAGATGGCCGTCATATCGAATTTGGCGATTCCGAACACCGTTTTACTATACAGAGTATCTGTAAAATCGTTTCCCTCGCAGCAGCACTGCAATACATCGGTGAAGAAAAGGTCTTTAAGAATGTGATGATGGAACCGTCCGGGGATGCGTTCAATTCAATTTTAAAGCTTGACACAGCGAGCAACCGCCCGTTCAATCCAATGATTAATGCTGGGGCCATTGAAGTTGTAAGTCTTCTGGCAGGGCGTTTCTCTTTTGAGCAGATGCTGGAATTTATCCGCATCTTATGTAATGACAATGAAATCATTCTGGATGAATCCGTCTACCGCTCCGAAAAAGCGACCGGCGACAGGAATCGGGCGATCGGATATCTGTTAAAGAGCAAGGGCGTGTTAAAGGGGGATGTTCTCCAGACTCTGGATCTCTACTTTAAGCTCTGTTCCTTAAGTGTAAATGCCAGATCATTATCAGAATTAGGTCTTCTTCTTGCAAACGGAGGTATTTCCACCACTACCGGAAAACGCCTCCTCGACAAAAAAATCGTCCGAACATTAAAAACCCTTATGCTGACCTGCGGCATGTACGACCGTTCCGGGGAATTTGCCGTTCGTGTGGGAATCCCATCCAAAAGCGGTGTCGGCGGCGGAATCCTGTCATGTGTGGGAGGCCGTATGGGAATTGGAATCTATGGACCGGCACTTGACGAAAAAGGCAACAGCATCGGCGGCGGATATACACTGGAATATCTCTCTGAACATTTGAATCTTCACATCCTTGATTCCGCCGATGCAAAAGAAGCATAAAATTAAGTCTTTTAATGCGGCATATACAGTTTTCATGTAACTGTTGACTGCTTCATAACCATAAGTAAAAAATTGCCCTCGACAATGGGGCAATTGAGCAAAGAAAGGAAATGACATTATGAAAAACAGCAAACCAACTATTTATGATCCGGCATTTTTACCAAACAACATTTACAGCGGAGTTCCGTCCTGGCTGAATCTTCCGGTTCTTGAAAATGAAAGTGAACTTTCCTCCATGGATGCCGTTGTCACCGGTGTTCCGTGGGAAGGCGGATGCACGATCGGCGGATACTCTTCCTGCACAGAAGGACCGAAAGCAATCCGTTCTGTATCGATCCGCTATACCGGCTATCTTCCGGACTTTGACCTTGATGCATTCGATTACTTAAAAGTCGGTGATTTCGGCGATGTCGCATGCAGAAACGGCGACTATCCGCTCACCTTTGAAGCGATCAGAGAGAGGATCGGCCAGATTGAAGATGCCCACGCACTCCCGATCACATTCGGTGGTGACCATGGAATCGCTTATCCGATCATCAGTGAGATTGCAAAGCGTCATCCGAAACGCGTAGGTGTTCTCCACATTGACGCTCATCTCGACAACTACTCCATCTTCGGCGACGATGAATACTCCAGATGCTCTCCATTCTATCAGCTTTACAACGATCCAAACATGGACTCCACAAAGATCGTCCATATCGGTATCCGTGGTCCGCGTAACCATAAGGAAGAATTCGCAAACGCAAAGAAATACGGTGCAACTGTCATTCTTGCAAGAGAAATTAAAGAGAATGGCTGGAAAGAGTCCATCCGTAAAGCAATCGAGATTGCATCAAAAGATACTGATCTGATGTATATCACTGTTTGCGCTGACTGTCTTGACGCAGCAAGCATGCCGCAGGGACCGCAGGATATGTGCGGATTAACATCTTATGAATTATGCATGATGCTTCACGAGGCCGGACTCGCAGGTGCAAAAGGCATGGATTTCGTGGAGATCTATCCAGATACTCTGAGCTACCAGACCGCCGCACACGATGCATGCTGGGCAACTCTCTATTACCTGAATGGACTTGCAGAGAGAAAGAAAAACGAGGGCGCACAGAAATAGCTTCTGAAAGACGCAGCAGTTCAGCCAATCCCTGGTCGGACTGCTGCTTTTTTATAAAAAGAAACAAAAAATTAATTTTCTTACCGGTCTGTAGCAGCCGGGACTATGTACACATGAAGGAGGAAACCACATGAAGACAATTTACGATGTACCGATCATTTTGAGAAGAGAAATTGAAGCGCTTATGGTCAAGCCATTTATCGACGCGTTTGAAAAGGAACTCGGACATGAAAAAACATATGAGATCGTAAAAAAAGTCATCTACGACATCGCCTTTAAGGAAGGTCAGGAATATGCGGAGCTCTTCGGAAGAAATGACCTGCAGGCGATCCGTATGCAGATGGAACCCTGGTCCTCGAACGGTGCCTTAAAACTTGCATGGAGTGGCGATGGTAAAAAACATCTCTGCGAAGATGTCCTTGACTGTCAATATGTATCCATGTATGAACGGATCGGTATGAAAGATCTCGGAGCTATTTTATCCTGTGGACGCGACGAACCATTTTATAAAGGTATGAACTCAAAGATCAAAATGACTCGTACCAGAACTTTAATGGAAACTGGAAAATGCTGCGATTTCGTATTTGATCTGGAGGAATAATCTTGGATGTTCTTAAATTCGTAAAAGAAAAAAACGATTATCTGCTCAAGACGAGACGATATGTGCACCAACATCCTGAATTATCATGGAAAGAGTATAAAACGACAGATTTTATCGAGCAGGAACTCCAAAAATTAGGTCTTGAAACGCAGCGTTTTGAGGGGCACACAGGTGTAACTGCCACGATCCATGGTAAAAAGGCGCATACAGGTTCAAAAACGATCATGCTTAGAGCAGATATTGATGCACTTCCAATCATTGAAGATACCGGTCTCGAATTTTCAAGTGTCTGTCCAGGCGTTATGCATGCCTGCGGCCATGATACTCATATTGCGATGCTTCTCACAGCTGCTCAGATTCTTTCAGAGCATCAAAATGAACTTTGCGGAAATGTAAAGCTCCTGTTTCAAGGCGGAGAAGAGACAGCAATCGGTGCCAAATATTATGTTGATCAGGGAATCATGGATGGTGTGGATGCTGTTTACGGCTGTCACATTGCTACCTGGCTGGATGCACCTTACATCAGTGTAAATGAAGGTCCTCATTTTGCAGGTACAGATGAATTCTACATCTATGTCAAAGGGGTAAATGCACATGGAGGAACCCCACAGCTTGGACGAGACGCTGTCGTTGCCGCATCAGCGATTGTTATGAACTTGCAGTCTATCGTGTCAAGGCGAATTGATTCTCTGGAATCCATGGTCATTACCGTAGGCAAGATTGAAGGTGGATCCAATTATAATGTTGTATCCGGTGAAGCTACATTAAATGGAACAGTCCGTACCTTTTCACATGAAATCCAGGCACAGGCCCCTGTCCTTATGCGAGAAGTCATTGAAAATACTGCAAAGGCATTTGGCTGTACAGCAGAGCTGAAATATCTTAAAAAAACTGGTCCCGTCATCCATGATGATAAAAAGATGATAGCTCTTGCTGAACATGCAGCTGCAGAATTATATGGGAAAAAAATTCTGAGGGTCACAAAGCCAACCGGTGTTGGAGATGATTTCGCATACTTCATGGAAAAAGCACCTGGTATCTATGCGACGATTGGCGCTGCAAATGAAAAAATAGCTAAAGTATATCCTCACCATCATGCCAAAGTTGTTTTTGATGAGACTTCCATGGAACGCGGAACTGCCATGTTCGTACAAATGGCTGTGGATTATCTTAATTCTTCACAATAAACATCGAAAAGCGATCGTTGCATGGTCAGGAGCCGGTATTCCTTCCAGGAGGTACATAAAGTTGATATCCCGTTTGCATGCCTTTTGGATAT
>OGKA01001679.1_pt1 | contig 16508 bp, 10 predicted proteins | sample 1572211 | NCBI WGS metagenome assembly OGKA01 (sample SAMEA2582125, study PRJEB24529) | metagenome | biome: Human gut stool | place: China | collected 2011 | reverse complement strand
AAACCCTACAGATTTATAAGAAAGCCTTAAGTGAGATATCTGTCAGATAAGAACAATTAGGAAAATATTTATATATATTTCATGAATATATGTTTCGATTGGTATAACGATGTCTAAATATTCCTCTGAACATCTTCCTGATACAAAAAACCGCCAGCGTTTCCGCTGGCGGTTTTCAATGTATTCAAAACTCAGCAATCAATAAAAATCACCAGTTGCCTTTTCGGCCTGATCCATCCACACCGGTTTATCGCTGGTTTTCGACCAGACGCGATGCAGGTAGCTGTAAAAGCGGGCGCGGTCTTTCCAGAAAAGCATGAAAGGCAGCGCCAGAACGCCCGCTGCAACCGCATAAGTACGGCGTAAAAAGATAAGCCATGCAGGATATTCTCTGTAGAGTTCCATACTTTTCTCCCCCTTTTGTATCTACCCGGTGAATGGCACCGGAAAAATGAATTTGTTTATCTGATGAAAATAGTACCGCCTTTTGTGTAATTTTACTACTCATCCGACCACTTATTTTTGCTTATTGATGGTTTATTTACATTCATCCTGTAATTAAGTTACACAAAAGTTAAATTAATACTAAACATTAGTTAAATCATGGCTTTTGCCATTTTTATACTTTTTTTACACCCCGCCCGCAGATTTTTGCGAAATCTTTGCAGCCAGAATTCTACCCTTCCGGTATCACTTTTAGGCCACTGGAGGTGCACTGTGAGTGCAGGCGTGATAACCGGCGTATTGCTGGTGTTTTTATTACTGGGTTATCTGGTTTATGCCCTGATCAATGCGGAGGCGTTCTGATGGCTGCGCAAGGGTTCTTACTGATCGCCACGTTTTTACTGGTGTTAATGGTGCTGGCGCGTCCTTTAGGCAGCGGGCTGGCGCGGCTGATTAATGACATTCCTCTTCCCGGTACAACGGGCGTTGAGCGCGTACTTTTTCGCGCACTTGGCGTCTCTGACCGTGAGATGAACTGGAAGCAATATCTTTGTGCCATTCTCGGCCTGAACATGCTGGGGCTGGCGGTGCTGTTTTTTATGTTGCTCGGTCAGCACTATCTGCCGCTTAATCCACAGCAGTTGCCGGGGCTGTCGTGGGATCTGGCGCTGAATACCGCCGTCAGCTTTGTCACGAATACCAACTGGCAATCTTACAGCGGTGAAACCACGTTGAGCTATTTCAGCCAGATGGCGGGCTTAACGGTGCAAAACTTTCTTTCTGCCGCCAGCGGGATTGCGGTGATTTTTGCCCTCATCCGTGCGTTTACCCGCCAGAGCATGAGCACACTCGGGAATGCCTGGGTCGATCTGCTACGCATCACGTTATGGGTGCTAGTCCCTGTGGCGTTGTTGATTGCACTGTTTTTTATTCAACAAGGTGCGCTGCAAAACTTTCTGCCTTATCAGGCTGTGAATACCGTTGAAGGAGCGCAACAGCTGTTACCCATGGGGCCTGTAGCTTCTCAGGAAGCGATCAAGATGCTCGGTACTAACGGCGGTGGCTTCTTTAATGCCAACTCGTCGCATCCGTTTGAAAACCCAACCGCACTGACCAACTTCGTGCAGATGCTGGCGATCTTCTTGATCCCAACGGCGCTGTGCTTTGCCTTTGGTGAAGTGACGGGCGATCGCCGCCAGGGGCGCATGTTGCTGTGGGCGATGTCAGTGATTTTTGTCATCTGCGTAGGCGTGGTGATGTGGGCAGAAGTTCAGGGTAATCCTCATCTGCTGGCGCTCGGCGCAGACAGCAGCATCAATATGGAAGGTAAAGAGAGCCGTTTCGGCGTGCTGGTCAGTAGCCTGTTTGCGGTCGTGACTACGGCGGCTTCCTGTGGCGCGGTGATTGCGATGCATGATTCGTTTACCGCTCTCGGTGGCATGGTGCCGATGTGGCTGATGCAAATTGGTGAAGTGGTGTTCGGCGGTGTCGGTTCTGGTCTTTACGGCATGATGCTGTTTGTCCTGCTGGCGGTGTTTATTGCCGGGCTGATGATTGGTCGTACACCGGAATATCTGGGTAAAAAAATCGACGTACGCGAGATGAAACTGACTGCACTGGCAATTCTGGTTACCCCGACGCTGGTGCTGATGGGCGCGGCGTTGGCGATGATGACCGACGCCGGACGTAGCGCCATGCTCAACCCTGGCCCGCATGGTTTTAGCGAAGTGCTGTACGCCGTGTCATCCGCCGCTAACAACAACGGCAGCGCCTTTGCCGGATTAAGCGCCAACTCTCCGTTCTGGAACTGTTTACTGGCGTTCTGCATGTTTGTCGGTCGCTTCGGGGTGATTATCCCGGTGATGGCAATTGCCGGTTCGCTGGTGAGTAAAAAGAGCCAACCCGCCAGCTCCGGCACGCTGCCAACGCACGGCCCGCTGTTTGTTGGCCTGTTAATCGGCACCGTGTTGCTGGTTGGCGCACTGACCTTTATCCCTGCCCTGGCGCTTGGTCCGGTGGCGGAATATCTCTCCTGATGATATTGAGTGAGCACTGAATATGAGTCGTAAACAACTGGCGCTATTCGAACCAACACTTGTCGTTCAGGCGCTGAAAGAAGCGGTGAAAAAATTAAACCCGCAGGCGCAATGGCGCAATCCGGTGATGTTTATCGTCTGGATCGGCAGTCTGCTGACCACCTGTATTAGCATCGCGATGGCAAGCGGTGCGATGCCTGGCAATGCGCTGTTTAGCGCGGCCATTAGCGGCTGGCTGTGGATCACCGTACTGTTCGCTAATTTCGCCGAGGCGCTGGCAGAAGGCCGCAGTAAAGCGCAGGCCAACAGTCTGAAAGGGGTGAAAAAAACTGCCTTTGCCCGCAAGCTGCGTGAGCCGAAATATGGCGCTGCGGCGGACAAAGTTCCTGCCGATCAACTGCGTAAAGGTGACATCGTGCTGGTAGAAGCTGGCGATATTATCCCCTGCGATGGTGAAGTCATTGAAGGGGGCGCATCGGTCGATGAAAGCGCCATCACCGGGGAATCGGCACCGGTGATCCGTGAATCCGGCGGCGATTTTGCCTCCGTCACCGGCGGCACGCGTATTCTTTCTGACTGGCTGGTGATTGAGTGTAGCGTTAACCCCGGCGAGACATTTCTGGATCGGATGATCGCGATGGTGGAAGGCGCACAGCGACGTAAAACGCCGAACGAGATTGCCCTGACCATCCTGCTGATTGCCCTGACTATCGTCTTTTTACTGGCAACCGCCACGCTGTGGCCGTTTTCCGCGTGGGGCGGTAATGCAGTCAGCGTAACGGTACTGGTGGCGCTGCTGGTCTGTCTGATCCCAACCACTATTGGCGGCCTGTTGTCAGCGATCGGCGTCGCCGGGATGAGCCGGATGCTAGGCGCGAATGTGATTGCCACCAGCGGACGTGCAGTTGAAGCGGCAGGTGACGTTGACGTTCTGCTACTGGATAAAACCGGCACCATCACACTCGGTAACCGTCAGGCGTCGGAGTTTATCCCCGCGCAGGGCGTGGATGAAAAAACGCTGGCTGACGCCGCACAACTGGCTTCGCTGGCTGATGAAACGCCGGAAGGCCGCAGTATTGTGATCCTCGCCAAGCAGCGTTTTAACCTGCGCGAGCGCGATGTGCAGTCGCTCCATGCCACCTTTGTACCGTTTACTGCGCAAAGCCGGATGAGCGGGATCAACATCGACAACCGCATGATCCGTAAAGGTTCTGTCGATGCCATTCGCCGCCATGTTGAGGCTAACGGCGGTCACTTCCCTGCCGATGTTGATCAAAAAGTCGATCAGGTTGCGCGTCAGGGGGCCACGCCGCTGGTGGTGGTGGAAGGTTCCCGTGTGCTGGGCGTTATTGCGCTGAAAGATATCGTCAAAGGCGGTATTAAAGAGCGCTTCGCCCAGCTGCGCAAAATGGGCATTAAAACGGTGATGATTACCGGCGATAACCGTCTGACTGCCGCCGCCATTGCTGCGGAAGCGGGCGTCGATGATTTTCTCGCCGAAGCGACACCGGAGGCCAAGCTGGCATTGATTCGTCAGTATCAGGCGGAAGGCCGTTTGGTGGCGATGACCGGCGACGGCACCAACGATGCTCCGGCGCTGGCGCAGGCAGATGTCGCGGTGGCGATGAACTCCGGCACCCAGGCGGCGAAAGAGGCGGGCAATATGGTCGATCTCGACTCTAACCCGACCAAGTTGATCGAGGTGGTGCATATTGGCAAACAGATGCTGATGACCCGTGGCTCGCTGACCACCTTCAGCATTGCCAACGATGTGGCGAAATACTTCGCCATTATTCCGGCGGCGTTCGCGGCAACGTATCCGCAGTTAAATGCGCTGAACATCATGCGCCTTCATTCGCCCGACTCCGCCATTCTCAGTGCGGTCATTTTCAACGCCTTGATTATCGTCTTTTTGATTCCCCTGGCGTTAAAAGGCGTGAGTTATAAACCGCTTACCGCTTCTGCCATGTTGCGCCGTAACTTATGGATTTACGGTCTGGGTGGGCTGCTGGTGCCGTTTATTGGTATCAAAGTCATTGATTTACTGCTGACCGTTTGCGGTCTGGTGTGAGGTTTACCATGCGTGGCTTACGTCCGGCATTATCGACATTTATCTTTCTGTTATTGATTACTGGCGGCGTTTACCCGCTGCTGACCACCGTGCTGGGGCAATGGTGGTTTCCCTGGCAGGCCAACGGTTCGTTGATTCGTGAAGGTGATACGGTGCGGGGTTCGGCATTAATCGGGCAGAATTTTACCGGCAACGGCTATTTTCATGGTCGCCCGTCGGCAACGGCAGAAATGCCCTATAATCCACAGGCTTCTGGCGGGAGCAATCTGGCGGTCAGTAACCCTGAGCTGGATAAACAAATAGCCGCACGCGTTGCTGCATTACGGGCCGCTAACCCGGATGCCAGCGCGAGCGTTCCGGTTGAACTGGTGACGGCATCGGCAAGCGGGCTGGACAATAATATCACCCCGCAAGCGGCGGTCTGGCAAATCCCACGCGTGGCGAAAGCGCGTAATCTCAGCGTTGAACAGCTCACGCAACTGATCGCAAAATACAGCCAACAACCGCTGGTGAAATATATCGGCCAGCCGGTTATCAACATTGTTGAACTCAATCTGGCGCTGGATAAACTTGATGAATAACGAACCCTTACGTCCCGACCCCGATCGTCTGCTGGAACAAACTGCCGCGCCGCATCGGGGGAAGCTGAAAGTTTTCTTCGGTGCCTGTGCAGGCGTCGGGAAGACCTGGGCGATGCTGGCAGAAGCCCAGCGACTGCGGGCGCAAGGGCTGGATATTGTGGTTGGCGTGGTAGAAACCCACGGGCGGAAAGATACCGCCGCCATGCTGGAAGGGCTGGCTGTTCTGCCGTTAAAACGCCAGGCGTACCGTGGGCGGCATATCAGCGAGTTTGATCTCGATGCCGCCCTCGCCCGCCGTCCGGCGCTGATCTTAATGGACGAACTGGCGCACAGTAATGCGCCAGGTTCTCGTCATCCTAAACGCTGGCAGGATATCGAAGAACTGCTGGAAGCTGGCATTGATGTTTTCACAACCGTCAACGTTCAGCATCTGGAAAGTCTGAATGATGTGGTCAGCGGCGTCACCGGAATTCAGGTACGGGAAACCGTGCCCGATCCTTTTTTCGATGCCGCCGACGACGTGGTGCTGGTGGACTTGCCCCCGGACGATCTGCGCCAGCGGCTGAAAGAAGGCAAAGTCTATATTGCCGGGCAGGCGGAGCGCGCCATTGAACATTTTTTCCGCAAAGGCAATCTGATCGCCCTGCGCGAACTGGCACTGCGCCGTACTGCCGATCGCGTTGATGAGCAAATGCGCGCCTGGCGGGGGCATCCTGGCGAAGAGAAAGTCTGGCACACGCGCGACGCGATCCTTTTATGCATCGGCCATAACACCGGCAGCGAAAAACTGGTCCGCGCGGCGGCGCGGCTGGCGTCACGGCTGGGTAGCGTCTGGCACGCGGTGTATGTTGAAACCCCTGCCCTGCATCGCTTACCGGAGAAAAAACGTCGGGCAATTCTCAGCGCCTTACGTCTGGCGCAGGAGCTGGGCGCGGAGACGGCAACACTTTCTGATCCAGCGGAAGAGAAAGCGGTAGTGCGTTATGCCCGTGAACATAATCTCGGCAAGATTATTCTCGGTCGCCCGGCCTCGCGCCGCTGGTGGCGTCGGGAAACGTTTGCTGACCGACTGGCGCGCATCGCCCCCGATCTCGATCAGGTGCTGGTCGCGCTTGATGAACCACCCGCCCGCACGATTAACAACGCGCCGGATAGCCGCTCTTTTAAAGACAAGTGGCGGGTACAGATTCAGGGATGCGTGGTTGCCGCCGCGTTATGCGCCGTTATCACCTTAATTGCCATGCAGTGGCTGATGGCGTTTGATGCCGCCAACCTGGTGATGCTGTATCTGCTTGGCGTGGTGGTGGTGGCGCTATTTTATGGACGCTGGCCTTCGGTGGTTGCTACCGTCATTAATGTGGTGAGTTTCGATCTCTTTTTTATCGCCCCACGCGGCACGCTCGCCGTCTCTGATGTGCAATATCTGCTGACCTTCGCGGTGATGTTAACCGTCGGGCTGGTGATCGGGAACCTTACTGCGGGTGTGCGTTATCAGGCGCGGGTAGCCCGTTACCGCGAGCAACGCACACGGCACTTATATGAAATGTCGAAAGCTCTGGCGGTGGGCCGCAGTCCGCAGGACATCGCCGCCACCAGCGAACAATTTATTGCCTCCACGTTTCATGCCCGCAGTCAGGTGTTGTTGCCCGATGACAACGGTAAATTGCAGCCGTTAACACATCCGCAAGGAATGACGCCATGGGACGATGCCATCGCGCAGTGGAGTTTTGATAAAGGCCTGCCTGCGGGTGCGGGCACCGACACGTTACCCGGTGTACCGTACCAAATTTTGCCGTTAAAAAGCGGCGAGAAAACCTACGGACTGGTGGTGGTGGAACCGGGGAATCTGCGTCAGTTGATGATTCCGGAGCAGCAGCGCCTGCTGGAGACGTTTACGCTGTTAGTCGCCAATGCGCTTGAGCGGCTGACGCTAACCGCCAGCGAAGAACAGGCGCGGATGGCAAGCGAACGTGAACAGATCCGCAACGCCCTGCTGGCGGCGCTTTCGCATGATTTACGCACGCCGCTTACGGTGCTGTTTGGTCAGGCAGAAATCTTAACGCTCGATCTGGCAAGCGAAGGATCGCCCCACGCCCGCCAGGCCAGCGAGATTCGTCAGCATGTGCTGAACACTACCCGACTGGTGAATAATCTACTGGATATGGCGCGAATTCAGTCCGGCGGCTTTAATTTGAAGAAAGAGTGGTTAACGCTGGAAGAAGTAGTCGGCAGCGCGCTGCAAATGCTGGAACCGGGTTTATCGTCGCCCATCAATCTTTCTCTGCCAGAACCGCTGACCTTAATCCACGTTGACGGGCCACTCTTTGAACGGGTGCTGATTAATCTGCTGGAGAACGCGGTGAAATATGCGGGTGCGCAGGCCGAAATTGGTATCGATGCCCACGTTGAGGGCGAAAATCTACAACTGGATGTCTGGGATAACGGCCCCGGTCTTCCGCCAGGCCAGGAGCAGACGATATTTGATAAGTTTGCTCGCGGGAATAAAGAGTCGGCAGTACCGGGGGTAGGGCTTGGACTGGCAATTTGTCGGGCGATAGTGGATGTACACGGGGGCACTATTACCGCGTTCAACCGACCGGAAGGTGGTGCCTGTTTTCGTGTTACACTTCCCCAGCAAACCGCTCCTGAACTTGAAGACTTTCATGAGGATATGTGACAAACGTTCTGATTGTTGAAGATGAACAGGCTATTCGTCGCTTTCTGCGCACGGCGCTGGAGGGCGACGGGATGCGCGTCTATGAGGCCGAAACGCTGCAACGCGGCTTGCTGGAAGCGGCTACCCGTAAGCCAGATTTGATTATTCTCGATCTCGGCCTGCCCGATGGTGATGGGATTGAGTTTATCCGCGACCTGCGCCAGTGGAGCGCGGTGCCGGTGATTGTGCTTTCCGCACGCAGCGAAGAGAGCGACAAAATCGCCGCGCTGGATGCCGGAGCGGATGATTATCTGAGTAAGCCGTTTGGCATTGGCGAATTGCAGGCCCGTCTGCGCGTCGCTTTACGCCGCCACTCCGCCACCGCCGCGCCCGATCCGCTGGTGAAATTTTCCGATGTTACCGTCGATTTAGCCGCCCGCGTGATTCACCGGGGTGAGGAAGAGGTGCATCTCACACCAATTGAGTTCCGCCTGCTGGCGGTGCTGCTGAATAATGCCGGGAAAGTGCTCACCCAGCGCCAGTTACTCAATCAGGTGTGGGGGCCAAACGCGGTCGAACACAGTCACTATTTGCGTATTTATATGGGACATCTGCGACAAAAACTGGAACAGGATCCCGCCCGCCCACGCCATTTCATTACTGAAACCGGTATTGGGTATCGGTTTATGCCATGAATGTTTATTCAATAAATGCGCTTGAATATTAATTTTAATACAGCCTGCCTTTTATTAATTAAAGCCGTAATAATAAATACGGCTTTTTATCTTAAACAACACACAAAAATAACAATTCAATATTTTATATTACTGAGTAAAAAGCTCATCATTAAATAAATTAAGATTGATCATTTTTTATTGATCACCTTCACAGTTCAACCGTATTTCCTGGATAGAATATCTTCACCTTCATTCACATCAGGAAAGGTAAATTAAATGGAAAATAACAGCCGCACTATGCCCCATATAAGGCGGACAACTCATATTATGAAGTTTGCTCATCGCAATAGCTTCGACTTTCACTTCTTCAATGCCCGTTAGTCTACCGACTAAGGGCACTTCAGCGTACAGGTCTTCCTGACTCTCTGTATTACAGGCATATGCCTGTATTCCGCAGTGCTCATTCTCTGTTAACCCTTGTATTATCAGCCACCGGACTGGTAAGGGTTTCTGCATTCTGAAAAAAGCAATCTACCTGATTTATTTATCAGCGGGGTAACTTTGCTTTTTTCCGGCACGATCGATTTCTCATTCGAGAAATTGAGGACCTGCTATTACCTAAAATAAAGAGATGAAAAATGTCAAAATTAAAAATTGCGGTTAGTGATTCTTGCCCGGACTGTTTTACCACGCAGCGAGAATGTATCTACATTAATGAAAGTCGTAATATCGATGTGGCGGCAATAGTTTTATCGCTCAACGATGTTACATGCGGAAAACTCGATGAAATCGATGCCACGGGTTATGGCATCCCGGTATTTATTGCTACTGAAAATCAAGAACGTGTACCCGCAGAGTATTTGCCCCGTATTTCGGGTGTCTTTGAGAATTGCGAATCGCGACGAGAATTTTATGGTCGCCAGTTAGAAACCGCTGCCAGCCATTATGAAACTCAACTGCGCCCACCTTTCTTCCGCGCACTGGTCGATTATGTCAATCAAGGTAACAGCGCGTTTGATTGCCCTGGTCATCAGGGCGGCGAATTTTTCCGTCGCCATCCGGCGGGGAATCAGTTTGTGGAATACTTTGGTGAGGCGCTGTTCCGTGCCGACTTGTGCAACGCCGACGTAGCGATGGGCGATCTGCTGATTCACGAAGGCGCGCCATGCATTGCACAGCAACATGCGGCAAAAGTGTTTAATGCCGATAAAACCTACTTCGTTTTAAATGGCACTTCATCTTCTAACAAAGTGGTTTTAAACGCCCTGCTAACACCGGGTGATCTGGTGCTGTTTGACCGCAATAACCACAAATCTAACCACCACGGAGCGTTGCTACAGGCTGGTGCAACACCGGTTTATCTGGAAACCACACGTAACCCGTATGGCTTTATCGGTGGCATTGATGCGCACTGTTTTGAAGAAAGTTACCTGCGTGAGCTGATCGCGGAAGTCGCACCGCAGCGGGCAAAAGAGGCTCGTCCTTTCCGCCTCGCTGTGATTCAGTTAGGCACCTACGACGGTACGATTTATAACGCCCGCCAGGTGGTGGATAAAATTGGTCATCTGTGTGACTACATCCTGTTTGACTCAGCATGGGTCGGCTATGAACAGTTTATTCCGATGATGGCGGACTGTTCGCCGCTGTTGCTGGATCTTAATGAGAACGATCCGGGTATTCTGGTTACGCAATCTGTGCATAAACAACAGGCTGGTTTTTCTCAGACTTCACAAATTCATAAAAAAGACAGCCACATCAAAGGGCAACAGCGTTATGTACCGCACAAACGCATGAACAACGCCTTTATGATGCATGCCTCCACCAGCCCGTTCTATCCGCTGTTTGCCGCACTGGATATCAACGCCAAAATGCATGAAGGTGTCAGCGGTCGTAATATGTGGATGGATTGTGTGGTAAATGGCATTAATGCCCGCAAACTGATCCTCGATAACTGTCAGCATATTCGTCCGTTCGTACCTGAACTAGTGGATGGTAAACCCTGGCAGTCGTATGAAACAGCGCAAATTGCGGTTGATCTGCGCTTCTTCCAGTTTGTACCAGGGGAACACTGGCATTCTTTTGAAGGCTATGCAGAGAATCAATACTTTGTCGATCCATGCAAACTGTTGCTGACAACCCCAGGTATTGATGCACGTAACGGCGAATATGAAGCGTTCGGTGTACCCGCGACGATTCTTGCTAACTTCCTGCGCGAAAATGGCGTAGTGCCGGAAAAATGCGATCTTAACTCCATCCTCTTCCTGCTGACTCCGGCAGAAGATATGGCCAAACTTCAGCAACTTGTTGCCCTGCTGGTACGCTTCGAAAAACTGCTTGAGTCCGACGCGCCATTAGCAGAAGTGCTGCCTTCCATCTACAAACAGCATGAAGAGCGCTACGCCGGTTATACCCTTCGTCAGTTGTGCCAGGAAATGCATGATTTGTATGCCCGTCACAACGTGAAACAACTGCAAAAAGAGATGTTCCGTAAGGAACACTTCCCACGCGTAAGCATGAATCCACAAGAAGCCAACTACGCCTATTTACGCGGTGAAGTGGAGCTGGTTCGTCTGCCGGATGCCGAAGGCCGTATCGCTGCCGAAGGTGCGCTTCCTTATCCTCCGGGTGTGCTGTGTGTTGTTCCGGGTGAAATCTGGGGTGGTGCTGTTTTGCGTTACTTCAGCGCTCTGGAAGAAGGGATCAACCTGCTGCCAGGTTTTGCACCGGAGCTGCAGGGTGTCTATATCGAAGAACATGATGGTCGTAAGCAAGTTTGGTGCTATGTCATCAAGCCTCGTGATGCGCAAAGCACCCTGTTGAAAGGGGAAAAATTATGAGTCAGGCTAAATCGAACAAAATGGGCGTCGTTCAGTTAACCATACTGACGATGGTCAACATGATGGGCTCCGGTATCATCATGCTGCCGACAAAGCTTGCCGAAGTCGGGACAATCTCAATTATCTCCTGGCTGGTGACAGCCGTAGGCTCAATGGCACTGGCATGGGCATTCGCAAAATGCGGTATGTTCAGCCGTAAATCAGGCGGTATGGGCGGTTATGCCGAGTATGCTTTCGGTAAATCCGGTAACTTTATGGCGAACTATACCTACGGCGTCTCACTGCTGATTGCTAACGTCGCGATTGCTATTTCGGCGGTTGGTTACGGCACCGAACTGCTCGGCGCGAGTTTGTCGCCAGTGCAGATTGGTCTTGCGACCATCGGGGTGCTGTGGATTTGTACCGTGGCTAACTTTGGTGGTGCGCGCATTACCGGGCAAATCAGTAGCATTACTGTGTGGGGGGTCATTATTCCGGTGGTAGGCCTGTGCATTATCGGCTGGTTCTGGTTTAGCCCGACGCTTTACGTTGATTCCTGGAATCCGCATCATGCACCGTTCTTCAGTGCGGTAGGTTCTTCCATCGCTATGACGCTGTGGGCTTTTCTTGGTCTGGAGTCTGCGTGTGCGAATACTGATGTAGTGGAAAACCCGGAACGTAATGTGCCAATCGCGGTACTCGGCGGTACGTTAGGTGCGGCGGTGATTTATATCGTCTCCACCAACGTGATTGCCGGGATTGTGCCAAATATGGAGCTGGCAAATTCAACGGCACCATTTGGCCTGGCCTTCGCACAGATGTTCACGCCAGAAGTGGGTAAAGTCATTATGGCGCTGATGGTGATGTCCTGCTGCGGTTCGCTGCTTGGCTGGCAGTTCACCATTGCCCAGGTGTTTAAATCTTCATCTGATGAAGGCTACTTCCCTAAAATTTTCTCCCGTGTAACCAAAGTGGATGCACCGGTGCAGGGAATGTTGACCATTGTGATTATCCAGAGCGGGTTGGCGCTGATGACGATTAGCCCGTCGCTAAACAGTCAGTTCAACGTGCTGGTTAACCTGGCCGTGGTGACCAATATCATTCCGTATATTCTGTCAATGGCGGCATTAGTCATTATTCAGAAGGTCGCTAATGTGCCCCCCTCAAAAGCGAAAGTTGCAAACTTTGTTGCTTTTGTTGGCGCGATGTACAGTTTCTATGCGCTGTACTCATCCGGGGAAGAAGCCATGCTGTACGGTTCCATCGTGACCTTCCTTGGTTGGACACTGTATGGTCTGGTATCACCACGCTTTGAACTGAAAAATAAACACTGTTAATAAAACAAAGTAAAAAAGGGTGATTGAATGATCGCCCTTTCTGTTTGTTGGCAAATAGTTCGTTATTTATGCCGCATCCGGCAGATGTAGGGTCTAAACGCGATCGAACACAGCAACTATTTGCGTAATTATATGGGGCATCTGCGACAAAAACTGGAACAGGATCCGGCCCGGCCTCGCCATTTTATTACTGAAACCGGTATTGGGTATCGGTTTATGCTTTGAAAAAAGTGGCAATGTATGGATAAAGTCATTTTTTATTCAAATATAAGGAACTTAATATTTAAAAAATGTTCCATACAATTCCTCATCATAAATGACACCGTAGCACACAAGGAGCAAGTAGCGATGCGTGAAATGAATCAGTTAGTAAATACTGAAGATTCAGCCTGGCCAATAATCCAGAACTGGTTAAAAGACGCCACAAACCATACCGAACTCTTACCGGTTAATAAAGATTTAGCCGAAACCGCACTTTATCAATTACAGGTGACAACAAAATCACCGATGGGTGCGCTTGTCTATGGCTCCGGAGGTCTGCTGATTGATAATGGTTGGTTACGCATAGCAGGATCTGGTCACCCCCGGTTGCCACGAGATCCAGTAAGTTGGACACAACGCCCTGAATTCGCAGGCGTGCGGGCTTTACCCATCGCTGACGATGTCGCAGGGGGAATTTTTGCTCTTAATGGTGGCGATCTTGGGGAAGATACTGGCTGCGTTTATTATTTTGCGCCAGATACGCTGAATTGGGAAAGTCTGGAAGTTGGATATTCTGAGTTTCTTCAGTGGGCATTATCCGGTGATTTAGATACCTTCTATGAAAATGTACGATGGCAGCAATGGCGAGAAGACGTAATAAAATTATCGGCAACGGAAGCCTTCACGTTCTACCCTTTCTTATGGGTACAAAGTGAAGAAGCAAGAACAAGAAAAGTTATTTCGCTTACTGAACTCTGGGAAATGCAGTATCAAATGAAAGAAACATTCACGCAATAAGACATGTTCAGGTCCGGGTTTCATTCCCGGACTCACTATTTTAATGTGTATTTATCGCTTTCAATTCTTGCTGGCAATTTTCTGACTGGCAGCGTCGTAACTCAATAATCCCGACATGCATCATCGAGCCAAAAAATCCGCTTTCGCTGACATAATCCTCATTGACTATCGGTCGAGTGCCGGGCTTGCCCTGGCAAACCCGCATAAAAAATGAGGTGTAGCATTGCCAACCGGGATTTAAACCGACCTTTTCTTGTGCTGACATATTATGAAGATAAGTAAGTTCTTTTTCGTTCCCGCCTGACAACTGCCAGCGGCGGGTATTATCAGGTAAGTTATCACCACGGCAATTTGTCTTACACCGGGAAGGTGCAATATTTACCGCAATGCTACCCGTTAATCCTCTGGTTTTATCTTTAGGGGTCAGTAACCAGTCGCCAGCTAATGATGATTGTTCAGGTTGGGCGCATGCAGTCAGCAGTAATGTGGCGGTAATTAGTGACACTATGACGACCAGACTCCTGTTGGTCTTCATTGGGATTTCCTTGAGCTACTCAGTTTGTTGACAAAGTGTTCGTTGTTTTTGCCGGATGCGGCGTGAACGCCTTATCCGGCCTACAAAATCGCTTAAATTCAATATATTGCACCATCCTCGTAGGCCTGATAAGCGTAGCGCATCAGGCAATTCTGTGTTTGTCATACGTAAAAAAGGGCGATCTTGCGACCGCCCTTTTTTTATTAAATGTGTTTACGCGTTTTTCAGAACTTCGCTAACAATCTCAACCGCTTCTTTCTCAATCTGCTTGCGATGTTCTTCACCGAGGAAGCTTTCGCAGTAGATCTTATATGCGTCTTCCGTGCCTGACGGACGCGCGGCGAACCAGCCGTTGTCAGTCATCACTTTCAGACCGCCAATAGAAGCACCGTTGCCCGGAGCAGCAGTCAGGCGCGCGGTGATCGGGTCACCTGCCAGGGTGCTGGCGCTCACCATTTCCGGAGACAGCTTAGACAGCGCCGCTTTTTGTGCGGAAGTCGCAGCTGCCTGCAAACGGTTGTAGCTCGGCGCACCAAAGCGTTTTGCCAGTTCGTTGTAGTGTTCCTGCGGGTTCTTACCGGTGACAGCGGTGATTTCCGCCGCCAGCAGACACATGATGATGCCGTCTTTGTCGGTGGACCACGGCGTGCCGTCGAAACGCAGGAAGGAAGCCCCTGCGCTCTCTTCGCCGCCAAAGCCGAAGCTGCCGTCGAACAGACCATCAACAAACCATTTGAAACCTACCGGGACTTCTACCAGCTTACGACCCAAGTCATTGACCACACGGTCGATCATCGCAGAAGAAACCAGCGTTTTACCAACGGCAACATCTTTGCCCCACTGCGGACGATGCTGGAACAGGTAATTGATCGCCACCGCCAGGTAGTGGTTCGGATTCATCAAACCTGCCGGAGTGACGATACCGTGACGGTCATAATCCGGGTCGTTAGCAAACGCCAGATCGAACTTATCACGCAGTGCCAGCAGGCCCGCCATCGCACACTCGGAGGAGCAGTCCATACGGATCGCGCCGTCTTTATCAAGGTGCATAAAGCGGAAGGTTTGATCGACCTGATCGTTAACGATAGTCAGGTTGAGGTTGTAATACTCGCCAATACGCTTCCAGTATTCGATACCGGAACCGCCCAGCGGATCAACGCCAAGCGTCAGGCCCGCTTTCTGAATCGCCGCCATATCAACGATATCGGCCAGCCCTTCCACGAACGGCTGCACCAGATCCTGCTCTTTCACATGACCGGATGCCATCGCTTCGTCGAGGGAGATACGCTTCACGCCTTTCAGGCCATCGGCCAGCAGTGCGTTGGCCCTGTCTTCCACCACTTTGGTGACGTTGGTATCAGCCGGGCCACCATTTGGCGGATTGTACTTGATACCACCATCTTCCGGCGGGTTATGGGACGGTGTAATCACGATACCGTCTGCCAGCGGGCCACCTTTTTTATTGTGAACCAGGATGGCATTGGAAACGGCAGGCGTCGGGGTGAAGCCATTGTTTTCCTGCACAATAACATCTACGCCGTTCGCTGCCAGCACTTCCAGAACGGAAATAAATGCAGGTTCGGACAGGGCGTGAGTATCTTTACCCACATAGCAAGGGCCAGTGATACCGTTTTTCGCACGTTCTTCAGCAATTGCCTGAGCGATCGCCAGAATGTGCGGCTCGTTAAAGCTGTGGCGCGCTGCACTGCCACGGTGACCGGAAGTACCGAATTTCACCGCGTGCTCCGCATTCCCTGCTTCTGGTTTCAGTACATAATATTGCGCCGTCAGTTGGGCGACGTTAATCAAATCACTCTGTTGTGCAGGTTGGCCTGCACGATTGTGGATTGCCATTGCTTTGTCCTTTGTCTGCAACGTTTTAGATAGTTCCGCAAACCTTCTCAATCAATTCCGCCGGGAATTGCATCGACTGCATGATGTGTTCGATCATGCTGCATTTACGGCCGGTGTTGGTGTTGGTGATCACCCAATACGGCGTGCCTGGCACATGTTTCGGCTTGGTCTGATTACCATTTTTCAGCAGCGTTTGTTCATCTGCCGCAAAGTAAACGCGTGTACGACCGTGCAACGATTCCGTTGCTTCGGCAAACGCCTGGGCGTCAAGAGAATATAGTGTAGACAACAGCAGCATAAAGCGATTGACCGCTCGCTTTTGCTCTGCGTATTCGTCCGAAAGCAGAAGTTCACGCATTGCGCGAACCTTGTCTTTAATCGTTTTGACCGGCTTCGCTTCGACGATAGCAGGTGACGCAACGCGAACCTCTTTCGTCACCGGAGCAGCAGGCTGTGATGCGGCGGAAAATTTCAACATACGCCGTAAAATGTCGGATGCGCT
>OGKA01001676.1_pt1 | contig 16522 bp, 12 predicted proteins | sample 1572211 | NCBI WGS metagenome assembly OGKA01 (sample SAMEA2582125, study PRJEB24529) | metagenome | biome: Human gut stool | place: China | collected 2011 | reverse complement strand
CAAGAGTAAACTCCACCGCCCTTTGGAGAAGTGGAATTTAAATTTTCATTTTAGGGGCGGCCTTCCAGAAATTTCCTCTCTTGCCTTTTTCCCTCTCCTGTGCTACAATCCATAACGGTTAACGGAATGCAGCATGAGGGGGAGCGCCCTGATGCTGCGGTCAATTCAATCACTTGATGACGAAGACCAGATTGCGAGGGAGTCCGTGTTCCGGGCTGAGAGGATCCCAGAAAGGATCGACCGTCCCATGCCGCGGATCCATGTCCGCGGCTTGTCAGCATTCTGCCTGAAAGTCATTTTTACGGCATGCTGCAGAAAGCATGCCTTTTTCTTTATCCGCCTGTTTCTTCCGGATTCATGGCAGCTGAATGCGTTCTATTTCTTATTCGGAACGATCACGCTCTCACAGTGTCCTGACCATTAGCGGATATTGAAACTATTTCACCGTATTTCCCGGTGTCCCATTCTTTCAGCAGAAAATATATTCTGCCCTGACGGGCTATGGAGGTATTATATTATGAGAAAATTTGTTGTACCGGCTCTCTCCCTGGCGCTCTGCCTCGGACTCACTGCAGGATGTTCTTCCAAAACGGACGCACCGGCTGCTTCCACAGGGGAGACCACAGCTGCCGCTTCTGCGGAAAGCACTTCTGAAGCAGCCGCTTCCGCAGAGACAAAATCCATCGATTCCTTAAAGATCGCTTTCTCCCCGTACGCGGACGCAGATACGATCACGACAGCAACAGAGCCGTTAGAGAACCTTTTAAAAGAGACACTGCTTGAAAAAGGCTATGATGTCAAAGACATCGACATGACCGTCGGAACAAGCTACACCGCTGTCGGTGAGGCACTGAGCGCAGGAAGCGCTGATATCGGATTTATCTCCGGAGGAAACTATGTCCTGTTCTCCGATGACTGCGACGTTCTCCTCACGGCTCTCCGCTACGCCATCAACAAGGACTCCGAGGATCCGAAGGAATGGAACGACGGCACCATCGAGGAAAACACAGACAAAATGAGCACATATTACCGCTCCATCATTCTCGCGGGACCGAGTGAAAAAGGTCAGGAGCTCTTGGCAAAGGTCAACAACGGCGAGGAACTTACCTGGGATGACTTAAACAGCGCCACCTGGGCAGTCATGGGACCGACCTCCGCGTCCGGCTACATTTATCCGTCCTTATGGTTAAACGAGCGCTACGGAAAGACCATCGCTGACCTCGCAAATGCGGTCCAGTCCGATTCCTACACCACCTCCCTTGCACGCCTCGCCTCCGGACAGGCAGACCTCATGGTCTCCTACGGCCATATCCGCACAAAATATGCGCCGGACTGGAAAGAGAAATTCGGCGGCACCGATGATATGGTAAAGCAGACAGGCATCATCGGCGTCACAGAGGGAATCTACAACGATATGATCGCATACAGCAAAACTTCCGACCTTATGCAGGACGCTGACTTCCGTCAGGCTCTCGGCGATTCCTTCATCGAGATCGCAGGAACTGATGAAGGCAAAGACATCATCAAAGTCTTCAGTCAGGTCGGCTACGAGTGGGGCGATGACGCGAACTATGACGGGGAACGCGCCGCACAGGAAATGTTAAAGTCTATGAACTAAACAGATCCCTATTTTTTCCTGATTCATTATTTGTAAGGCAGGTATCTTCATGGAAATCGTTCTTCAGAACATTGGAAAACAATTTAAAAACGGGACACGCGCCCTGGACCATGTAACCTTTACCATCCCCCAGGGCGAGTTCGTCTCCGTGATCGGTCCGTCCGGAGCTGGAAAAACCACCCTGTTCCGGATCTTAAACGGCATGGAGACGCCGGGGGACGGGGCTGTCCTTTTTGATGGCAGCGACATAGCGTCCATGTCCGGAACCGCCAGGAAGAATGTAAAGAGATCCATCGGCACCATCTATCAGGATTTCTGTCTCGTGGAAAATTCCACCTGCCTTGCAAATGTGCTCACTGCCTGTCTGCCGGATATGGGATTTTTCCCCGCTGTGTTCGGAATCTACGGAAAAAAGCGCCGGGCAGAAGCACTGAAATTTCTTGACCGCGTGGGACTCTTGGAAAAATCAGAAGAACCGGTAAAAAATCTCTCCGGTGGTCAGAAACAGCGCGCCGCCATCGCGAGAGCCCTCATGCGTCATCCAAAAATCCTGCTGGCTGATGAGCCCGCCGCCTCCTTGGATCCGGTCACCGGGCGGCAGATCCTGACACTTTTAAAGGGGATTCAGGAAAAGGATGGCGTCACGATTCTTATGAACAGCCATAACCTTGAATTTTCTCAGGAGTTTTCCGACCGGATCATCGGGCTGAGGGACGGAAATGTGGTTTTTGATGGAACGCCATCGGAAATGAATGAGGAAATCTTGAGAAACATTTATCTCAGTCTCGAAGACTCCCACCTATCTTAGGTTATGAATAATAGAACTCTGCTATTTATGCATTTATCCGTCCCAACGGATCCTTGCAGAGAAGCATTTCAGAGGAGGAAGCAATCCATGTACAGAAATCGAAAAAATTATATAAAACCTGCCGGCTGGATCCTCTTCCTTCTCTGCTTTTACGCCGCCGCGTCCTTCACCGGATGTGATCCGGCTCTTTTTGTTTCAAGGAGCTCCCATCTTTCAGATCTGGCGGCCGACATGATGCGGCCGGATCTCTCCTTTTTTCCAAAGATCCTGCTGCCGCTCTTTTACACGATTCAGATGTCCGTTACTGGTACCGTAACAGGATCCGCTCTGGCACTGATCGTTTCCCCTTTCGGCGCTGTGTCCCTGCATTTTCCGTCCTGGGCAAGGCGTTTGCTGCGTCTCCTGATCCAGATACTCCGGTCTTTTCCGGCGCTGATCCTGGCGCTCGCCGCGACCTTTCTCTTCGGACTCGGAACCTTTGCTGGAACCTTCGCGATCACGCTCTACACCTTTGCGATCATGACGAAGCTCACCTACGAGGATGCGGAACATACGGACACAGCCCCCTATCAGGCCCTTATCTCTATGGGCTGCGCCCGTTTCCCGGCATTTATCCATGCCGTCCTGCCGGAGATTTTGCCCGCGTTTCTGACAAACGCCCTGTACCTCTTTGAGACGAATGTGCGGCACAGCTCCATTCTCGGATACGTAGGGGCAGGCGGAATCGGTCTGATTTTAAATGAAAAGATCTCCTGGCGGGAGTTCCACAAGGTCGGAACGATCCTGCTGCTGCTCTTTCTCACCGTCTGTGTCATCGAATCCGCGAACCGGTATTTTACAGCTGTGATCCACAGCGGACAGATCGCAGAACTTTTTTCAGGCAGAAAGGACTTGTCCAAAAAGACCCGTATCTCTGGACGGATGATCCTTTTCGGTTTTGCAGTGCTCTTCCTCTTCTGCCTTGCGGCCCAGACTCCGCCGGATTTTTCAAGGACAAGTGCCGCTGCCTTAAAAAGTATGGCAGCCGGACTCACGCATCCGGACTGGAGCTTCTTTTTCTCCACAGAGAAAGACGGGCTCGGCTGTCTGCTTCTTGAGACCATCTGCATTGCCATTGTCGGAACAGCCATCGGTGCTTTCCTTGCCGCACCCCTTGCCTTTCTCAACACAAGACGCTTTGTCCCGGCGCCGGCCGCTTTTTTCTTTAACCTGATCATCATGGCGATCCGGTCGATCCCGTTCCTGATCTACGGACTGATCTTTATCCGGGTCTCCGGTCCCGGCGCCTTCACAGGTGTCCTGACGTTAGCTGTCTGCAGCATCGGACTTCTCACAAAGCGCTTCACCGAATGTCTGGAGGCCATTGATTCCGGCCCGTACCGGGCACTCCTCACCATGGGTGTCCACCCTGTTCCAGCCGTCTTCCACAGCGTTCTCCCGCAGATCGCTCCGGCGTTCTGCTCCGCCGTCCTCTACCGTTTTGACGTCAATATCCGTGAGGCGTCCGTCCTCGGCCTCGTGGGCGCAGGCGGGATCGGCGCACCGCTTATCTTCGCGATGAACCAGTACGACTGGAATAAGGCTGGAGCGATCCTTTTGGGACTGATTCTGCTTGTGTGGGGCGTGGATCTTCTGTCTTCACGCAGATAAATTCAAGTTTTTATTTTACTTCAAACTTCGCCCCGTGCTCCAGCTCATCCCCATCCATATGATAGATCGCGTCAATAATATAATTCCGGTACGTTGCATTCCCATCCTGCGGTGTCAGCCGTTCATGGGCGATCTCCCCCGCGAGTCCCATGGCGCAGACTGCCGCTGCTGCCGCCTCGAGCGGATGATCCTGATTTGCAGTCACAAATGCGGCTGTAAGAGCAGAAAGCTGGCAGCCGGTTCCCGTGATGGAGGACATCATCGGATGGCCATTGTAAATACAGTACGCTTTTTTTGCGTCCGCCACGATATCAATAGCGCCTGTGACCGCGATCACAGCCCCTGTCCTCTCCGCAAATTTCTTCACGAATGCCACCGCCTCGTCAAGGTTATCTTCGGTTACACGGTCTGCGATATCCGCATCCACACCCTTTGTGGTCCCTGTTCCCACCACAAGCGTCTTGATCTCAGAGATATTTCCGCGGATCACGGTGAATTTTACCGTTTTTAAGAGTTCGTTAGCCGTCGATGTCCGGAGTGTCGATGCCCCGACGCCCACCGGATCCAGCACTGCCGGGTGTCCCAGCTCATTGGCCCGCTTTCCCGCGATCTTCATGGACTCGATGGTGCGACTGTTCAGCGTACCGATATTGATATTGAGGCCTGCGCAGATCGTCTGGATCTCCGCGACCTCCTCTTTGTCGTCCGCCATGATCGGGGAAGCCCCGCAGGCCAGAACCATGTTCGCGCAGTCATTGACCGTCACATAGTTCGTAATATTATGGATCAGCGGGTTCTTCTCCCGCACCTGATCAAACATCTGTTTTAACATGCTTCTCTCCTCTACTGTCCCATTGCTTCCTGCATACCTGCAAGGATATTGGCTTTCTTTAAGCTGTAGATCAGCACACCGCTGATCACTGCACCTCCGGCAGTTGAAACAAGGAACGGGATCACATATGCGTAAAATGCCAGACCTGCCGCACTCTTTCCCATAAGGAAGATCGCTACCGGATAGGCCGTGAGTCCGCCAAGAACCGATGTTCCAAATACCTCACCGATCAGTGTCGCCGGAATATTCTGTGTCTTCTGATACACAAACCCGCAGATCAGCGCGCCGAACATACTGCCCGGGAATGCCATCAGGCTTCCAAGTCCCAGAAGATTCCGGATCAGCGCCGCCGTGAATGCCGCACCCAGTCCGTACCCCGGTCCTAAGAGGACTGCACAGAGAATATTCACCATATGCTGTACCGGAGAACACTTGCTTCCGAATACCGGAAATGAAAATAAGCTTCCTGCCACTGCGACAGCACAGAAAACGGCTGCTACCGCTAATTTTTTCGTATTTGTCTGTTTCATGTCTTATTCCGCGTGACCGGTCCTTCCTTCGGACCGTCACACATTCCTCCTTTGAAAATTTTCCGCAGCCGCAAAGCTCCTCTGTGCAGCCGCATTTTTAGGAAACGTCTGTACGACAACAGCGCTTCCACAGGCAAAGTACCATGTACTCCACATAAAAATGTACAGTTCCCCTCTCCGGATCACTGTATGGAAGGCGGTCGATGCTTACTGGCATCCTCTCACGCCGGAACACGGCTTCCCATCGCTGATCTCATACATGGCCCAGGGCGCTCCCCCTCGGCCCGCCGCCTGCTGGCGGATCCCGTTTCCTCCTTTCTCAAAGTATGGTTTTTGTTACTGTTTGCGCAGGGCTTGAACAGTAACTGGTTTTTTCTGCCACCTGTTCCGGAAACACACTGCTCCTGACTTTTTAAGTCAGATGACAGCAAAACAGGAGACACCCCTCGCGGCACGTCCCCTGTAAAAATTCATATCATGACTTCCTACGGCGGCATTATCCGCATCAGGTTAAAGGGTCGAAGTTCGATTACTTCCTCTCAGCCCGCCAACGAGCTCCCCTGTTTTTTGTAAGACTTATTATAGCGCATCTTTGAAAATTTGCAAGTAAAGAATTTCCTATTTTTCTTTTTCCTTCTTTATCCGCACATCCTGATCCATCTGCGCTTTCGCCTTTCTCGCAACCTTCCCGGCCGTGCTCATCGTACTGCCCCGGACGATCATTCCATTCCCAAAACGCCTGCGGATATCGTCGAACGCCTCATCTGCTTTCTTCTGTTTTTCCCGCTCCTCGGGATTCTCAAACAGGGAGATCTGTCTGAAATCATCCGTTGTAAGATCCGTCAACGCCATTCCGATCAGCCGCAGAGGCTCACACTTCCAACATTCATATAACAGCTTTTTCACCTGGGCAAAGATCTCCTCCGTCACATCCGTGGGATCCTCAAACGCTCTCTGATGTGACCTTGTCTTAAAATCCAGTGTCCGATAGGTCACCGCCACACAGCTGCACTTTTTCCCGTCCCTGCGCATCCTTGCAGCCACCACATCACACTGGGCAAGCAGAAGTGCCAGTGCCTGCTCATACGTCACAAGATCCTCTTCCACGGTCGTCTCCGCGCTGTAGCCCTTCGCTTCCTCCCGCTCCGCACGCACCGGGGAATCGTCGATGCCATTGGCATACCGGTAAAGCTGATGCCCGGCCTTTTCTCCCAGGATCCGCCTGATCTCCGCCTCCCCGCTCCGCGCCATATCTCCGATGGTCTTAATTCCTTCCTGTAAAAGTCTCTGCTCCGATGCCTTTCCAAGAAACAGAAGATCCCGCACAGGAAGCGGCCACATTTTTTCCGGGATCTCGGACGGAAACAGCGTATGTACCTTATCCGGCTTTTCAAAATCCGATGCCATTTTCGCCAAAAGCTTATTCGTTCCGATCCCGACATTCACCGTAAAGCCGAGCTCATCCCGGATCTTATCCTTGATCTCGTGGGCCACCGCCACCGGATCCGGGTAGATCAGATGGGTACCGGTCATATCGAGAAACACCTCGTCGATCGAAAACGATTCCATCGCAGGCGCATAGGACGCGCAGATCTCCTTAAACGCCCGGGAACATCTCTGGTACAGCGCAAAATCCCCCGGCACGCACACGAGATCCGGACATTTCCGCAACGCCAGAGCCACAGGTTCCCCTGTCGTCACCCCATATTTTTTCGCCGGGATCGATTTCGCCACAACGATGCTGCGTCTTAGCTTCGGGTCCCCGCCGATACAGGACGGGATCTCCCGAAGATCCGGCAGCCCCTCCTTTACGCGCTTCGCCGCCTCCCAGGAGAGGAAGGCGCTGTTCACATCCACATGAAATATCAACCGTTCCATACTGTTTTCCTCATACCAGAGCTTTCTAAGACTTCTGTCTCCTCATTCGGTCAGGCACTTCAAAGGAAACCTTTCTATAATCATGCCTCAGCTCATCCTGCCGCACTGCCTGCTCACACGCTTTTTTCTCTCATGATCCAGAAAAACGTGCATGTAAATATAATTCCCTTTACGATCGACGTGGACGTAAGCGCCCACCAGATTCCGTCAAGCCCCATGATACCGCTAAGAACGATGGCAAGCGGGATTCTGGCACCCGTGAACACAATACTGATCACGCTGCAGAGTCTTGTTCTTCCGAGTCCAGACAGTGCTCCGATCGTCGTCAGCTCCACGCACATAAATGCCTCGCTGAATCCAATGATCACGAGATAGCCCACAGCTGTCGCAACCGCCTTCGGCTCATGAAAGAAGATATCCGCGATCGCATTTGGGAAACAGATAAATACGGCAGAGACCAGCACTCCCCAGATTCCGACCGTCCACAGGGATACCTGATATCCTTTCCGGACGCGTTCTCTCTCCCCTGCCCCATAGTTCTGGGCCACAAACGCGTTTAACGCCGCCGCGAAGCCATCAGCCGTATTCCAGGAGATCGATTCGATCTGACCGCCAACTCTCTGCGTTGCCACTGCCTCCGCACCGTATCCGGACACCATTCGCGTCAGGATCATGGAAATTCCGCAGTACGCCATGCCCTGGAGCGCGGTTGGAATTCCGATCCTGCAGATTCCCCTCAAAAATTCAACAGGGATCTTCGCAAAGAGCCGGGTTCCTTTTAACACATTCTCCTTCTTCCGCGCAATGATCCCAAGAATCATGATACTCATTACGATCGCCTGAGCTGTCACCGTAGCGATCGCTGCCCCGGTCACACCAAGTCTCGGAAATGGTCCCGGTCCGAGGATCAGGACCGGATCCAGGATCATGTTTGTCACGAGTCCGATCAGATTTGCCATAAACGGCGTTTTTGAGTCTCCCTGAGCCGTATAGAGTCCCGTGAGTGTCAATGTCAAAAATGAAAATACGATCAGTCCGCAGGCGATCTTTGTGTAAGCCAGCGCTGCCGCCTGGGCCTCCGCATCCTCAAGTCTGAAAAATCCCACCATCTGATTGACAAATATGAGACAGAGGACCGCATACGCGATTCCCATTGCCGCTGAAAGCTGCACTGCCGCCTGAGCAAATCCGTGGGCTTTTTCCCGGTCCCCGCGCCCGATACATTGTGCCACCTGAACCTGTCCGCCCATTCTCGCCATGGACGCCAGCCCCTGCGAAAGCCAGGTAAACATTCCCCCGACGCCGACTCCCGCTACTGCCTTTGATCCCAGAAGACCGATCCATGCCATATCCGTAATGTTGTAAAGCGTCCCCAGAAATGCCGATGCCATGATCGGGATAGCGAGCTTCACCAGGGTCTTCATGATAGGTCCCTTTGTTAAACTTCCTTCCATACCCCAAATTCCTCATATATTTTTTTGATTGTCCAGTATTTCTATTATAGCTGATTTCTTCTGCGATGCAAACATATCTTTTCCTTGTTTACATTCTACCATATCTCTCAATGTACAGCAAACACTAGTTCTGTATCTTGATAAAAATTTTGGCACACCTGACTCATCAAAGTAACGAGAACGCGGTGTGCCATTTTTCCCTTTATATATGTGTTTTTTCTGATACTACGGACGCCTGATTCAGATTCTTCTGCAACATGGCAATCAATTCCTCAATAACGATTGGCTTGGATAAGAATCCATCCATGCCGCATTCCAGCGCTTTCTTTCTGTCTTCATCAAACGCATTTGCAGTCATGGCAAGAATTGTAATCCCCGCCAGTGCCGGATCATCCAGAGCACGGATCGCCTTAGTGGCTTCATATCCATTCATTACCGGCATCTGTACATCCATCAGCACCAGATGATAATCGCCCGGCTTCGAATTCTTAACCTTCTCCACTGTTTCTGCCCCATTTTCTGCAGTATCAACCAGGAAGCCATATTCATTAAGAAGCTCCACCGCAATTTCACTGTTCAGTTCATTGTCTTCCGCAAGCAGTATACATTTTCCTCTGAAATCTGAGCCTGCCGTCGGAAGAATTGACTTCTCCGGCTCGTCCTGGCTCTGACCGATAACAGTCATCAAAGTCTCTCTGATATCTGACATAAACAGAGGTTTCGCGCAGAATGCAGTTACCCCTGCTTCTCTGGCTTCCACTTCAATATCTGACCAATCATAAGCCGTCAGGATAATGATCGGCGTATCATCTCCAAGACTACGGATCTGTCTGGTAACCTCAATGCCATTCATATCCGGCAGCCGCCAGTCGATAATATAAGCATGGAATGCATCCCCAAGCTCCATAGACTGCCGTGCACGGAGGACGGCCTCCTTACCGGAAAGTGTCCATTCTGAACGCATTCCAACCTTCACCAGCATCTTTGTCACACTGTCACAGGTATTAAAATCGTCGTCTGCAACCAATGCCTTAAGACCTTCCAGCTCTGCAATCTTCTCTATACGGTGATTCCCGGACTGGATCCGGAATGGCAGACGGACAATAAATTCGGTGCCTTTCCCCTGTTCGGTCTGAACCTCAATGGTGCCGCCCATCATATCCACGATATTCTTGGTAATGGCCATGCCAAGTCCTGTACCCTGAGTCCTGCTCACAGTGGAAGTCCGCTCCCGCTCAAAAGGAGAAAAGAGCTTCTGTACAAATTCCTGGCTCATGCCGATTCCATTATCCTTTACCCGGATCTCGTACAGTTCACTGCCTCTTTGGAGTCCCGGGAACTGTTTCAGCCGGACAGAAACAGTTCCGCCTGCAGGAGTAAACTTGATCGCATTAGACAAAAGATTCAGCAGCACCTGATTTAAACGTGTCCTGTCACAATAGACATCCTCATTGGTAATATCCATTGCATCCATATAAAGATCCAGCTGTTTCGCATGGACCTGCCCGCTGATAATGGTCTTCAGATCATGAAGCACATCCGACAGACTGACCTCCGTTTCTTCCAGATGGAGCTTTCCGCTCTCGATCCGGCTCATATCCAGGATATCATTGATCAGTGAAAGCAGATGGTTACTGGAAGAAAGGATCTTACCCAGATAATCCCGAACCCTGTTTTTGTCATCAATATTGCTTACAGCCAGTGTAGTAAAGCCGATGATCGCATTCATTGGTGTCCGGATATCATGAGACATGTTGGAAAGGAACGTACTCTTTGCCCTATTTGCAGTCTCCGCCGCACGTACTGCCTCAGAAAGTGCGCGGTTCATTTTCCTGTCCGAGGTACGGTCCGACATAACCAGGATATATTTCTTTTTCCCATTTACCTCACTGCCCATTGCAATATTATGGAACCAGCGTTTTTCCCCCGTTTTCTGATGAACATATTCAAAATCCCATTCTTTTTGTTCATGAACCTGGATTTCCTCCAGATAATTTTTCTCCGGATCTTCATTCTCCCCTGAATGCAGTTTTCCAAGAATCCTAATATCATTACGGATCTGTTCTACTGTAATGCCCAGCAGCTTTTCCACATTCGGGCTGACATAATCTGCCTGATATGTTTTTGCATCCAGCATCAGGAAAACATCATCCACATTCATTGACAGCTTTTGAAACAGCTCGTCCCTGTACAGGATCTGCGTATCCTTTTTCCTGAGGCTTGTCCTGTTTTTTTGGATGATAAGGCTGATAAATAATGCGGCAATACAGAATACAACCACACTGACAAGAAGCATCGTACTGCGCTGCAGACTGTTCATACTGGCATTGACGATCTCCGCCTGTACAAGTCCCAGAAATATCCAGTCCTGGATATCTGATTTTTCATAAACCAGATAATAGTTCCTTCCATCCAGATTCAGCATCATCGCATCTGCATGACCGGAACTGAACTTATCCGAAAGTTCAAGGATCTCTTTTTCAGACATATTGGAATGCTCTCTCAGAATGCCGAAGAAATTATACACATTCCCCCATGACTCAGAAGAATGATCGACTACAACACGGCCATCCGGATGAACAACAAAACTCTGGGCATTTCCATTAAACGCAGAAATATTCAGCACATCTACGATATCAGAGTTTTCATAAGCAATGGCAATTGCATCATATTCAAATCCCTGATAAGTTCCGTGAGCCTTAGGTGTGGCAAAAACAAGCATCTGGGGTCTTCCGGGAACTGCGGCGTTCGCAATAACATCATTTCCCTGCCTGATGTCCTCTTCAATATTTTCCTGTAATCCAAGGTATCCGGTTTCCCCTGTCACCATCTTATAGTTTCCGTCGGCTGACAGAAAAAAGAAATCCAAAAATCCGGCATCTTCCTGCGCTTTCTTTATATGATCACGAATTTCATCTTCGCCGTAGGTATTCTGCAGATTCTCACCCCACATATGAAGATATGTCAGATTCTTATTTGTCAGCTCCCTCAGCATATTATCAGACTGATGAAAGACCTCCGTCAGATGGGAAACACTTTCCTCATAAACAATTTTCGACACAAAGTCAAAATATCGAAAACCCATCAAAACAATTCCCAATAAAACAACTGTAAAGACAGCTATCCGGAATCGTTTTCTCATAACAGTTTTTTCTCTGCCTTTATTATGATCCTTAATATCCATTCTTCTCACCTCAGGGTCATGTAGTCTTCAGGCTCTGCAAGAACGGCATTGCCATCTGAAACATATCCTGTCCAGGCGTCTTTCACAGTGGTATCTCCTCCATCAAACACAGGATTCTCATCTGTGGGATAAGCCTCCATATGTTTTGGTATCGCCAGGCAGGTTACCGTGAAGATATCATTATCCTGAACTTTTTTTCCATCCTTTGTAACTTTGCTCAATGTGTAGCCACTATCGTTTTCTTTGACTTCCGCAGAAATGCCGCTGAGCACAGGCAGAGAGCCCCGGTTAAACGGAATAAATCCGCCCTCATAGCCTTCAACAAAGTTTTTGACTGTCTCTTTCAGTTCGGCTCCGCTCATCTTGCTGCTGTAAGCCGAAAGATCGTTTGGCATGATCATTTCACCCGCCATTTTTCCAGTATAACCGGCCTTCAATACGTTTCCCGTAAAGCTGTTTCCGGTTGCGATCAGCACATCCGTCCCATAGATGCCGCGCAGAGTGTTTGCCATAACAGAATATGCCGCATTGCCCCCATTGCTATGAAAGCGGTTGGAATAGGATTTCTGTGAATCCAGAACGATATCCCCAGAAGCAGATTCTTCCTCAAAAAGCTGGGCATTAAATGACTGATAAGCCTGCCCTGCATTGTATTCTCCTGAGATCATCTTAGACACCACATCCTTGGAAACAGAGAAAAAGTCATTTGACGCAATGCGGATATACATATGGTTTTCCTCGATCACAGGTTTCACATCTTTCAGATATTCCGTAAGCTTGAGATCCACATCCTGGCTGTAGCTTAACAGATCCTGTCCATCATAAATGATCCGGTTCTGTGCATCCTCCGACAGCATTGTGTTCAGCACCTTCATTGCTTTCTTTCGACGTGTCTCATCCTGTGCCAGGTCACGGTTTAAAGCCACCTGGAAATATGGCGTAGTCATAATCCACTTTTCACCGTTCTCCTGAAAGAATGGAAGAAACATTGTGTTTATGCCCTGATCCTGAAACATTTTTACACCGGAAGAGCTGCCAAAGTACATGGCAAGCTTGCCACTTTGATACATCTCAACTATATCATCATAATTCATATTCAGATCATCCTGACTCAGCCCTGTATCCTGAATAAACTGTTCCATACGTTCAAAAGCCTTCGGCCAGACGGTATCGTCCAGACCTTCTCTCTTTGTACTTTCCGGGTCACTGTAGGTCGTCCGCCACTTGCGTCCGTCTACAGAAGACAGCTCTGAAGCAGACAATCCCTGCAGTGTTTCCATACAGGTATAATCATAATAATAGTCTGCAGTAAACCCACGGATCCCCACTTTGTCAAATGCCTCGCAAGCAGAGACAAAGCTTTCATAGTCTGTCGGCAACGGGATATCATATTTTTCAAAAAGGTCTTTGTTCACTACAAAGCCATGGGCATCTGCACACACTGGAAGCCAGTTTACGCTTCCATCCTCGTTCATAAAATTGCTGAGGTATGTATCATAGACAGCACCTGCCGCATTGGTTGTGGAAAGGTCCATCAGACTGTCTTTCAACGGATTTGCATCATGCAGTGAAAAACGACAGCAGGTGATAATATCCGGCAATCCACCGTTTTCCTTAAGAAACCTGTAGAAATCCAGATCATTATTCCCTACTACAAATTCAACATTGATATCCGGAAGCTGTTCCTGGATGTATGGTGCATATTTTTCATACAGATTTGTGCTCCATAAATATACCGTGATGGTTTCTGCATCTTCTTTTTCCTCACTTTTTCCGCCGCAGGCTGACAGAAGTGATATACTCATCACCATCATTAAAAGTACAGCCAAAGCCCTGTTCCATCTTTTCTTTTTCATTGCGGATCCCCCTCTGGGATTGTTTCCCATTTTCTTTCTTCTATCCCTGCTGCTCTGTTGTATTTTCTTCTTTAACAATATCAAAGTATCCGACAATTCCTATAAATCCGTCTTTTTTCAGAGGAGACCATAGAGTATGAAGTTTCAGATCATACATCTGTTTTTTGTTTTCCATCTTTGCCATTACCTGCAATGAGATTTCTTTATTTTGTGCAGATGCCTGAGCCAGCAAATCTCTGACATGTCCTATATCTTCGCCGCTTACTTCGAATATATTGAATACATCGTACTTTGGATCATCTCTTTGACATATTATCTGCTGTTTTTCGTTCATTATAGTCAGCTGGCCTGAAATTGCATTATACTCAATGGAATTTTTGCCGCTATTCATTTTAAAAAACTCTATTTTTTCCTGCATAAGCTTAATGGCATACTGGGAATAATTTTTACGGGGCAAAGACTTTTCCCGTAATATTTCATTAGAGAGCCTCTGCGCCTCATAGTACTGTTTATCATCATCTATTTTGTCAGTAAGCATTTTAGAAAGCTGAAGCCTGAGTTCTTTTAAGCATTTAAGAAGAACCGGATTGAACTGTCCACACTGTCCTTCCAGGATCATTTTAACCGCTGTATCATGATCAAATGCTTTCTTATAGCATCTTTCACTGGTAAGTGCATCATAAACATCGACTATCGATACGACCTGTGCTGAAATTGGTATCTCTTCACCCTTCAGTCCATCCGGATAGCCTTTTCCATCCCATCTTTCATGATGCCATCTGCAGATTTCCCATGCGGTATGCACCAATGGTTTATCCTTTGGAAAAGGCATATCCTGGATCAGGGTCGCACCTATTTCACTGTGCGTTTTCATGATCCTAAATTCTTCATCGGTCAGTCTGCCCGGTTTATTCAGTATTTTCTCCGGTATGCCGACTTTACCGATATCATGAAGGGAGGATGCTGTTGTGATCAGAGCAATATCTGTCTCTGTCAGATGATAGGCATCCGTTGTTTTCACCAGCGTTCTCAGCATCATTTCTGTTGCGGTACGAATATGTAGAATGTGCTCTCTGCTCTCACTATTACGAAATCCCAGTACGTTACTCAGAATCCCGATCATAATATTATTGTTTTCTTCTTTTTCATAAACCTGGTCTACAACCACATCGACCAGGCGCTTTTGCTTGGCATAAAGTGCCAGCGTATTCTGGACTCTTTTCTTTACGATAATGGAGTCAAAAGGTCGTGTAATATAATCGGTAATACCCATCTCATAGGCTTTACGCATAGTATCAACAGATTCTTCAGATGAGATCATAATAACGGGAATTTCATCGATCAATTGGAATCTATTCATCCATTCCAGGACTTCAAAACCGTTCATCTGCGGCATGTTGATATCCAACAGCATCAGATCGATCTCCGGATTTTCTTCCATGATCCGGATTGCCTGATTTCCATTTTCCGCTTCTAAATAACTATAAGTTTCTCCCAGAATTTCCTTCAGGATATCTCTGTTGAATCCTGCATCGTCCACGATAAGTATTTTTTGCCTTTTGTCCATACTCTTCCTCGCCAAAATTATTACGGTTATGTCTGACAAATAAAAAAGCACTGCCCAGAGACAGTGTACATCATCATTTCATGCAACTGGCTACCATCTTACAGGCCCTCTAGCTTTGCGTCACAGGCTTTCGTCTGCTTTGCCAACAGATATTTTTTTCATTATAACACTTCATATTTTCCTGCGTCTATGCTTTTGTGTATTAAAATCAAAAAAATCAAAGAAACAGCGCTGTATTTGGTATTGAAATCAAATACAGCGCTGTCGAGATATACTCCTTTTCAAAAATAATCCCTATCCCCAAATCTTTCAATTCTCGCACATAATGCAAGACAACCGTCTCAACATAGCTCGATTACTCCAGATTGATGTCAAATAATCAGGCAATCTTCGGAAAATCAGCCCGCTCGTTCTCGGAAACAGGTCGATGTAATTGTTCCTACTATATAATGCAGCCGCACAAAATTTCCAATTGTCTCAAGACCTCGCTCTGATGGGATATGCCAGAAAACCTGTGATTTCCCATCCACTCAACTCTACTGCCGCAGGAAGCGATACTTACCTTTTCCGTGTCCGTACACCGACTCAATGATTCCATGTTCCACCATTTCCTTCAGAAGTTCAGAAGCTCTGGATGCTTTAATATCAATCGCCTTCATTACATCTAATCGGGATGGTGAACGATATGTACGCAGAAAGCAGCAATGATGAGTACAAGGGCTATGCACAGATCGCTACGCAGAGGGATTTCGATTTATTTTAACAGAAAGTTCACAGCTCATATAATGACACTATATTGACGTGACACGAGTATGTGAGTATACTGTAAACCATGTGGAGGTTTGGCGTATCTCAGCAACAAATCTGAACATCCGAACGGATAAGGAAATCAAAAATCAGGCTGAGGAGATTTTTAATGAACTCGGTCTGAATATGACAACTGCGATCAATATGTTTCTGAAAACTGTGGTTCGAGAATACGGCATTCCATTTGAATTAAAACTGGACGTGCCGCAGGAAACAGCGCCAGAAGCAGTTTTAGAGAGCAAGAAAATGTTGTCTGACCTTTCAGAATGTAAATCCTCGAATGAGGAAACAATTAAAGGATAAATCTGAAAAGCGAATCAGCTGATGGAAAAATGCAC